>Ga0315285_10000587_pt1 | contig 37940 bp, 40 predicted proteins | sample YL17G09_36_MG_FD_203698 | JGI IMG/M metagenome (GOLD analysis project Ga0315285, IMG submission 203698) | Sediment microbial communities from Yellowstone Lake, YNP, Wyoming, USA - YL17G09_36 | ecosystem: Environmental > Aquatic > Freshwater > Lake > Sediment | place: USA: Wyoming | collected...
CTTTGAACATTTATTTTGGTATGAAAAAGCGAACGAATCCTGGAATGAGAAAAAAATTGGAGATATTGCTAGGCATTGGTTTGGTATTTGCACTTATTTATGTTGCTCTCAACGAGAAATCTATCGAGACAAAATTATTTCCAACTACCACTATAACTGAAATCAGAACCACAACTACAACCCCATCTTATGTTTTTAACTCAGTTTCTTTGAATGTTCCTGCGGTTGACAATGAAGGGAATGGTGTTTCTGTGATTCTGAAAGTTCAAACAGTACCAGGTAAAGGCAGGATTTTGACAGATATAAACAATCTGTTCTTTTGGATTGACACGCAAAATTCCATCCGCATATCACAGAGAGTGGCACAGAACATAACGAAAATAAATCTGACAGATTTCGATCTCATTTATGATGTTCAAACGAATGCTTCGCTCTTGGAAGGACCTTCCGCAGGAGCTGCTCTGACCGTGGCGACTGTGGCTGTGCTGGAGAACAAGAGCTTGAATCCTGAAGTGATGATAACAGGAACTGTCAATCCCGATGGAACTATAGGACCAGTTGGTGGAATAGCCGAAAAGGCAAAGGCTGCGAAAGAAATTGGAGCAAAACTATTTCTTGTTCCTAAAGATCAAAGTGTTCAAAAAATATATAAGCCAGTAGAAAAATGTAATGCCATCGGACCTGTCCAGTACTGCACCACCCAATATCTCAGCGAGAAGGTGGATGTCAGTAAAACGGCTGGGATAGAAGTTAAAGAAGTTAATACAATTGATGAAGCATTAAAATACTTTTTAAAATAAATTCTTATACATGAAAGTGGAGCAGATGTTTTCTCCTAAGGAAATGAGGGATCTCGCTTTGTCTGTCCTAGCTATTGCCTTTATCTTTTCTTATGTCTACAATGGAAGGAACATCCCCTATACTATTTTGACATATCCTGTGTTCATAGTAATAGTGATCTTTTCTTTTCTAGTTCACGAACTGGCTCACAGATATGTTGGGAGGAAGTTCGGATGTGTGGCGTATTATGAGATGGAGCCGCTGCATCTGGTGTTTTCTTTGGTAGCATCGATAGTAACAGGTTTTGTTTTACTTGTCCCTGGTCATGTCACCATCAAACCTTTCAGATTCGGAAGGTGGGGCTATAGAGTTGCCCATCTGACAATGACAGAAGTTGGATTAATTTCTTTTGTCGGGCCTTTGACCAATCTAAGCCTAGGGTTGTTTTTCAGGCTTTTCAGCGGAAACGTATTTTACATCCTCTCTTTCATAAACGCGTGGTTGGCATTTTTCAATTTAATCCCAGTGAAACCTTTGGATGGAGCTAAAATCCTTTTCTGGAAGCATGAAGCTTGGTTCGCTTCTATGGCAATAGCGATTTTGTTGCTTGTGACTTTCTTTATTTAATTGATTGGGTCTAAGTGTAGATTATGATGGTCATAACCGACTTTCATTTCCATTCAAAGTATTCTAGAGCTACGAGCAAGGATATGGATATTTCTCATCTGGCAAAAGGTGCAAAATTAAAAGGTTTACAACTGTTGGGAACTGGTGATTTCACACACCCGGATTGGTTGAATGAACTGAAGAATAAGTTGAAACCTGAAGAGGATCTTTTTGTTTACGATGATGTCTACTTTATGCTGACAGGAGAGATTGCCACCATTTTCACTCATGAATATAAGACAAAAAAAGTTCATCATGTGTTACACGCGCCAAACTTTGAAGTGGTGGGACAGATTAACGATGTGTTAGCCAAATGGGGCAGACTACAATCAGATGGCAGGCCTATGTTGACAGTCAGCGCTCCAGAAATGGTAGAAGCTGTGATGGAAATTGATAAAAATATTTTTATTTATCCTGCACATGCGTGGACGCCCTGGTTCAGTGCATTTGGCTCTAAATCTGGTTTTGATTCGATGAAAGAATGCTACCAAGATCAGATAAAACACATACATGCTTTGGAAACTGGCATGTCGAGCGATCCTGCGATGAATTGGCGTTTATCAAGTTTAGATAAATTCACGCTTTTATCAAACTCGGATAGTCACAGTCCACATCCATGGAGATTAGGAAGAGAAGCTAATGTTTTTGAGATGAAAAAAGTTACGTACGAAGAAATTCACAAAGCTATTGTAGAGAAAGACAGAAAGAGATTTTTGTTCACAGTTGAAGTTGATCCTAACTATGGTAAATATCATTTTGATGGACATAGGAATTGTAGTATAAAGTTGAGTCCTGCAGAAGCGAAAAAATACAACAATATTTGTCCTAGATGCGGTAGGCCGCTGACGATAGGTGTGTTGCATAGGGTTGATGATTTAGCGGATAGACCGGATGGTTATGTGCCTAAAGATGCGATACCGTTCAAATCTTTGTTGCCACTCTATGAAATAATTTCTTTTGTTACTGGCGCAAATCAATTGTACAACAAAAAAGTTATTCTTGAACAGGATAAACTGATAGATAAATTTGAAAATGAATTCAATGTGCTGCTGAATGCGACGAAAGAGGAGTTGATGAAAGTAACTGATGAAAAGATTGCCGATGCGATAATTGCAGTGAGGGAAGGTAAAGTAAAATTTGTGGCTGGTTATGATGGTGTGTATGGTAGGCCTGTCTTTTCTGAGGAAGAATTTGAAAAAATAGATAGGCAACAGAAAGCGAAGGCGCGCGAACAAAGAAGTTTGAAAGATTTTAAAAGTGGGCCCAGTGAGATTTGAACTCACGATCTTCGCGATGTGAACGCGACGTCTTAACCGAACTGGACTATGGACCCATAAAGAAAATTATACACGATGAATTTAAAAAGAAGTAGATTTAGTATGGCGCCTTTGGCAGAACTGTGATTGCTGTTGTGCTGTCAACGAAATAGTTGTAAGTAGTCGACAGCGTAAATGGTACGAGTTTGAAATCGCTGATTCCGCCCGTATTGATTGTACAGTATAAAACAGCGCTCTTGCCTTGAATCAATCTTACATCTGTTCTGGAACAACTTACCCCCTGCACTGAAACAGTTAGTCTATCCAAATTCCCAACAGTTGGCGAGCCTCCCGAATAAACTCTTCCTCCGCCAGAGTTCTGTATCTCAAACCTTATAGGCATTGACCCACCTGAAACAGATACTGATGTCATCTTAGGTGTGATGGTAAGTGGACCACCAGTACTTTTTGGACTTTGTATTTCACTCTTAACTTTTTTTTGCTGATAATAATCAGAAGAAACTGCTTTTACCATTCCACTCGCTTCGGAAGTATAAATGTATGTTACTCTTACTGTTGCTTCATATGAAAGTTGCACGTTCTTTTGCGGTCCTGTGAGGGTCCATGTTATTGCCCTCTCTTCACCCTGAGTGACACCTCTGGAAGGATCGGTACCGAACAAGTCGCCTATGAATTGCGATCTGCCATCTGGAATAGACCATTCATCTGTTAATCCCATCAGTTGAGTATTCACATTGGTGGCTTTCTGAGATCCTACATTAGAAACTAACAATGTTAAAAGAACTGGTGTTTTTGGTTCAACTGTTGTGTCAGATGGAGAAAAGCTTTTGATTATGACACCCTGCGTACCTGAGCCGACCAGACCTGTAGTTCCACTCGTACTGCAACCCGATAAGAAAACCACCAAAATTAAAAGTAAAATCACTAATTTTTTCATCTGTACAACCTTAATAATATTTGATTTAAGATTAATTTAAACATTATTCCATGGGATAGATCGTGAGCGTTTCTGTTCGAAGATATTTGTAGTTATAGTCGAAATTAACAGCCATAGTTGCAAACTTTTCTGGGTCTTCGAAGTCATCTGAAACGAAGTTACAGCTCAATTCCCTTCCTAACATTATATCTTCCATAGGAGTAAGAGTTTCAGATCCTTCAAAACTGCATGGCAAATCTGATGCAACATGAATACCAGTCAGTTTTATCGACACATCGTTTGCTGAAAGGTTCATTGGCAGTGCAGTTCCTATTGAACTGCTTCCAACATCCTTGAAAGTCATTTTCATATTGAAAGTACTTCCTTTAACTCCCCAATATTCTTTGATAACCTGTTTACCTTTTTTCGTTTCTCTCCCTATTGGTGGATCAAAATCAACTCTTATAGATCCATAAGACGGAGAACTGGCAACGTATTTGAATGTCGGTGCCTTCAAAGTAATTTGATCGATTATTGGTATGTTTGCTTCCCTGTGCCCTGAGTATCTGTAACCCACAAAGAAACTTGTCGTAAACTGCGTCGGTGCTTTTATCAATTCTTCACTGGGTGCTTTCAAAGTAATAGAAACGGTCCTGAAGTCCAAAGGTTCTATGCTGCTGAAAAAACAAATGTTATCGCTTTTCTTTTCCCCAATTCCGCAGTTCAATTCCAATATTTTGAACCCTGGCAAATCAAAAAAATTAATTTCTATGTCATTGACAACATCATCCACATTATTCATAACATCAAAACTTATGGTTATCGGACTGTCAGCATATTGTTTGGTTGGAGAAGCGACATACTGTTCAATGGTGATTGCGTCATTACTGAACTTGATTGGCGTAGAACCTGTACAGCCGGATATAAAAACTACCATTATTATAAGCAGTAAAACTAATTCTCTCATCAATTTAATTTTTGACTTTTAATATATTAAACAATGAATATTGAGCAATTATTGTGGCCAAAACAAATGGGATACACTTTTGAGAGCACTCTTCTTTATTCAATCATTTTGATTATTGCGATTTATCTCATTTACAAACTACTGAAAAGGCTGAATGTGAAAATTGATCAAAGACTTGCAATCGCTGTTTCTCCTTATGTTGCCCTAGCGTCCACCATAAGATCTTTGGAAGATGCAAGATTTTTCAGTTCATACTGGTTTGTCACACCAGGCATATATTTTTTCATAGCTTTCATCTTCTTCACAGTTTTCTTAATTTCCATAATTCTTGAGAGAAAGAAAATTATGAATTATCACAAACCGAGTTTCTTGATCGGTATTTTGATTCTATCTTTCATGCTAGCCAATCTACAAATAACAAATTATTCTGGGATATTGTTAGTCTTTCTATTCTTCTTACCTTGGCCAATAATTTTTTATTTAATCAAAAAATGGAAGGTAGAGAACAGAATTGTCAGCAGTTTACACATGTTTGATGCAAATGCTACATTCGTCTCAATGAATTTTTTTGGTTATAAAGAACAGCACATTCTTCCAACTTACGTCATCAATATTTTTGGTCCATACTCATTTGTAATTTTAAAACTTGTTACGATTGTTGCAATATTAATGGCCATTGACAAATTTTCTAATGACAGAGAGTTCAACAAGTATCTAAAGATATGCATAGGAATTCTTGGTGCTGCAACAGGATTAAGAGATTTTTTCAGTTTATCGTCATTGGTCTAGGGCTTTTTTACCAAGATTAATGTCACATCATTTAATTCATAAGATGTTGCTCTTTCTGTGGAAAAGTTTATGTTGTTGGCATCGGCCGACAAATAAACATCATTACCAAAATCTTGCACAAAAGGCGACGGCGGTACTCCTCTGAAGATGGTTTTGTCATTTATTTTTACTACAAGGTCGTTCTTTCCAGATGACAGACTTTTTGGATTAAACGTGATTCTACCAAATTTAAACTTAAGAACTTCTTCAGAGCTCATTACAAAACTAAACGTTTTGAAATTAATGCCTTGAAAGTTTATTCCAATATTGGCTGAACTAATATCGTAAACAGTATTTTCCCAGAACTTCCATCCAGAACTGCTACATTTTATAGTCACAACATTAGTATCCTTAATCTGATCTTGTTTCAATGATATGGAAACCCTTCCTGGCCCGACTTTCTTATTGAATATTTCTTGATCGTTTAGAACAACAATCAAACTTCCATCCCCGCTAGCATCATCTACAATTATTTCTATAAAACCTGATGTTGTAATAGCAAGTTTGTCGTTTGTTACAGTTCCTACAAGGTTTACATGTTTCTCGGTTGAAATTCCTTTAGAAACTACAACATTTTTCTTTTCTACAATAGTATCTTGACCAAGATCGTAGGTTACTCTAAAATCGCCTAGACTGATAAATCTAGCAACATCACCAGTTCCACTAATATTATATTGCGTGGTAGTTTCATTCTCGGAACCTGTCCCACCGGGCTGTGGTGATGTGAAGGCGACCATCATAATGATTATCAGTATGAGGCCAGCCAACAGAACGAATGCAAACTCGTCTATTTTAGCTTCAGCCATAAGAATACCTAAAAATTATTTGTTATTATAACAATAAAAATTATAGTGATTGGTTGAAAATCCTGAAATCTGACCTCAATACCAGAAAATTGAAGGTAGAAAATGATTTGGACCTGTGGCATTTACAGCAAATAGTTGAGCCGAAAGATCTGGTTGAAGCAAGAACTGTGAGAACTATTTTTATCAGAAGAGAGGAAGGCAAGGAAAAAGGGAAAAGAAAATTGGTTTTATTGAAAATAAGAGTTGAGAAGATAGAGTTTGAAGAATATACGAGAAAATTGAGGTTGACTGGAAGGATTGTGGAAGCGCCGGAAGAAGTGCAAAAGGGAGATTATCACACTATAGAGGTTGGAAGAGGAGATTTAATGGAAATAGGAAAGGATAGGTGGAGCCAAGAACAGTTGGAGAGGTTGAAAAGAGCGACAGTGAGAATGGAAGTTCTCAGAGATCCTAGGATTCTAGAGGAATTTTCTGTCCATTGTGATAAGGATGATGGATTGGCTGTGTATGGATTCGAACAAGTTAAATCTGCGGCTGGATATGGGGCTGTGAAGATTGTTTTAATTCCAGAAGAAAAAATTAGAGAGAAAAATTTCGAGGATATGGTGAAGTTGGTGGAAAGCAAGAAGGGAGAGATAAAATTAATTTCGAAAAAAGATATGGCCGGAAAAAAATTTTGTAACACTTATGACATCGGAGCCATATTGAGGTTTCCAATTTCTTAAGGTGTCAGGCGTTTGATTTCATAATACGTGCAATCATTGTCTTTATCCACCACAACCCAGACGAATGTTGCCCTAATATTGTGAGCAAGTCTGACCGCACGGGACATTTCTGGCAAAGAAAAAGCAGCTTCCTCGGACACAGGTTGAACGACAAACTTTGTGTGTTCATGCGGGGCCTTTGGCCCTCTTATTAGTTTAACACCTCTTTCATACACACGAAAAGCCGCACCGAACTTAAACGCCGTTTTACATAGATAGCCTCTATCTCTCAGATCTCTGTAAACGATAAAAGATGGATGGAATAAATTGACATTTTTAGTTCCAATCTCCATCAGGTCTTGTAATTTCAAGGATTTTTTCTTTTTCTTATCTTTAGTAAAGATTTTTAGCTTCTCTTTCTCAAGCAAATAAGTGGCCTCAACTATATCCAATTCCAATCTTTTTGGATTTTCTTCGGGCTGGGGTTTGCCATATCCAGATTCATCATACAGTTCCACAGCCTTTGAATCCCAAATAATTACTCTATCCTCTAACAATTCTCCTTCCCAACCGCCTTTTATTGGCAATTCCACTTTAGTTTCTTCCATCTAAATCATCTAATACTATTATTTGTAAGAGGTTGATAAATCTTAAATTAATAATTGAGACAGAAGTGGGAATGGGGTGATTTGAACACCCGACACATCGGTCTTCAGCCGATTGCTCTCCCGGGCTGAGCTACATTCCCGTCTTTAATCTTTTATGCCAAGTCTATACTTAAATCCTTCCAACAAAATGAAAATCAAAACACCTGCTACAACTCTAATTCCTCTTGCAATTTTACTTATTCTATGATAAACTACTGAAACAGGAACTTGCTTTATTCTCATCTTATTTTTTATTGCTTGAATGAATATTGCGTTTTCAATGATGTAGCCACCATAAATCATATCGACCATCTTTTTCATCGCTTCTCTCGTCATCGCCATGAATCCACAGTTCGTATCTTTAAACTTTACCCCAAACAACATGTTGAAAAGAGTTCTCCAGGCAAAATTTCCCATCTTGTGCCTATAAGGGATATTTGAAAAATTTCTATACCCGCTAACTAAATCGGCCTCGCCTTTTTTTAATGGTTCAAGAATTTTTGGCACTTCTTCTGGCAAATATTGCATATCAGCATCAATCAAAACTATATATTTTGCTTCAGGCCGTTTTTGTAAAACATGTGAGAAACCTTCTTTCAGCGCCTGTCCTTTTCCTTTACGAGTTTTTAATGTCAGTAGTGTGACACCCAACCCTTTTACAATCTCAGGAGTTCCGTCAATAGATCCATCGTCAACGACAATTAATTCTATTTCCTTATGCTTTCTCAATCTGACGATTAACTCTTCTATATTTTCTGCTTCGTTGTGTGCTGGTACGAGAGCGAAATCTGTCATATTATCTGATTTAGAAAAATGAAATATATCTATTTAAATGAAGCGCCCTCGGTGCGATTTGAACGCACGACCATCCGATTAACAGTCGGGTGCTCTACCGCTGAGCTACGAGGGCATGTATATCTAAAATATAGTATAAGAATTTAAATCAATTAACTAATCTAAGAAATCTTTCTTCTTTATCTTGTCTGGAAGATACTTTTCAGAAATGAACGTTATTCCTTTGGAGGACAGAGCAGCTAACTCCATTTTTGCCTTCATGTCTTTCATCATCTTAAACTGCCTCTGCCAATCTTTGCTGTTTTTGAACCAATCATAATTTTTTATCTGCTCCAACCTTTTGAAATCGACTTCCTCAAACTTGATTAAATGTTTTTTCAAATCATAATTGATGATGTCGTCAGCAGTCAAACCTAGGAATTTTGCCTCTGGAATAGCTAGCCTTTCAGAGATATGGGCTAGAGAAATTGAACCGAACTTGAGGACAGAATATATATACAGTCCCCAAGGATCGAAATCTGTTAAAACAAATACAGGTAATTTATGCTCTATATGCAGTCTCTGCAAAATTCTTCTCACTCCTCTGGTGGCTTGTCCTTGAGAACTAACTATGGCACAATTCAACTTCTCCCAAACTTTATCCTCATGCAACCTCTCCCACTCAGCAGCTTTCTCCATGTATATTATAAACTTTGCATTGACCTTTTTGAAAATTATGTCTTCCACATTCGAAGGGATGGCCCAACCACCGCTTCCAAGTTTGCTCCAGTCAATTATATCATCTTTATCTTCAACAACAATCTTGCCAGCAACAGAACCCATCTTGTTTGCGTTTATGTGCAGCTGCTCTCTAGAACTATCTGAGATTAATTCTAAATCTTCAATCGCCTGATTCGACTCTGTCTGTTCGTCAACCAAATTTATGTTTGAATCAGGAAGTGTTCTTTTCATCCTGTAAAAAGTTTCTCTGAGGCTCAGATGCTTGTTTACATCAATCAACTCTTTTGCAACTGCAGCCGCTTCAATGGTCTGAACAAATTTTCTCACGTGGGCGATGTTGAAAAAATATCTTTTTGCAGTAGCATTTCCCATTGTTAGCATCTTGGATTGCTCATTAAATTTCACGTTTCCCAAAGTTCTTATTGGAACATCAAGGCTAGGATTGTTTCCACTCTCAATATCCTTCAAAACTTTTTCCCCAATTTGTTTAAGACTTCTCTTGACTTCCGTCTTCTGTTTTTCCAACCAAACCACCTTTCTTAATTATCTTCTCCAATTCTTCAATTATCTTTTGTTTTTGTTTATCAGTTAACTTTTCCAACGATTCTGCCAACTCTGGTATATATTTTTCAAACAGTTCTTTTCTCAACTGAGATTCTCTGGTCCTTCTTCTTTGGCTTACAAACTTTGAAAGTTTTCTCCCCGCATCTTGCAGAGCAAGTTTTATCTCTTTCATTATATCCGGATAGTTCGCTATTGCCTGTTTACCTTCTGATGTGAAAGGGACCCAGACAGATGCTATATGAACTAAAATCGCTAGGGGGCCTACTGGCATGTTTCCTGAAGATTGCGATAATCCATATCTTCTCCAGTCAGTTTCAATCACAGATTCGGTTATCGCACAGCCAGCTTGATGATAAAGTAATGGAACTTTGTTTGCAAATCTGTATAGCTTACAAGTTTCATTCTCAGGAATTTTACCGCCATAGGCCAAACCAACAGAAACTTGAAATGGATAACCACGATAAACACTTGGAGATCTTTCGATTGCGACAAAAAATTCTGCATCTATCTCCTTCTTCAATCCTTCTACAATCAGGTGCTCTGTCAGTGGAGACAAACAATCTGTGGGTGGCGCTATCAATTTTACAAGTTGCATTGTCTTATGCAATCTGTCAATCTCCTCATGCGCCAAATCCTTCGGCTTTTTTCCAGCATCTACTTTTGCTAGTTTACAAATCTGTTCGGCTGTACCTTTTCCAACTCGAGAAAATCCTGTTCTCAAAAATAAGACTACGTTTTTTTTGTCTGTGTTTGCCAGCATCCTTCTCAAAATTCCAACTTCAACACCATGCGGATGAGGTTTGATTTCTTTTGGTTGCTTCGGTAGTTCTTGGACACCTCGTTCAAATTCAACTTTCCCATTTGGGCCATCAAAAATTATATTGGCGAAAGAATTTGCGATCGCTGTTTGTTTCAAATATTCTAAAATCGATTGCTGCCTCTCAATATATTTTCCTTCAGCTTCAAATTCAACTTTAATTCCGTGTTTCTTTTCAGGGTTCCTGTGAGATTCATGAGAAATTATTTTTGGTTCGTTTTTTGTGACATCTATCATAAGTTGAAATTCATCAATAGATTTTCCTGTAGAACTTGTAATTTTTATTGGTTTACCAGTTGTCAATTGGGAATATAGAACAGCACCATGGATACCAATTCCTTGTATTCCTCTGCTCTGTCTTAACCTATAGAATTTACTGCCAACTAAAAATTTGGCGAAAGCGTAAGGGAGTTTTGATGCTGTTATACCTGGACCGTTGTCCTCGATTATAATTTTGAATCTGTCTGGACTGATTTCTTTTAATGATACATGGATCTCTGGTAAAATTCCTGCTTCTTCGCAGGCATCAAGAGAATTTTCCATACCCTCTTTCACCACAGTCAGCAAAGCTTTTGTCTGATTTTCATAACCAAGCAGGTGCCTATTTTTTTCGAAGAACTCCGCTATACTTATCTCTTTTATTTTGTCGCTCATCTCAACTGCATCGATATGATCGCTCGTGAAATCACCTTTTTTGCTTTTCTAAAAATCTGTAAACACTATTGTGCAAACTTCCAGATAAAAGCATATCAATCGCTTTCTTCGCTAATCCAACTCTATCCCATTTTCCTATGATACATATTGTTTTTCCATATATTGCAATTTTTGTTTCTGTGTATTTTTCTATAAGAGTTTTGGTTTTCCCACCAGTTCCGATAACCCTTCCTTTCAATACGAGTTGTCTTGTTCTGGATTTTCCAGAGTAGTCTTTCACTTCAATATTTTCAAACAAATACTCCTCGTCGAGAAGACTTAGTGCGGTTTCAAAATCAAATCCTCTTCCGAATGCTTGAATGACTTGCTTGATTCTCAGTATTTTTATTACATCTTCTGTCTCAATCTCTACTTCTTCGTTAATTTTTATCTTACAGTCTGCGAATTTCTCTAATTTTTCTATAAGTTTCTTATCACTTCTCAAAAATTTTAATCTCTCTTCTGTGATTCTCACATAGTCTATCATTTCAACCACACAACAAATTTGTCGAATAGTTTCTCCGTTTCTATAATTTTAACTCCCACTTTCTTAAAATAATCATTTATGTTTTTTAAATCTCTCATCAAAAATTCTTTTGCTAACTGGTGTTTAACTGGAACAGCTTGGCTAAGGTCAATCATATAAGGAACTTCAAAGATAAGAATGTTGTAAGCGCTCAAATCCGTGTGTACCAGACCAGCTTTCAACAATTTCTCATAATCTTCTAGAATAAAATCATATGCGTCTTCCGGATTTTCCAATTTCACGTCTATCAATCTTGAAGCCAGCTCTCCATCTTTACCAACAAATCTTATTACAAGAACATTCTCATTGAAAGCTATTGGCTCAGGGCAAGTAACGCCTGCATCAAATGCAATTTTCAGATTTTTAAATTCTCTCTTGCACCAGTTGTAAATTACAGATCGCCTGTTCTTTTTTGTATTGGAAAACCTAGGATCTCCAACCAAATATGTCCACATGGTCCTGAAGTCGCAGCTGGTTTTGTAAACTTTCAAAGCCAGCCATTTGCCTTCCTTGTCTTTAGCAGATAGAACCACAGACTCTTTTCCTTCTTTAATTTCACTTTCCACAGATTTCACAACACCTTTAGTTATCAGTTTGTAGATAGCGAAAAGTGTTTTCTCGTCAAAAACTTTTCTCTCAATTTTTAACTCTTTCACATCTTCCAATCTTATTTTTGGTCTCAAAGCGACACCGATTATTCCATAGAAATAGTTTTTACAAATCCTTTTCTCTTCAAATAGTTGGTTTGAGTTGGTGTGTATCTAAAAATAACATCTCCTCTTTCATTTGTTTGAACGATCCAAGGTTGAACTAAAATCAAATCTCCAGTTTTTACCCAGATTCTTTTTCTCAATCTTCCAGGAATTCTGCATATTCTAACATTTCCATCATCGCAATTGGCTCTAACCCTATCTGCTCCCAGCATCATCTCAATCACACCCAGAACTTCTCCTTGCCTTGGGATTCTAATTCTAGAAACTTCGACCTCTTCTGGAGTTGGCACGAATTTTTTCTTTCCCACTCAATCACTTATTGATATTAATATTGTGTCTCTAAATACTTGTCTTCCGTCTACGAACCCGCCCAGCTTGCTGGTAATTTTTATTTTCGTTTTGAATTTAGTTTTTATACACTTGGCTAATTTTTTAGCCACATGTTTGGATCCTATATAAATATCGACACCCTCTTTCTTTCGTTCAATCTTAGAAATAAATGCCATTGCATCATATTCTCTAAAATTTTCCACCTGTTGCTGCATCTCTTCGACAATTTTTTCTATCAGCTTTTCCGGAACTCTCAATTGTATAATTGATTGATAATATCCAACCGCTACCATCGAGCAAGATTTGCAAGTTATTTTCTTCAAAGCGAATAGAATGATTCTCTCTTCGGGTTTTTCCAAATCACCATATTTCAAATTCAACGTGACATGGATTTTATCGCCTTTTATTCTATAGGTAGCTGATTGAATGTCTGGTTTTTCCAGAATTTTTGTAAGAACTTTATCCACTGCGCCTTCTACAGTTTCAGCGGAATTTTTATCGAAATAGATTTTTCCGCATCGCTTGCATTCTTTCAAAAAAATCTTTTCTGGAATTTCCAGCTTGGTTTTCTCTAGAAAGCACTTTTCGCATAAACCATCATGAAGTTTGTCTACTTCTCTCCCGCATTTTGGGCAAAATTTTTTCCTCATAACTAATATTTCTCTTCAAACCTTTTCAAGCAACATTACTCTACTTGGAATATCTTCATCTTTAATTTTATACCCAGTTTTTTCTGAAAGCTCTTTTGCAAAATTTCTAACGTCTTCTGTGGTTGGCATACTATCATAAGATAATCTTTTCTGAGATTCTCCTACATGCATGAATGCTTTAACTTCACAAAAATCTGGCTCTGCTTTCAGAATCATTTCTGCATATTTCTCAGGATTTTTCATGCTCAACCCTTTCACAAGAGTCAGCCTGATTACTTTTCTGCATTTGAAACTTTTCATCAATTCCAAACTTTCATTCAATCTTTCCCAACCGTCTTTTATCAATGGATTGTGGACTTTTTTGTAGGTTGTTTTGTCTGGCGAACATAAACTGATGTAAAGATTGGTTGGTTCTTCATCCAAAGATTTCAATCTGTCTGGTCTAGTTCCATTCGTAACTAAAAATGTTGTCATGTTTCTTTTGTGGAATTCTTTCAACAGATCAGAAATTCTTGGGTATAATGTGGGTTCTCCGGCTAAAGAGATAGCGGCATTTGTAGGAATTGCGGCCTCTTCCCATTTCTTTTTATCGACTTTTGAAAATCCTTTAAATCCTGTCAGCAATAATCTTCTTTGCTCTATACATTCTTCTACAATTTCTTTAGGATCGTCTGATTTTGGCTCGGCATTTTTTGTGAATTCTAATGGTCTCCAACAAAACTTACATCTATGTGTGCACCAGATTAGACTAGGAGTCATCTCCAAACACCTATGGCTTTTAATTCCATACCACTTTTCTTTAAAACAGACTCTTCCACTTCTCAAACTTTCCTTAGTCCAGTGGCAGATGTCTACAGCTGAATGATTACCAACTATCCTGTAGCCAGCTTTAGTAAATCTTTCCACAGCTTCTTTTGGTATAAGAGACATACTTTTAAGTTTATTGTAAAGATTAAAAATATTAAATACAAACAGTGAGATAGCAAAATTGCCTCGATAGCTCAGTCGGTAGAGCACCTGCCCTGTAAGCAGGGGGTCGAGGGTTCAAATCCCTCTCGAGGCTTTTTTAATCAAGAGCTAGGTTGTAAGTTGCTATAAATGCTGAAACATTTGTCTGCCATTCTTTCAATTTTTATATTGCTGCATTCAGCTGTAATCACTATTTTATCGAACATTACATCCATGCCAGAAATTTGAAAGGTGGATGGTTTGAAAGGATGTATTACATCTGTCAAATATTTTTTTTCAATAGTTCCATTCTGGTAGATAAAATGAGCTTGAATTATTTCTGCGGGGAAAATGCTATAATCTGTCAAAGTCAGACTAACAGTTTTTCCTAGTCTTTTGCACTCTGCCAAATCTAGATAAATGAATCTGCATTTCGGGCTATTGCACCTGCAGGAAGAACTATTTTCAAGATAATTTGCTAAAACCAAGTAGAAGATGATAAAGAGAAAAATAAATTTTATTCCTTTGTATTTTTTCATACAATAAATTAATTTGATATGGGCATAAAGTTATTTATCTAAAAAATCCATGTCAAAAAAATTAGATAATCTGGTTATTTCCAAACTTTTTACCAGTTTGAAAGAAAATGGTCTATCTTGGATTTTGGAAAAAATCTTTTTCATCAATAGACCTTTCCTTATTGGGTTCGCCAATTCTTTCTTCCATTTTTCATCATAATTCTTCGATAAAAATTTTTTAGAAAAATTATTTTCCTCTATAGCTTTTATACATGTTTTCCCAGCCAAATTGGCTCCGATCTGTCCATAGACAATACCGCCAGCACTGAACGGTTTTACCTGGCAAGCAGCATCCCCAACTAATAGGACGTTGTCGACTACAGATTTTTTAATCATTCCATATCTTATCGTATCACCAAAAGTGGCTTTTCTTTCAGTTATACCAATTCTGTTTTTTAGAAATTTTTCGAAATATCTACTTGGATTTTTGTTAGCGAGTAGTCCAATCCTAGCAGTTCTTTCATTTTCAGGAACCACCCAAGCGAACAGATCAGGAGCAACCTTAGATCCGAAGTGCAGTTCCACTGTATCAGTCTCAAAAGTTCCTTCAACAGTAGATTGTATACCAAACAATAGATTATCAGGTAGTTTTAGTCCTACTGATTTGGCAACAGAAGAATTTGGTCCGTCTGCCCCAACCAGGATTTTTGTTTCAAAAATCTTTTTGTTGGTTTTTACCAATCTATTTTGAAAATCTAAAAATCTTGTGGAGAAGTTGAATTCACAGCCGTTCTGCTTGGCTTTGCTTGCTAAAAAATTATCATATTTCATCCTATCAATTACATAAATTGCATCTTTCGACTTTACCTCAAAAAAAACTCTTCCGGAAAAAAATCTAGCTTTTTTTATTTTATTTATAATGACTTCCTTTGGCAATTTCCCTATTCTATTGCTGACCAAACCTGTGCATTGAACTGGTTCTCCAACTGAAGTGTGCTCTTCCAGAATCAAAACTTCGTATCCTCTTTTAGAAACTATCTCTCCAACCTTACAGCCAGCAGGCCCAGCACCAACGATTATGGCGTCCACTTTATCTACCAAAATTTCTTTGTGTTTTATTGTACCATCTTATTGCTTTAATCAATTCTCTTTTTGTGAAATCGGGCCAAAGTGTATTTGTGACATAGATTTCAGCATAAGCTGCTTGCCATAAGAAGAAGTTTGATAGCCTGTGATGCCCACCTGTTCTTATTAACAAATCGACAGGTGATTGAATCCAAAGACTTTCTTCAACATCTTTTTCAGTCACTTGAATTCTTCCCAATTTAATCGCCTTTTTAGCAATTTTTTTCATGATGTCCAAAATTTCTAACTTACCACCATAGTTTATCATTACGTTCAAGAATTTTTTCTGATATTTTGATGTTCTTTGCATCAATTTTCCCATGATATTTAGAAGCTTTTTTGGAAGTCTGTTTAAATCACCAACGAATTTTACTCTAACTTCATATTTATCTAGGAGTGGTTGCTTCTTTTCCCATATCTTGCAAAAATCATAATAGACTTGGAGCAGCTCTTTCACTTCTCTCGCAGGTCTTTGTGCTAAATTTTCAGTGGAACCAACCCAAATCGACAGTTGTGGAATGTTTAATTCAATACACCAGTTAAACAGTTTATCTGCTGTTTGAGCTCCATATCTATGGCCCATCCATGACGGCATGTCATGTACTCTGGCCCATCTTCTATTTCCATCTAAAACAACTGCCAAGTGTTGTGGTACTTCCATAACAATTCTTTTCTTTAGTAAAGAATTAAAATATTAGTATGCGTTACTTGGAGATAGATTTAGGAAGAGGAATTGCTGTTGTATTGATGATAATTTATCATTTTCTTTTCGATATTTTCTATTTCAAATCCATGATTAATTTTTATTGGTTAGTTCCAGCAATGGCTTCAATTTTTGTCTTAATATCCGGAATTTGTTTGAATATCAGTTATTCCAAGAACAAAAATTTTACCAAATTCGTCAGAAGAGGTATAAAATTGTTTTCTCTTGGCATGCTGATAACATTAATCAGTTTTCTTCTTCTTACTAAAGGATTCATACTGTTCGGCATTCTTCATTTTTTTGGTATATCTTCTCTATTAGCTTACCCGTTCTTGAAATATTTCAAAAACAAATTATCTTATCTCTTGCTCGGAATTTTAATTATAGCTCTTGGAATTTATCTTTCAAATCTAAGATTTGAAACCAATTATTTCATGTGGCTTGGCTTAATCCCAAAAAATTTCTATACCTTTGATTATTTTCCAATACTGCCATGGTTTGGAATATTGTTAGTAGGAATATTTTTAGGTAAGGTTTTCTATCCATCTGGTAAAAGAAACTTCCAACTCCCAATTTACAAAGGAAATGTTGTAAACTTGTTCAGTTTTTTAGGAAAAAATTCTTTGATCATCTACTTCATTCACCAACCGATAATTCTCTCAATTTTATTTTTGCTAGGTCAAACTGAATTTTTATCTGTCTTTAGTCTTTAGATAATCTTTTAAATATTGACACCAACTAATTTTAGTAAGTTGGGGTTGTGGTCCAACCTGGCTAAGACAACAGGCTCCAGACTTTTCATGGAGCATTGATTCCAAGATGAAAGAAACCTGTTAATGCGGGTTCAAATCCCGTCAACCCCATTTTATTTGAATCCGTATTTTCCTTTCAATTTTACAAACACAAAAGATATCGGTTCTATATCAGATTCTTTAAATTTGCCCTTTTCAGTTTTGTCAATTGCAATCATTCTTTGTTCGTCAGTTGGGCCAACTGGAGCGACGATTCTTCCGCCGATTTTCAACTGATTTAATATTGGTTGGGGAATTGAAGGAACCGCGCAAGTGAAAATGATTTTATCATATGGAGCTTCTTTCTCATACCCAACAGAACCATCGCCACAAACAGTTTCGATATTTTTCAGTCCAGCTTTTTGAATGTTTTTCTTTGCAAAGTTCATCAAATCTTTATCATATTCGATCGACACCACTTTTCCTTTACTCCCAATGCAATATGCAAGTAAAGAAGCCTGCCAACCACTTCCTGTTCCGATTTCAAGAATTTTCTCTCCTTGTGTCGGATTCAATGCCTCGGTCATGATAGCAACAGTAGATGGCTGGGATATTGTTGAGTCGTTCAAGGTTGGTAGAGCTATATCAATATAACTTGAACCAAAATATTCCTTTGTTACGAAATCGTGCCTGGAAATTTTTTCAAAGGCTTCAATGATTTTTGGCGTTTTCAATACCTTCGATTTTATCATCTGCTCGATCAGTTCTTTTTTCTCTTTTTCTAAATCTACCATTAATCTTTAATTCGGAAGAAGAGAATTTTAAGTTATGGATATAGTTGATAAAACTGTCAAAGAAATCAAGGAATTAAAGATACAGGGAGCAGAAAATATTGCAAAAGCAGCTATCAAAGCTTGGGACAAAGCTAAAAATAAAGCAGTAGCTGAAAGAAAATTGGTGAATGCAAGACCAACAGAACCGATGGTAAGGAATGCGTTAAAAGTTTTATTGATTAAAAGAAATGCTAAACTTTTGTTGAAAAAATTGGAAGAGGATGAAAAGAAGATTGGAAAATTTGGGGCGGAGAAAATTCAAAATGGGAATATAATTTATACCCACTGTCACTCTTCAACCGTCGTTTCCGTTTTAAGAGAAGCGAAACGTGAAGGAAAAAAGTTTGAAGTGCACAACACCGAAACCAGGCCATTCTTTCAAGGCAGAATTACTGCAACCGAACTGGCAAAACTAAAAATTCCTGTCACGATGTTTGCTGATTCTGCTGGCAGATTGGCTATAAAAAATGCTAATGTTATGTTTTTAGGAGCGGATGCTGTAACTGCTGAAGGTTTTGTAATCAATAAAATAGGGAGCGAGATGTTTACTGAAATAGCTAATAGCTATCAGATACCAGTTTACATTTGTGCGCATTCATGGAAATTCGATCCTTCGACTTTATATGGCATAGAAAGGAAGATTGAACAAAGAGCTACAGATGAAATATGGAAGAACCCACCTAAAGGAGTGAAGATAAGTAATTTTGTTTTTGAAAAAATTGATCCGAATAAAATAACAGCGATAATCTCTGAACTTGGTGTTTTAAAGGCAGAAGTTTTTATTGAAGAAGTGAGAAAAAATTATCCGTGGATTTTCAATTAGCAGCAACTTTTTGTAATTACACTGACCTCTGCTTGATTACCATCTTTGTCATACAAGTTGAAAGTATATGATTTTCCAGTTTCTAGTGAAACATAGGTATAACTTCCGGCCTTTCCTACAGATTTGGACGGCTCTTCGCACACACCGTCTTTCTTCTGGCATGTCAACGTGCAAGGTGAATTATCACAACCAGACCAAGTGCATTTCATTGCACTTCCACCTTGACCTATACAATCAAGAGTAGCAGAGTTACCAGATACTGTAGTTGTTGTAACTGTTCCAGATGATGTCCCACCACCACATGGATCATTTCCAAAATCTCTCAGATACCAATTTTCTGATGGGTCTTTTGGCAAAGCACAAGTACCAGGTCCGCCGTCCATGGATTCTCTGACTTTTTGAGAAGCTTTGGCCATATCTTTATAAGTTTTGTAAAAATAGTTGCATAGAATCGATTTGCAGGTAGACCATTCGACGCTTCCTTCCTCAGTTTCGCATGGAGTTACATGAAAACAATAAATTCCATCTTCACAAACTGGCAATGCCTCTGTTGCCTGTATGTCTTCCGGTTTTATAACATCGACCACTCCTTTTAGACCCAATGAATTAGATGTGCCAATCTTGTACAGTTTTTCAGAGCAGAATTTAACTCCTGAAGCAGGATTTCCCGAACTCAAGAAATCAGTACAATATTGTTCGCACTTCGATTGGAAGTTTCGAAAGGTTGTTGTCTTCGTCACATCTTTTATGTTTTCTATAGCTCCAATATTTCCTAAAAACAAACGAATCATAGTAAAAGCTACAACTAACAAAATTAGTAATCCTATAATCATTTCTAAACTCATTTGGCCTTTCATTTGATTCACTAATTAATCGGTCTGCAATTTTCTGGTGCTATATTGAAAGCCGCCCACACATTAAACAGAAGTGGCTTTGGCTCTTTTGAAGTCGCGATGTTGAATTTGGTGTCTGTCAATGAGAACTTTATGACAACTCCTGTCGCCTGTACGCCTCTTTGTGCTTTAACTGTTTTTCCGCCAATAATTTGAAGTATATCCCCTAATCCTTGATTTGAAGAGGCTTGATCAGAGTTGAAACAAAGTTGCTGTGTCATTTCTGGCCTTTTACAATCAAAATTTAAACATGCAATTGGATTTCCTACACTTTCACACAGCACTGAATAAGAGCATTTCACATCAGTATCTAAAACCGAAACAAGGTGCTCGCATGCTTTATCGAAAGCTACTTCTAATTTGGTTTGCATAGTCTGCGGACCTGTACATTCATCTCTTAATGTAGAGGTAATCACTCTTAACAATTTGCTGTCTTTTGTATCGTCATAAAGTCTGTTGTATATCCACATTATTCTGTTGTTGTCATTTGAAACCGATAGGTCACCAGCATAAGATGCGACGGCAGGATCGGTGACTTGAATCATTCCATTGCCACTAGCTGTAGATCTGAAATATTCACATCCTGTTGAATCTTTCTGAGAGCACACTGTACCTTCCGGACTGTACATACCAGCACAATCATATTTTGAGGCACTTATTCCTAAATTTGCAATCTCACTGTCCTTCAGTTCTTCAATATAAGCATTTAAAAAATCTAACGACATGTTACTCAATGCATATAAAAATTCTTGTTTAGTCGGAGGTTGCGGATCTGCCTGGCAATACCAAAATGTTTTTGATTGAAGTGTCCCTCCATTCGAAGCAACTTCAAGTGCGGCTTCTTGCGAAGAATAAACTAAATCCTGACTTAAAAATCTCTTTGCAAGCTCAAGTTTGGAGTTTGCAATATCTTCATCCGTTCTCTCAGTATAAGTTCCAGCATATCTCGAACCAGTAGATAATTGATTATAAGACCAAACAGAAAGCATCAGAACTCCAAGCAAAGCAACAATAACAACAACCGAATAAGCTATTCCTTTACTCATTTCATCACCCTATATAAATAATATATTTAAGCCCATTCATAAAAGTAAGCTTTTGCATATATTCCTGGTAATGGCAGGGGTACAAGAAAAGTAACTGCTCTGATGTTTTTTAATGCTGGTTGCGGACTTCCAAGTGTAAAAGTTTTTCCTCGGGTTTCTTGGGCAGAAATCATAATCTCTCTCAATGCCCTCGGCATATCTGATGCATCTGATAACTCAAACATCTTCCCATTTGTTTTATCAGCTATATCATTCATGAAGTCAGTGACCAGTGAACTGCAGTCACATTGGGTCTTTGTGAAAACGGTATCTTGTCCGCCTTGATAAATTCCACAAATAGTTCCACAAGGGTTGGCTTTTATCGGAAAAACTCTCATACCATTCTCAATAGATGCTTTAATCCCTGCCTGCAGACTGTCATCCTGCGCGCTGTAAGCTCCACGGTTGCTCACACAACAATAATTTTGTCCATTGCATTCACTTCCCATGGGAAGCTCGTCTGAAATCGGTATTCCGACTCTGACAGAGAACTTCTGCCACCCTTCTTTTGGCCCTGTTTCTGCTGCACAAACTAGACCGTGCCCCCAGTCTTCTTCTGTTTGCATCTGCCCTTCTCCGGTCTGTAAAGATTTACATTCTGCTCTTGCCAAATTTGTGCAGTGAAGATAAGATTTTGTTGGGAATTTGTCACATGATATGGTGTAATCACAACATGGAGCACCACCTGAAAGCAGATATATCGTGGCAGAGACTCTTCTACCAGATTTCCTCAGCTTTTCTATCATATCTGGCAAATTATTTGCCAAATTTTTGATGTCGTCGCATAGACTGGCTGAAGTATCAATGACAAAAACAATCTGTATGTCCTTACTTATGTTTGGGTAAGGAACGTTTATCTGCCAATGCCCTTTACCATAAATCGCATCAAATCTCCACTCCAATTCTTTTTCCACATCCACTTCACCAACTTTTTTTCCAAAATCAATTTTATTTTTGCCAGTGTATGATGAGATTCCTATCAATTCTAACAAACTTTTTCCAGTTTTCTCTTCTGTTGTAAAGAGTAATGCATTAATTCCAGCTCTCACTCCTTCCGAATATTGCCTGTCTGTAATTGAAAGGAATGTTTTCCCTATACTACCAGCTACGTTAACTCTCATCAAAACTATCACTGCCAAAATTGCTATAGCAAGTATAAGAAAACCGAATATTTCAAAAACTTGTCCTTTCATTTGATTACCAACTTACCATTAACATAATTTATTGTCAAAACGTGTTTTCCTTGATCCAAATTTTTGAAAGCCATTTCACAATCCAATATTCTACAACTTTTAATCTTTGATCCAGAGCACAAGCTGTTTGTGCCAGAATCGTAAGTTATTGGAGATTTTATATCAATACCTAAAGACGATTTCGTTAATTTGTTCATTCTGCCCATTGCACAATCCCAATCGAATACACCAGCTATTTTTTCCAGTTCACCGTCAACTAGATGAATACTCATAATTCCTGGCTTCACGATTTTTTCCGAATAGACTATGGCGACTGGCATCCCAAAATCGACGCTCGGAACATTTCCAGGAGAGAATTGCCTTGCGCCAAAAGTCCAATTTTTATCTCCCACAATTCCTTTCGCAGTATTCCTCAATTCCGTTATTGTAATTCGCCAACCGAAATCAAAGCTTCTTGCGCACTCTGGCTCTATGCCAGAATAGGATTTTGAAAATTCATCCAATCTGTTTACATCTATGGCGTTAGCATACAAACTTTTTGATAAAGGTGCTTCATAAGCCAAGCAATCCCTAGAGTTCGCTAGAATCAATAAAATATTTGTGGCGGAAGCGGTTAGATCCAATGTCTCCCCAATTTTCTTTTGTCTCCCTATTGATGTGGAGATTGATTGGTATAATAAAAGTAACAGCGCAACAACCATCACCAAAGTGATTGGTTTTATTATGAAAGATAATTGACCTTTCATCTACGGCACCACGCACTCCACATTAAATGGTTTTTTACACAATTTATCATATCCGCAATCACTGTGCCTACCAGCGCAGTTGCTCATATCTGTAGTTGAACATTTGACATCTTGTGGATAAGCATAGCCTTTAGTTGCATCAATCTTCCCTTTATTCTGGGCATAAAGTCCTTGGTCGTTCCAAAATATACACAGGATGTTATATGACGAATCGTCCAAAAGTTTTACGAAGTGACCGGTTGCATCCAGTGAAAGCCATTTGCCATCATTTCCTTGACATTCGTCTGGTTGTAAATTTACAGGTAAAGTACTGTTGCACTTCATAGCAACCCATGCGTGTCTGGGAGTACCTGGACCACCAGAGAATACTATGTAAACATGATCTGCCGGGACTCCCAGCGTTCTCAAGATTGAAAGGAGACCAATGGCATGATCAGCGCAAAATCCAACACCATTACAGTCTGCAGCAATAGTAGGATCATAAGTGGCTCGCCCGTCGCAGAATCCTCCTTCACTACAACACATGGCTATATCCGAAGAATATTTTTCATTTACTCCTGTATTTGTTTGGGCATTGACCATTCTGTTACATGCATCTCTATATCTACTTCCGTCCCAAGCCCAACCTTCTGGAACTGGAGAGCTTATACTTTTAATAACTTCTTTTATATCCCAATTTCTTCTATCCAAGAAACTCTCAGCTTCGGGATTACACACTTGTATGAGATTAGATACCCACACAGGTTCATCACCAATCCATTGCCCAGACGCGTCCAAAATGTCGTTATAACAAACTCCTTTGTTAAATCCAAGACCGCCAGCACAACTTGTTTTTGTATGTGGATCATCACTGCAATCTTGTGGGCAAGTGTAAAAAGTTTCCCATTGGATTTTATTTCCAGACTCCCATCCGTTTGTTGTTCCTGGACGCCATTCGCAAATTCCATTTCCACAGCATGTCAAAGTTGTCCTCTTTTTGCAGATATTATCGCTGGGGCATTTTACCAAACCTTCACAGCAAGGATCTCCTTCACTTTTTTTCCCTTCTTCAATGCAGATATCTGAGCATGCGGGAGAATTCGGACAGTCGGGGTCACAAATGTTTTTGGTTTTATCACAATCTAAATCGCAAATTCCATCTTTGGGAAGCGTCGTTTTACTTTTAGAAATTCCTGTTTTATTCACACATCCTGTATAACAAACACCATCAGCTGTCTTATATTTCACACTGTTTTGCTCGAGGATTTTTCCTTTCATCATCGATGGACAGTCTGGATCGCAAACACCAGTTATACCATTAGAATATTTATTGTAGCAATCCAAATCACAAACTCCTTTTTTTACATTGTTACAATCCGGGCTGCATATGCCGTCTTCTTCATTCTCTTTTATACAAGCGACTTGGCAAATTCCTGTTTTTTCATTAGCATAACAGTTCTTATCGCACTGCGTGCTGTATTTGTTTGCGCAGAATGGATTGCACACACCCGTTTTGTTGTCGGAGGCACATTTTGAATCGCATTTGTTTTCCACAACACATTCAGGATCACAAATATCATCGTTAGTCTTGCAGGAGCAAATTTTATCAGTTATTGTAACCCTATTATCGTTGTTTGTCTTGACGATACAAAGAGTTTTTGGGTCTAAAAATTTATATGGACCGGAGTGAATAAGACCTGAAAAATAATTTGTTACTGAATATGTGTCATATTGCACAATAATTGTTTTGTAATCTATGAGAAGGTTCAGCTTCAATCCTTTCGGCATATCTTGTTGAATAGCTATCGAACCCGCCGACGCAACAGCTCGATCTATTGCTGTCGATATGTCACGTGCAACAGATTGGTATATTGATTCGTACATAGCTGTAGTCTGTTGAGAAAACACCAGCTGCACAACCAATACTATGAGAACGAATGATATCAGAATGCCTACTATGGCTAATAAATTTTCTGACAAAACCACAGAACCTTTCACTTATACACCTATACTTAAATTATAATTCCTATTCCATATTAATTATTCACTTGGAGGTTCACCGAGGAATGGAACTCCTTCGATCGTAACAAATTTCTCGTCTGTCTTATTTATTGTCAGTCTGTATTTGTAAATTGGAGTTCCGCTAATGACTTTTGAGATCATGGAAAAAAGATCTGATTTCATAGAAGGACTGCCGATATATGTCATTTTGATGGAGCAAGCTATTTTTTCACATCTTGGAATATTTTCATCAAAAAATTTTATACAAAAATAGTTTCCTACGGCTGAACTTTGCTTTGATATTAAAACGGAAACTTGAGATGGTGGGAGCTCATCACTTTGATTGGCCATGTAGATTGCTCGAATGGATTCTGGAACCAATATTTCATAATGATATAATCCACCAATGCCTTCAATGAAACACATTGTTTTGACTTTTGAGAACAAGTAACTGTATTGGGATATTATAGATTGACGATTGTTTGCATCGAAAGATTTTATCATTACCGTGATTCCCGTCACGAATACTATCATTCCTAAAGCAACACTAGCAACAATCCATATCCAAACTGCTATGCCCTTCATATTTGAACTACCTCAATTTTTCTGTCAGAACCAGAATAAGAAATTCTTATTTTACTTTCTTTGTCTCGAACGTCCCAGACAACTGTATCTTGATCGGGATAATTGGAAGATTTGCAATTGCTGCAATCGTTTGGGTCGCATTTGTTGTTCGGAATGGTTTTACAATCTAAACTTTTGGTCACGTCGTATTCTGTCACCAACTCTGTGGAGTTCATATTCACTATTTTGCAAACATCTGAATTTGGGTTCAGTCCTTCTCTATTTTCTGTCCAGCATTCTTGAATATATGCAGCGATCTTTTTCGCGACATCCATCCTATTTCCAGCTATCTTCAGTTCATCAGATCGTTTGAATTGGTTGAAGAACTGGAATGTCATACTCAGCAGAAGAAGTGCAACTACTATAGCAATAACTATGTAAAAAAATTGTGGTACGGATTCCAATATTCCTTTCATGGTTTACTTCCATTTCTGATAGAGATTTGAATAACTTTGTGATTTTGGTTTGAATTTCAATAAAATCAAGAATGCAACCGTTGAAATAATTGCTATTAATATGAAAATGTATAACCAGCTGCTAACACCTTCTTTAGTTTTACAGTCGCCTGGACAGTTGTATTCATTCTCTCCCAAATCACATACGGCATTTTTGTTACAGACAGATTTACTCAAATCAATCTCAAAAATATTTTTGCTTTCATGATAGATTGCCATGTATTTTGCTGTAGGATAATATGGCGCACGAAAATGAATTGTTGTATTGTCAAGTTTTATTACACCAGCATCTCCGGCGTTTATAGTAAACGAAACTCCAAGATACGATTTAAATAGTTCTTTTCTGTCATGGGAAAAGATTTTCAAACTGTAATCTGTTTGGTAAGTTGGAAATGTTGTTATAGTTCCGTCTATAGCTTCTATGCTGTTCAAAATAGTTCTATCATCTTCAAAAATTTCTAAAATAACTGAATAAACTGTTTGTATTTCTATCTTTTCTTGCGATTGAACTATAAAAGGAAATAAAAATATAACTATGAATGAAAAGATCAAAATTAATTGTTCGCTTTTCATCTAATCACTTACAATATTTATCTAGTTCTTTTTCTAAATGAACGTAACTGGATGGAGCAAAGTTAGTCGCATAGGTGCAGTCTGTACCGCATCTGTTCCAACTGCAATATATGCTGTTATGTTCTGGATGGTTTGGACAGCACGGGCCGTTTGCATCACAATCTATTCCAGCGTTACGCGCTTGGCAATAACCGCTTGAGCATCTTGAGCATGGAGAACCACCGTATCCTTCATCGCACGTCCCGAAAGTGTGCCCCATCTCATGTGAACTTGTAGCCTCAATATTACCAGCTATACTCAACATAGGATAACCGTAGCCGCCAGTCAAACCCCTTATACCCGGTGCACATACATAACTTCTAGGTACTATACCAACCAATCTAGTATACTTTCCTTCGTACCCCCAAGACTTTACACATTGATATAGGGCGTTAAATGGGTCACACTCGTTTACGCTACAAACTTTATCAGTTACTGCTATAGCTCTGACTTTGCCCGGACATTTTTTCAACGGAGACAGTTTAACCCAAAGATCCTTTCCGGCCTGCGCACCTGACTCCAAACCTTGGACATTTCCATTGACTTGAATGAATAAAATTGTAAATGTGTATTTGATTTCACAATCAGTTCCGTTCCACTCCATTTCATCAGGACAACAGTGATATGTGCCATCACATTTCATTTTATTTATACACTGTTTATCGCAACCACACTGCTCTCCTTCTTTCAAATTTTTTCTGTCAGTGCAGCCAAAATCGTCAGCCTTCTTATCATCGGGACAACAAATGAAATTTTTATCATCACAAATCTTTTTACAATCTTTAGAATTCTGGCAGTTTTCACCCCTGTTACTATCACAAATTTGATCCCCGTCGCACCAAAACGTTGGGTCTGTATTCCTTTCACAGTCGAGATCATCAAAAGGATACTTGCAAGCAGGTGAGCACCAACCACTACAAGTTCCATCACAAACCGAACATTTTCTGTCGTTTATCCCATTCGGATTGCCACTACTGGCTACACCATCACAGTCTGGATCACAGATGTTTTTTGTTTTCACACAATCAGGATCGCATAATCCATCTTTCACACCATTTGAGTTGGGGTCACAGATGTTGTCATACATTTCTGCCTGTTTCACATGGTATTTGTAAACACAGCCTGGATCATATGCCTTGAATGGATTGGTTATGTTTGTGTAACAATCTGGATTGCATTTGTTATCTTCTATTCTTTTATTCACATCTTCTTCATCAACGGTTTTATTGCCATTTGTATCGATACATGCAAGATTACACGTTATGTCATGCTTCTGTCCATCATCACAAACTGGGTCGCAAATGTTTTTGTAAGTACACAAGGCATCACAAACATCATCGTAAGGGTCACACCCTTTTATCGTCATTTTAATCAATACGTCGGGCTGCGGTTCTCCTTCCTGCCATATTTCAATCGTATCCCATTTTTTCAATGGGTAATATCCCGCTTGCCCTTGAATGATTATCCCACCGACTCCGAGTGGAGAAGCCATGTCATAATAAATCAATTCTCCACCTTTCGCAATCGCCAAGGTCCTAGCAGTTTTTAGTATGTCTTCTTTTGAGAGAGAGAAACTGAGAGTTACATTTGCGTGAGTACTCCCGCACTGCCCACCATAAACAGCTTGCAGGAGTGTGTAAAAATCTGAGAGTGAAATCTCTTTTCCTGAGATTGCTTCACAAAAATTGTATGGTGACTTGGCAAAGAAAACATTGACGAATCTCTCAACAGTTTGCTGAACTTGGTTAGGAATTTCTTTTTTCGCCCCAGATCCTATAAAAAATATGACTGCAACTGAAACGGAAATTATAATCAGCATTAGCAAAATCGAGGCAATTATGTTAAATACATCAACTTCCATTGAATCACGACGCAACAGTAACTTCTATCCTGTGATGCAATGCTTCGTACCTTAGCACAACAGTCACTTCCTTTCCTTTCAAATCATTTCCAGACCAATAGATTTTGTTCAAATTCCCGCAATCGAAATCCTTTTTCTCCTTGTCCAAGAAATTGTTCGGCAGGGAAGAACAGTATCCTTTCGTTTTCAGTAAGTTTGTTATGTCTGCCTCAGTTATCAGGCTGTTAACATTTTTGACAAATATTTCATAACATTCGAAGGTCACTCCATATTTCCCTTCATTGGACTTTTCTTTCCAGCATTTCACCAGATAATCTTTAATTTCTGCCGCAACACTATTAGCATCAGTTTGTTCTATCACGACCGTTTCCATTTTTGGGCTCGTAAAGCATTCTGTAGGCATATATTTCAAGTTCGAAGGTAAAGGAATTACCTGAATAACGCCATAGATTCTACACATCACAGAATTGGAATAACCGGAACGCATAGATGTGAAAACGGAAAAAATTATCCAAACCGCAATCAGAGCTATCAGAACTTCTGCTACAAACTTAAACATGAGCCCCTTCATCTAACTCACTACTATTCTGTCACCCAAACTTTCGAACTTGATAGAAATATGGGTTAAACCGAAATTTGTTTTTATATCTACCTTATCTTTGATTGATGAGCTTAGGACGTTCATTAGACTTTGTTTTGTGACTCCAGTGGAATTGAACGGTACTTGTGAAAGCAAAATGTAACAAACTGTATCTTTTTGGTCAACCTCTTCTAGGCTTGTCCAATATAAATAACAACTGTCTATGTAAGTCTTTACTTCTCCGGCAGTGAAAGAATTTTTCTCTTTATTCTCCGGGAATTTTGATGTTTGTTTTTCACCGAAAATTTGTTTTATGAAATCTGAAACCATTTTTTTTATAGTGTCAGAAAATTTCAAGATAAGGCTTACCATAACAATGACGACGACGAGAAGTATGGCAATCCTGAAAATGTACTCTAAAGACATGTCTCCTTTCATATTTTAAATTTAGTTATTCTAAGATAAATTAACTGATATTGATTTACTGGTAAAAGTTATGGCCTAGGCTCCAACCACAATTCTTTTGTTAACCACATCGTATTTTATTAGAATCAAACCTTGATCAGTTATAAAATTCCCAGAAACATCCCAGTATATCTGATCCCGTGTGCCGCAATCTCCCGTATAATCCACTTCATTTCCCTTTTCATCCTTAACTATAGAATTTTCAATCAACTCACATCCATGTTCCTTTTCCATTATTCTTGTCATTTGATACTCTGTGACTTTTCCTGGGTTGAATTGGAGGGAAAGAGAATAACAAGCAGTATTGTTTCTAACTGCTACTCTCATTTTGGTCCAACACAGTATTGCATATTTGGCAATTGTTCTAGCCAATTCATCTTCATTAGCTACAGTTTCGTCGCATCCTTCTTTTGCTGTCTCGCATACGACAACAGTTTCCATAACTCTTACAGTAGGTTTGCAGAAATCGGATGTTTGGCCTAAGATGTTTTGATAAAAATAGCAAAAGATATTTTTAGAAAATGTTTTTACAGGACCGCCAATCAATAGCAACAAAACTCCTACTCCAACTAAAGTTATGATTATGTAAGCCATTATGTTTAACTCGAGACCTTTTTTGTTTTTAAATACCACTGGGTAGACCACCACCGCCACCACCTAATCCTGAAAGCATTTGCCCTGCCAACATCTGAGATGTGACCAAAATACCAACAATCAAAACGATGGAATAGAATATTAATGCAATCACCAAAGATTTTCCAATCAAAAGATTTCTCATTGTTTTATCGAAACCATTTCTTATTCCGTTGAGAAAGTATGCCAAAATTATGACTATCTCTATCATGTAAATTCCAACAACCAATTGGAAGACAGGAGCAGGGATAACTTTCTCTATATCTATCATTCCCATAAGTTTCCCAAACTGGAGTGTACCTTGTTGAACAAATGTTCCACCCATGTTGAAGTTCTGTTCTATACCCGATAAAAACGTTGAAACTTTTTGTAAAAGTTGGATGATGAACGTTGCCATACCTCCAACTATCCCGCAAATGAATGGGGCGATGAAGCTGGCCTGCATTTGTATAGATGCTGCTATTTCGTCCATTAACTCCTTCAACATTGCCTCAACTTTTTTTGTGCTCCTAAGGAATTCGGATATTGTTCTGGCTGCTTTGGAAAGAATGACTGTAGATTTTTCTGCAGAAGAAACGAGAATTTGCATTATGTCTTTAATCAAAATCGAGGGGTATCTTATCACAACACCATAATTTGGATCGAAGACAGCTCTTTTGAATGTCATCCCAACCTCTCTTATGTTTTTCAAAATTGTAGAGAAAAATAAATACATTGGAGAAGCTTCAAGACGATATTCCCTATATTTTCGTAGTGTCTCTTCCAAAGCACTTTCAACCGGCATACCAGAAGTCATCACATCGCTAAGCCGGAAGAGGCCCATTTGAAACTCGTCCTCAATCAGCTTGATATTATTTCTTATCTGAACTCTTTGATAGCTGGCACCAAGAAAATAAATTATAAGCCCTAATCCTGCACCCCATACCACACTCAGACTATAGATTATTATCGTGGGTGTGATTTTTGGATTGTATTGGGTTTCTAGATAAGTTTTCCACTCGCCTTTAGTTAGTGTGAGGTAATCATTAACCATCGTACCAAAATATACCAATCCTGGGAGCATTATGAAAATCGCGACTATCAGAGAAACCATTACAACATTAATATAGTATTTTTTGTTTCCGAATTTAATCAGAAATTTTCCTTCTGGCGGTAAATCGGGATGATGTGAGATGTCTGGATAAGAAAAGGCGCCGGGCCTTTTGGAAATTGTTCTTCTGAGATAAAAATAGTTGAAAAGTGGTAGTATTCCGATATAGCCAATTATCAGGTACAGTGGGTTAATAGTTTCGGAGAGAAAAATGGAAATCATCGGGAACATCACCAAACCCATTATTGGAAAAGTTATTCCCATCGTGTGAAGTAAAAGAAGTGGTGTTCTTAAATCTCTGGCATAATCATTCATCTTTTCATAAGTGGAATTAAGTATGAAGTCTAGAGACTTTTCTAGAGTTCGTTTTCTCGCTTCATCAGATGGTTCTAAAGACAAAGCTTGAAGTAAATTCATGGATTCAACAAATTCCTTGTCCCACAAAATCCATTTGTTTATTTTTGAACTGATAGCCTCGTTGGCAGTAACGTATTTTCTTATTTGCAAGTCCCATATCATTTTTTTCAAATCCTTTCCTATAGGGCCAGAAGTGTGGGCTGAAGTAAATTGCAATGCGCCCTCTATCTGTGGACTAAGGCCGAGATAGATTGCCATGTAAAGAATTACCTTCACAGTTTCGTCACTGGCTTTTATCTTGGTGATATCCGCCAGATAGTTTGGATAAGTGAAAAGCAGATATGCAAATGCTAATGGTAGCATGGCGAACATCAAACCCCCGGTGGACAAAAATAAGAATAGAGGGATTGAAATTACGACACCGATAATCGCAGTGAAGATTGCCAAGGAAAGGACTTCATCAGGAGTGACATCAAGATCGGTCATCATCAGTGATTGACTTAAATTCTTCTTTATTTGCGGAGAGGCTTTAATCTTAAGTGTGTTTCCGGCAAATCTGCAGGCTTTTTGATAAAAACCTGAAAACCCTTCTCCTTCTTCTGGATTCTCGTCTTTCACAAAAGTTTGATAATCCTTCGAAACCCAGTCCTTTGCCTGCCTCTCTATTTCTTCCCTCTCAGGCACTTTTTCTCCGAACAGACTGCCAAAAATCCCCATTAATTTAGAATTTGATTTCTAGAACTTTAAAGGTTCAATTAAAAGATTATATTAAATATTTTTCTTATAAAAACCAAATATCTGTTAGATTGAATGAAGTATGAAGACTATGTACAGTTAGGATACAGGCCAAAAAAGGATGATGTTGTTTGTGAGTTCTTTGTTGAGCCTGTTGGAATTGACATTAAAAAGGCTTCTGGAGGAATTGCTGCAGAGAGCAGTGTGGGAACATGGATAGAGACCAAAACCACAAAACCATATGTGGAGAGATTGTCTGGGAAAGTTTTTGAAATAAAAGGTAAGAATATAAAAATTGCCTATTCCATCGAACTTTTCGAACCCGGAAATATGCCAAACATCTTGAGCAGCGTGGCAGGAAATGTTTTTGGATTGAAAGATTTGAAAAATTTGAGACTCAACGATATTCATCTTCCTGAAAAAATTTTGAGAAGTTTTAAAGGGCCGAAGTACGGAATTCAGGGGATAAGAAAGCTATTGAAAATTCCGAAAAGACCCTTGCTCGGCACAATAGTCAAGCCTAAACTTGGATTGAAAACAGAAGATCATGCAAAAGTTGCTTACGATGCTTGGATTGGTGGATGCGATATAGTTAAAGATGATGAAAACCTATCCTCACAAAGTTTCAATAAATTTGAAAATAGACTTGAAAAAACTTTCAAAGCTAAAGAAAAAGCGGAAAGGGAGACGGGAGAGAAAAAAATTTATATGATCAACATAACAGCAGAGACGGAAGAGATGGTTAGAAGAGCGAAGCTTGTGGAAGATTGCGGAAATGAATATGCGATGGTGGATATAATAACTGCTGGTTGGGCTGCTTTGCAAACTTTGAGAAATAAAGATTTTGATATTGTTCTTCATGCCCACAGAGCAGGACATGCAACTTTCACAAAAAATCCAAAACATGGGATATCTATGAAAGTTATTGCAAGATTGGCAAGAATTATTGGTATGGATCAGCTGCATGTTGGGACGGCAGTTGGAAAGATGTATGAGACTAAAAAAGAAGTTTTAGAAAACTGCAGAGCGTTAAAAGAGGATATGTGTGAATTCAAACAAGTCATGCCAGTTGCATCCGGAGGTTTGCAACCAAAACAAATACCTGAATTGGTAAAAATTTTTGCTGGAGATGTGGTTGTGCAGATGGGCGGCGGAATACACAGCCTAGGAACCTTGACGGGAGCAAAAGCCGCAAGGCAAGCAATAGATGCTGTAATGCATAATGTCAGTCTAAAAGAATATGCCAAAACGCACAAAGAATTAAATATTGCTTTGAAAAAATGGTGAGTAGTTGAATCTAAAAATTTTAATCATAATATTGATTTTGATTGTGGTGGCGCTATTAAGCATTTTTTTGGCCCGAATGTTAAAATTATATCCATTTTTCTCAGAATTAAAAAAATGTTCCAATGATTCAGACTGTTTTTGGAATATAACTAATTGTTGCCCAGAAACTTCTGGAGCTAAATGGGATTGTGTAAATAAATATTACCAGAGAATAAACTGTTCGTCCACTGTAATCTGCCCTCAAGTAATTTCCCCTGAGCCGACAAAGAATTGTATATGTAAAAATGGGAATTGTGATATAGAATGAAGTTGAAAATAAAATTTTTTGGTATAGAAACTGGAGGAAAACCGATAGTTGTTCTGAACAAAGATGATGCCGAAGATTTGGGAATCAGAAGTCAGAACAGAGTTAGAATCACTTATAATAAAAAGAGTTTGAATTGTATAGTCAATACCACAAAAAAAATTGTGGGTAAAGGGACTGTCGGAGTTTATGAAGAAGTTAGAAACGCTTTGAATTTGAAAGAGAAGGATGAAGTTGATGTTGACATAGCAAAATTCCCTTCCTCGCTAAGCTTTATCAAGAATAAGTTGATGGGAAGGAAGTTAAACTACGAGGAAATAAACGAAATAGTTCAAGATGTCGTTGGAGGAAATTTGAATGAAATTGAGATTGCAGCATTTATTACTGCTCTTAATGATAGAGGATTAGATCTTGACGAAGCTGCCAGTTTGTCAGTTTCTATGGTTAACAGCGGAGAGATTTTGAAATTGAATAAAAAATTGATTGTCGACAAGCACTCCATAGGTGGCGTGCCTGGAGATAAAACTACTCTAATCGCAGTTCCGATTATCGCTGCTTGCGGACTGACAATACCAAAAACGTCTTCTCGTGCCATAACTTCTGCTGCTGGAACAGCTGATAGGGCGGAAGTGCTGATGCCAGTTGAATTGGAAATATGCGAAATGAAAAAAGTTGTAGAAAAAGCCAATGGTTGTATTGTTTGGGGTGGGTCACTGAATCTGGCTCCGGCTGATGACATTTTCATTCAAGTCGAATACCCTTTATCGATAGATCCTATGATGTTGCCTTCGATAATGAGCAAGAAAAAGGCCGTTGGAGCCAATCATCTGGTAATTGATATACCCACAGGTAGAGGGACAAAAATAAAAACTATAGGTGATGCGCATTTGTTGGCGAAAGATTTCATAGAACTGGGAGACAGATTGGGGATTAAAGCCAGATGTGTGGTGACATTTGGTGAGCAGCCTGTTGGCCATTGCGTTGGAGCTGGATTGGAAGCGAAAGAGGCTTTGGAAATTTTGATGAGAAAAAAGTTTATCCCTGACGTTGTTGATAAGGCCACACATGTAGCTGGAGCTTTGCTGGAGATGGTAGGAAAAAAGAATGGACAACAAATTGCTTTGGATTGTTTGAGAAAAGGAAAAGCTGAGGAAAAATTGAGAGAGATCATTTCTCTACAGGGCGGAGATTCAGAAATAAAGCCGGAGGACATAAAAATTGGGGATTATGGATTTGATGTATGCGCGGAAAAGAATGGTTATGTGCTGTGGATTAATAATTCTCAGATTGCTTCTTTGGGAAGAGCCGCAGGATCGCCGAGGTACAAGGGAGCGGGGTTGTGCTTGTATAAAAAACTTGGCGATAGAGTAAAGAAAGGAGAAAAGTTGTTCACGGTTTATGCCGAGAAAAGTACCAAGTTACAGGGAGTCCAGAAAATCATTGCTGAAGACACTATTGTCGGTGTTGGCGAAAGAATGGAGATGCTGATTGATATAGTAAAAGAAATTCCTGCACATAAGAAAGCTTTCATTTTAGAAAGATAGGCCTAAGTTTTTTGTAAAAAGAAAAGAAAAATTTGGTTTATTTCTTAAGAACTATGTCTATTGTCGAAACGTTGATTTTTGTTTTGTCTTCCAGTTCTCTCTCTTCTGTGCCGAACTTGATGTCGTTTATTTGGACGTCACTCACAAACCTTCTTCTCACAATCTCTGTCACGTCTACTGCTCTGGAAATCGCTTTTCCTCTTGCTTTTATGTGAACTTCTTTCTTGCCATCATTGAATTGAGTGATAACACCCAAGACATAAGCCATCGAAGGTTTACGACCAACGAAGATGACATTGTCGTCGCTTCTCCCTTGTTCTACCATTTATTGCACCTCCTGTGATCATTACCTGTAACTTTGAAACTAATTGTTATATTGAACAGTTAGATTTAAAAAGATGCATTTAGAGCCTTGAATAAACCCAAATGGAGATTAAAGCTATTACTGATATTATTGCTATCACCCTTACTGCGATTCCAAAAGCACTTTCTTTGCTTGGACCATAGATTGGAATTGATGTGGTAGTAGTGGTTTGATTTTTCGTTGTAGTTGTTGTGATTTGAGTAGTTGTGGTGGTGGTAGTAGTAGAAGTTGTGGTTCCTTGTTTAACTGCTATATCACTGCATACTGATTTGGTAGTTGAATCGTCACAGAAAGCTGTTAGGTAGTAGCTGTAAGTTTCGGCCGGAGACCAAACTATTTCACTGTTGCTGAAAACGAATTCATAAGAAGGTGCACCGGAACAATCTGTGGTAACAAACACGTCTAGAATGCCAGATTTACAGTCAGAGATGTGACAAGTGCAGTTGTCGGTCTCACATTTGTCGCAAGTGATTAGAGCCATGGAAATTGGTAATAAAAAGGTGGTTGAAATTAAAAATGTCAATATAGATATGTATTTCATTTAACCACATTCCATTTTTTGTATTTGATTTGATGTGGACCAAGCAAACGGGAATAGAATATTTTGTGATTTATAGAATTTCCATGAAAGTTGATTGGTTCCTTTCAAATCACTGCATGCAAAATCTTTCAGAAGAATGTCAAATCCTTTGCCCAAATTTTCTTTAACCACTTTTTTCACAACACCTTTGCTGTCTGAGATGAAGAATGCCATTGTCACGTCTTGATCTAGAGTGTTGTTGTATTTGAAAATACATCTCAAAGTTTCAGATTTCTCACAGGAGAAAGATTCCAGTTTAAAACCTCCCACTTTTTTGCCTTCGGTTGTCACGTATTTGAAAGCTGTGGCAGAGGGGTAGGCGCAGTTAACCGAAACTTTTGATTTGCCGAATCCAACTGGAGTGAACTGGCCGGCAAAAGGCGAGCTGGCGATCGGGATTGAAACGCTGTTTGATATAGAATCTCCCTCGACATTTTCAACGGAAAAAACTCCTGAGCTGCATCCTATCACATCGCATTTGCAGTTGGTGTTCGCTTGACATAATGAAGGACATTGCAAAATTTCTGTTTGGACATCGACAACTGACCAGCCGCTTGGGCCTTGCGGTATGCTACATGCGACTGTTATGTTCGCTTTACCAGTAGATGTCGGCGTGAAAAATAAATTGGTCGGTGGAATGTTTTCTATGGTTTCAGCAATCGGTGTTCCTTTCAAGTTTTTCAATATCCAAAAACCTTGAACACAATTACCCTCAAGGAAACATTTGCATGGGCTGTTGGAAAAACAAATGTCGCATTTAACCGAAAGTGGCGGGGGAGAGGTTGACGTAGTTGTGGTGGTTGTAGTGGTCATAGACGTTGTAGTTGTGGTATTAGCTCCTAAGCAGTGATCCACCGAACAGCCATATACGCAAGATTGAACGAATTGCCATTTCCCGCTTGTGCATCTTTCCAGATTCTGTCCAGCACATCTATAATTCCCTTCTGTACATTGAGGTGGAGTGGTGGTTGTGATGGTGGCATGGCACTGGCAGTCTGTTCCGCAGTTCTGATCCGACGGGCAACCTGTATGACACCCTGCAGTAGAGTAATAATCTGTATTAGTCGGGGAAAGATGGCAATAATTGTTTGAACCGCATTGTTCTATACAACATCCTCTATCCACATTTTTGCAATAACAAGTATTGTGATTAGTGCATTGGAGATTAGAAAAACTATAGCATCGACAAAAATTTCCACAATAGTTTGACCATGGACACCACCAGTCACAAACACCTGTGAAGTCCCCACCATATTTATTGTGGCAATAACCAATGCAGTCTGAGTCTGAATTACAAAATTGCTGAGCAAAAACTTTTCCTGAATTGGACAGGAGGCAAATCAAAACTATTGAAAGCAGCACCAACCAGATTTTTTTCATATCCTTCAAATTAAAATAAGGTTTCCTTAAATAAAATTACATCGCCACGCGGTCTGCGACCTTGCCATTGTTGCAAGAGATGTAGATTGTGT
>Ga0315285_10000588_pt1 | contig 37924 bp, 27 predicted proteins | sample YL17G09_36_MG_FD_203698 | JGI IMG/M metagenome (GOLD analysis project Ga0315285, IMG submission 203698) | Sediment microbial communities from Yellowstone Lake, YNP, Wyoming, USA - YL17G09_36 | ecosystem: Environmental > Aquatic > Freshwater > Lake > Sediment | place: USA: Wyoming | collected...
GCGCTGGCGTTCCCGCCTACGTACTGGCCGATTCCAGCAAGTGGCTGCCGCCTCTCCTGGCGCGCTTCTGGCGGGTTCGAGACGAGGCCCCCGAGGAGATCGCCCGTCCTGGCGTCCCCAACCTGCGAGTGCACAACCGGTATTTCGGGACGTCGGCGCTCGCCCTAGTGACCGGTGTGGTGTGGGAAGGCGGCGTGGCCCGGCCCCGTGAGATCCGGCGACGGATCGCCCGCCTCCTGGTCTCGGAGGCACTAATAGAACTCTTGGAGAAGGAGCGCCCGACTGGAGACCTCTCCTCGGCGGTACGACCTCTCCGCGGTCGGAGAACGGGTCGGTCCCATTGAGTACGAATGGGCAAAGCGTATGGGATCAGGACTTCGGTGTCGTCCCCGAGCGCGCCGCCAGGGCGGTCCGAAGCTGGGCGAGCAGCGAGTCGCGAGCCTCGATGAAGGCCGGGCGGGCCGAGGGAGAGATGGGCTTGCCCGGCAGGAAGGTCTGTTTCAGCGGGTTGACGAAGTGTCCGTCCTTGATGACGCGGTAATCGAGGTGTGGCCCGGTGGAGAGGCCGGTCGTCCCGACGTAGCCGATCATTTGGCGCTGCCTGACGCGGGCGCCCGCGTGGATGCCCTTGCCGAAACGGGAGAGATGGTTGTACATCGTCTTGAAGTTCGCCCGGTGACGGATCGTCAGGGTATTCCCGTTTCCACCCTGCCATCCCGCGAACTCCACGACGCCATCCGCCACGGCCCAGACCGGCGTCCCCTCGGGAGCGGCATAATCCACCGCCAGGTGAGGTCGAAAACCTCCCAGGATCGGGTGGCGCCGGGCACGGCTGAACGTCGAGCTGATGCGGGTAAACTCCAAGGGTGAGCGCAGGAAGGCCCGCCGTAACGATTCCCCAGGAGGCGTGTAATACCCGCCGCCGTCCCTGTCTTTGAAGTAGATTCCCGTGTGAACCTTTCTCTCGCTTTCGTACTCGGCCACGAGGATGCGACCGTACCTCACGAACTGGTCCCCCGTGAAAACCTTTTCCACCAGCATCTGAAACTGATCCCCGGGCTGTGAGTCGGATGTGAAGTCGAAGTCCCAGGCGAAGATCTCGGCGAAGTCCATGACGAGCTGGGCCCGCTCGCCGAGGGCCTCCATGCTCTCAAAGAGACTCCCTGTGAGCGTGCCGGCGACCAGGACTATCTTTCGTTCCACCGGCACCTCGCGCCGCGCCGCGGTCCACGTCTCTCCGTCGCGCCAGGCTTCCACGATGTCCACCGGGCTCTGCCGGTACACCACCCGGGCCAGGGCACCAGTCACATCCTGGTGGAACTCGATGACGTCCTCGGGCTTCAGGCGCCGGAGGTTCAGGTGCGGGCGAACGGCCTGGACGATTCGCGTGGCGAGGTCCCGTGGGACTCCCTGGGCCTGGAGGGCGTCCAGGAATGTGCGTCCCTTCCCGAGCGTGCACGAGGTTGGAGGCGGTGCGGTAGGGGGCGTGGGCGCCTGGCTGGGACGCTCCCAGCGAAGAGTTAGCCCGAGCCCCAAGAGGATGGCGGCCACTCCCACGGTGCCCAAGAGGAGCCGTACGCGAGTGCGCCTTGACCGTGGGCTGGATTGAGCTGGCGTCTCTGGCGCCTGATGCGGGAGCATCCGACCTCGCTCTCGAAGACGGATCCGAAACTGCAACCTGCCGGCTGATTCAACCTCCGCGACCGCGGGTGATTTCTTCCTCGTTCCATGTGCCTTATATCACACAGGAGAAGCATCGGGCAAGCGGTGCGTGGCGAGGACCCCTCCGCGGACGGATCGTCCTCCGCTTCGTACTTTACGTACGAGGTGCTTGACAATCCTTGAGCGGCATGTGAAAGATGATGCCACAAGCCCCATTTGCAACTTCGGAGACACATACCAAACCTCATCGGAAGGAGGGCGGCCATGAACACGCGATCCCGTATTCGAACCATCGTCCTTTTGCTGGTTGTCGGCGTTCTGCTCTTGCCGATCAGCAGCCTGGCCGGCCAGGCCAAGAACATCATCCTGATGATTGGTGACGGCATGGGGCCGAGCCACTTCGGAGCCGGATGGCTGTACAGCAACCGGGTCCTGGGGAAAGAGCTGCGCATGGTGGAAGTGATGAAGAGCGGTCGGACGGCCTACGTGGTGAACGACACGGCCGATGCCATTGTTACGGAATCGGCGGCGGCTGCGGGGCAGATCGCCACCGGCGTCAAGATGACCGCGCGCGCCCTCAGCATGGCGGCTGACGGGAAGACCCCTGTGAGGACGATCCTGGAGATCGCCAAGGAGAGGGGCGTGGCCACAGGGCTCGTGACCACCTCCGGGATCACCGACGCCACGCCGGCGGCCTTTGCGGCGCACGTGCCGCACCGGAGTGACGAGGCCTCGGTCGCGGCCCAGGAACTCCAGGCCGGGGTGGACGTCCTCCTGGGCGGCAGGAAGCAGTTCTTCCTGCCGGAGGCGGCCGGCGGAAAGCGCAAGGACGGTCGGGACCTCACGGAAGAGGCGCGCCGGGCGGGCTACGCCGTGGTGGGGACAGCCGGTGAACTGAAGCAAGCGACCGGCTCGAAGATCCTGGGCCTGTTCAACATGGGGAATATGGCCTACGAGATTGACCGGGCGAAGACGAGTGAGCCGAGCCTGGCCGAGATGACCGCGAAGACGCTGGAGGTGCTTTCGAAGAACCCCAAGGGCTTCTTTGCGATGATCGAGGCCGGCCGGATCGACCACGCGGCCCACAGGAACGACGCCGCCGGAACGATCCGCGAGGTCCTGGCCTTCGACGATGCGGTGGGCGTGGCCCTGGAGTTCCAGCAGAAGAACCCGGACACGCTCATCATCGTGACGGCTGACCACGAGACCGGCGGCATGGCCCTCATCGGCCACAGCAAGGACAGCAAAGAGTACATCGGGATTGACTTGTCGGCGATCCAGAAGGCCCAGGCCTCCTTTGAGATCATTCTGGACGAGCTAGGCAAGAATCCAACACCAGAGAAGATTCGGGACGTGGTGAAGAAATACACGGCCATCGAGATCACCGAAGAAGAGGCGAAAATGGTCGCAAACGACACCATTCGCAAGCTGGACCCCCAGAACTACAGCTATGCGACGCTCCACTCCTTGGCCTTCGTCCTGCGGCCGTACCTTCGGGTGGGCTGGGGAAGCCAAACCCACACCGCGTCGCCGCTCTTCGCCTTCGGGTCCGGACCCGGGTCCGAGGAGCTGGTGGGCTTCCGCCACAACACGGAGCTGTTCCGCATGATGAAGACGGCACTGGGGGCAGTGCAATAGCCCGGACAGCCAGCAAGAGCAGTCTGAGCACCGAAACTCGTTTCCAGAGATACGTCAGGCGCCACCTCGACCAGATGCCTAACCTAGCCTCGAGGTGGCGCCTCTTACTCTCCTGTCACTTCTCATCAAAGGCGGCCTGCACGCGATTGCAGGGCAGGAAGCGATGGGGAGGGGAGTGTCCGAATGACGGAGGCAAGGCATCCTCATGGAGCACCATGGATGAACGCCGCGGTCCTGATGGGTCCGGGGCGGATCGAGCTGATCGAGGTCCCGCGCCCGCCCTGCCCTGAAGGCGGGCTTCTCATCAAGGTGGCGGCCTGCGGTGTGTGCGGATCGGATATCCGAGCTTACCATGGTCGGAAGCAGATCAAGGAGAAGCACGTCATTGCGGGCCAGGTCCTTCCCGGTCACATCATCGGCCACGAGATCGCGGGGGTTGTTGAAGCGGTCGGGTCGGGGGTGATGGGTTTTCGTCCCGGCGAACTCGTGACCGTTGCCCCGAGCCTCACCTGCGGGACATGCGACGCCTGTTGCCGTGGGCAGTCCACGGTCTGCCGGAGCTACCAGGCCCTGGGATGGCAGTATCTGGGCGGCTTCGCGGAATATGTGGCCGTGCCGGCCCGGCTGCTCCACGATGGGAGCGTGAATCGAATTCCGGAGGGAGTGTCCGCATGGAAGGCTTGCCTGGCAGAGCCGCTGGCCTGCGCCATCCACGCCCAGGACGTCATAGGCATCGGACCGGGGGACTCGGTCCTCGTCCTCGGCGGGGGGCCCATGGGATGTCTGAACCTTCTGTTGGCTCGGCAGCGCGGGGCGAGTCTTATCGCCGTCGTTGACCCCAACGCTTGTCGTCGAGACCAGGCCAAGGCCCTCGGGGCGAACCTGGCCGTGGACTCGAACGCGCCGGACATGGTTCAGGTCCTGCTGGATGGGACTCGGGGGCAGGGCTTCAGCGCGGTCATCTTCGCCGTCTCCAGCATCAAGGCCATCCGCGACGTCTTTGGCGCGATGGAGGGTGAATCGTACCGGCTGCTCGCGCCGGGCGCCCGGGTGAATGTGTTCTCCGGTCTCGATCCCGGCGATACCTCGATGACCCTGGACGCCCGGGCCCTGTTCTACCAGGGCATCAGTATCTTCGGCTCGGTGAACTCCACGCCACGCCACAATGCCCAGGCACTGCACCTCATCGCTCGCGGCGCCATTGACGTCACACCATTGGTCACCGCCCGGCTCCCATTGTCTCGCGTGGCCGATGCGTTCCAGCTTGTTCTCTCGCGACCGCGTGTTCATCAGAAGGTGGTCATCGAACCATAGCAACTTCGTCCGCAGTGTCAGCGCCCTCGGTGGCGACATCCCGAAAACACCAACGCCCGGCTGGAGTTCCAGCCGGGCGTTGGTGGCTTATAGGCCTCTTTGAAATCTGCGCAATCTGCAAAATCTGCGGATGAGTTGGGCGGTGTTTTTCGCTAGTCTCTGACCCGGACGACGATCTCCACCTCGACCGGGATGTCCATGGGCAACTGGTTGGTGCCGATGGCCGACCGCGCGTGCTTGCCCTGGTCACCGAAGAGCTTGATGAGCAGCTCTGAGGCCCCGTTCATGACCCAGGGCTGTCGCGTGAAGCCGTCCACCGAGGCCACGAAGCCCAGGAGCTTGACCACCTGCTCCACCTTGTCCAGGTCACCGATCACGCTCTTCACGCAGGCCAGGCAGTTGACAACGCAAATCTGCGCCGCCTGGTAGCCCTGCTCCTCCGTCAGTTCCCGGCCGAGCTTCCCCGTGAACTTGGGCTTGCCGTCCACCGTGGGCCCTTGCCCAGCGGTGAAGACCAGATTGCCAGTCCGCACGGCGGGGACATAGGCCGCCACCGGCTTGGGTGTGGGCAGGCTGAATCCCATCTTCTCCAGTTCCTGTTCGATTCGCATGGCACCTCCCGTTTGGCATCGTCCTATGGCAGGCTGATGGAGTGAAGGCCCAGGAAGGGAGCTTGGTCGATGGCGGTACCGGGGGAGATCGTGAGAAAGTCGGGGCCGTCCCACGGTCCGGACACGAGGTGGCGCAGGTATTCCAGCGACCCCGGGATCTCTTCATACGTGAGGCCAAACGTCTCGGCGAACTCCTTGGCGTGGGTTCGCCCCAATTCGACGTTCCCGACCCCGTGGTCAATGAAGGCCACGCGGATGTAGTGCTTGAGGCATTCCTGGGCAATGTAACGCGCATCCTCTTCCCCGTACTTGGGCAGGTACTCGGTCTTGTACGCGGAGAGCGACGTTCTTCCATACGCGGCCCAACCGGGGGTGATGTAGTAGGTCCCCGCGCACGCATTGACCTCGGCCTCGTACCGCTCGACCGAGCCCAAGAGGAGGGCGATGCAGTCGTGCACCTTGGGCAAGACGATCGGCGCCTGGCGCGCCGCGACCCCGACCACCCCGTTGCTGCACAGGCCGTAGCCCAGGATGATTAATTCGCCGTCGGACGGCAGGCCATCCACGACCTCCTGGATCGCCGCCGGCATCTTCCCCGGTGTCCGGTGCAGCCCCTGCGGCAGATAGGTGCGAGCGAGCTCGGGCGGCGCGATCGCCTCGAACTCGTCCTTGAACACCTCGCAGGCGATCAAGTGCCGCTTCGCGGCGCTCATGGCTGGTAGCTCATGGCTCATAGCTGATGGCTAGTACCGACCGAATTCCCGCGCCGCCTCGAACATGGCCAGGATGTTCTCCGCCGGGACCTCGGCCTGGATGTTGTGCACCGCGCCTAGCACGTAGCCCCCGCCGGGCCCCAAGTCGGCGATCCGCCTTCGGACTTCTTCCTTGACCTCTTGCGGCGTTCCCCTGGGCAGCACGCGCTGGGTATCAATGCCACCCCAGAAGGTGATATCCCGGCCGAACTCCCGCTTGAGCTTCGCGCTATCCATATCCTTGGCGGAAACCTGGATAGGATGCAGGGCATCGAAGCCCACCTCGATGAGGTCTGGGATGAAGGCCGCGACGGAGCCGCAACTGTGCAGGAGGACAGGCTTGCCAAAGCGCTTTACCGTCTGGACCATCTGGGCGTGGTATGGCTTGATGAGCCGGCGATAAAGCGCGGGGTTCATCACCGGTCCCTGCTGGGTCCCCAGGTCGTCGCCGAACATGGCGAGATCCACCAGATCCCCCACCTCCTGGAGGGCCCGCTCGGTCAGGCAACCCCAGAAATCCACGTAGCGCTCCATGAAGGCCCGCACGAAATCCGGCGCGACGATGAGATCCTCAAGGGAGGCGGCGTACCCCCGCATGAACTGGAGCTGGTGGACGAGCCCCACGCCGAGGACGAGGATGATGGCGGCGTCGGTTCTGGCCCGATGCGTTTGGGCTTGGCTGCGCAGCGTGCGGAAGCGCCCCGGATCCAGCGGATTCGGCCAGGCGAACTTCTCCACCAGCGCTGGATCCGGCTCCTGCCCGTAAAAGGGGCCGCCGGAATTGATGAAGTGTTGGCCCTCCGCCAGATGCTTCCAGGTGATGCCCCACTCATCGTACAAGGAACCGTCCGGCAGCTCCCTTTCCGGATTTTTGTCTGGGTTGTCCAGGATCACGGCCCGACAGTCGACATCGAGGTAGGTGAGCAGACGCTCGTCCGGAAGCACGCTGTTGGACCGGCGGGAAAGGTAGGCGATGGAAGGGGCCTCACCAAAGCCAAGGTGAGCCACCAAGCGACGATAGGCGTGGATATTGATGGTGCTGGCTAACGTTCCGCCCAGGTCCACCGGAACTCGATCCGGCTGCTGGCGCTTCAAGGCGATCAGCACGCGCTCTCGATGCGTCATGACTGAACCTCGCGACCTGTCTCCACAAAAGCGTTCGGCTGTTTCCGCCTCTGGCGGATTCGAGAGCTCGGGAGTTCACTCGAGTTCGGCGAACACCCGAATCCGCCAGTCCGCCGGGTACCCACGGCATCGCCGTGGGTGACGGACTCCTTCGGAGAGGCGGAAACTGTCGAACAGCCGAACGCTTTGTGTTTCTCCGTGGTCTCCGGATTCCCAGGGATTCAGTGTCTCAGGCGAGCCCCAAGAGGGCTTTGGCCTTGTCCACGGCCGTGGCCGCGCTCTCGCCGTAGCCGTCGGCGCCGATCTCGCTGGCGAAGGTCTGGGTGACGGGCGCTCCGCCGACCATGACCTTCACCTTATCCCGAAGCTGGGCCCGGTCCAGCGCCTGGATCACGTCCCGCATGTTCAGCATGGTCGTGGTGAGCAGCGTGGAGATCCCGACGATCTGGGCGCCGCTCTCCTTGACTGCCTGGACAAACTTCTCCGGGGGCACATCGGTTCCCAGGTCCACCACCTCGAAGCCGGCGCCCTCCCACATCATGCAGACCAGGTTCTTGCCGATGTCGTGCAGGTCCCCTTTCACGGTGCCGGCCACGGCCACGCCCACTGGCTTGACCCCGGCCTGGGTGAGCAGCGGCTTGAGCATGGCCAGCGACTTCTTCATGGCCCGCGCCGACACCAGGACCTCCGGGACGTAGACCTCGTTACACCGGAACTTCTCGCCCACGACTTCCATGCCCGGGACCAAGGCCTCGTTCAGGATCTTCTGCGGCGGATACCCTGCCTTGATCGCCACCTCGGTCAGGACGGTACACCCCTTCAAGTCGCCGTTGATCACCGCTTCCTTCAGTGCACTCAGGTCCATGGCGGCCCCCTTCGCGAAATCCGTGACAAGATCGCCCATCTGCATCGGCCATTAACTATGGCCCGTCGATCGGGGATAGGCCAGCGCGAATCACCAAATGACTGCCCGACCGGACGTCTGGTGGAATGGCCCGTATAGAAGAACCGGCCCAGGAAGAACGCAGGCTCAGGCAGTCCGGGTACCGATCCACTCCCGGAAAAAGGGGTCGGCGATTCGGTGTTCACCGTTGGCCTTGAAGACAATCTGCTCTTTTAGTAGCTGCCGGAGAGAGGTCTGTACCGAGGAATGAGAGCCCAGGCGATGGGCCGCAAGGAACTTGCTGGCGAAAACGTTCCGGCCGCCGCCTCTGGCAATGGCCTGTAGGACCTGCCGCTGGTGCAGGGATAGCTGCTCCCAGGTCGTGCTGAAATACGGTGCCTCTTGCTCCACAATAGCCGCAATGGCCTTCGCGATGTCTCCCTCTACGATCCGATCTACCCTGCCTGCACACAGTGCCCACAACTGGTGGCAGAGGCGCTGGACGTTGTAGGGGACATCGTCCGCCGCAGCTAGAATGGCGTCCAATACCTCGGCGGAAACGCGGAGGCGGCCGCGCCGGAACCGCTCCTCCAAGAACGGCGCAAACTCGTCCTGGGGGATGGTGCCGAGGGACATGAGCCGGCCGAACTTGTAGAACGGACTCCGCTCGCGGGTTGCCATGTCCTGGAGCGCGCTCTGTCTGGAGCCAGCGAATAGATAGCTCACGTGGCGATGCTGTTGGAAATGCGACCGCATGGCCTTCTCGAGGCCGGTACCGGGGAACCGCTGCATCTCCTGGAACTCGTCGAAGGCGAGGACCAGGCGACGCTTCCGCTTCGTGGCGAGTCGCTCCGGGAGGGCCAGGACCTCTTCCTGGAGAGCAAGCCCGCTCCGTGGTGAACCGCCGATGTCGAGGGACAGCGTAGGCCGACCGGTAGAATCCGTCCCCACCTGGGGGCGCAGCCGTCCCAGAAGATCCATGGCCAGGCGCAACAACTTTTCCGGCTGGGACTCGGCCGCCCGAAGGATCGTCTGGGCCATCAGTTCCAGTAACTGTACGGGTGTAGTCGTCCGGAAGGTGTCCACATATGCCACAAGCATTCCTCGGGACCGCAGCCGATCCAGGAGGGTGAGGATGAGGGAGGTCTTACCGTACCGGCGGCGCGAGAGGAGGAACAGGTGTTGTCCGTCGCTGAGCTCCCGGGTCAGCTCTGTCAGCTCCCGGCGGCGATCCGCGAAATCGCTGCCGGTGACCACGGAACCGAACTTGAAGGGGTTGTCCATCCTGGCCTCCGGGTTATGCAATTCTACATTATGCAGAAATGCATAATGCAATTGCGCATAACGTAGCCCGAAACCGAATCCCAGTCAAGACAAGACTAAGTCGAGGGTCCTCTCTCACCTTCCCCTTGACACAGGAGTCGCCAGAGGCCATCCTGCGCGCATCGTTGGGCAACCACCGGTCATCCAGGAAAACCATTGACGCCGGTGGGGTCCGGGGCCCACGACTTCAAGAGCAACTCCCTGTCATCTCATCTGATCGGCCAACGCAGCCTTGGGGGGATGAACGCCGGGGAAGCCGACTAGCCTCAAGCTTTCAGCTTCCGGACGACTTTCGCGTATATCACCAACACCTGTCATGGCAGTGAGTCGTTCCTCCGCGGTGATACCATTGGGGGAGGTGCCCACAATGACAAGGGAAGGGGTACAGTCGAGCCGCCTGGGCACCGCACGGCGAGAAGGCAGCGATAACGCTTCATGAGAAGAAGGGGGGGAACATGGCAATTCTGGAGAGGCTCGAGACGATCTACCAGGATGTCGTCAAGCGCAATCCCGGTGAGAGCGAGTTCCACCAGGCGGTCAAGGAGGTGCTGGATTCGCTGGCGCCGGTCCTGGTCAAGTACCCGGAGTTTGCCGAGGCGAAGATCATCGAGCGGATCTGCGAGCCGGAGCGACAGCTCATCTTCCGGGTGCCCTGGCAGGACGACAGGGGGGAAGTTCAGATCAACCGGGGCTTTCGCGTCCAGTTCAACAGTGCGTTGGGCCCCTACAAGGGGGGCCTGCGGTTCCATCCCTCGGTCTATTTGGGCATCATCAAGTTCCTCGGGTTCGAGCAGATCTTCAAGAACTCGCTGACCGGCCTTCCCATCGGGGGGGCCAAGGGCGGGTCCGACTTCGACCCCAAGGGCAAGTCCGAAGGCGAGGTCATGCGGTTCTGCCAGAGTTTCATGACCGAGTTGTGGCGCATCATCGGCGAGTACACCGACGTCCCGGCGGGTGACATCGGGGTGGGCCAGCGCGAGATCGGGTACATGTTCGGCCAGTTCAAGCGCCTCACCAACAAGTTCGAGGCCGGCGTGATCACCGGCAAGGCGCCGATCATTGGGGGAAGCCAGGTTCGCACCGAGGCCACCGGCTACGGCTGCACCTATTTTGTCGAGGAGATGCTCAAGGGCCGAAAGAACGGATTCAAAGGAAAGAAGGTCTTGATCTCCGGGTCGGGGAATGTGGCCATCTATACCCTGGAAAAGGTGAACCATCTCGGCGGGAAGGTCATCGCCATGAGCGACTCCAATGGCGTGATCCACGACGAGAAGGGAATCCACCTGGAGACCATCAAGCAGCTCAAGGAAGTCGAGCGGCGACGCATCAAGGAGTACGCCGACCATCACAAGAGCGCGCGGTTCATCCCCAATGACAATATCTGGCAGATCCCGTGCGACGTAGCGATGCCCTCGGCCACCCAGAACGAGATCACGGAAAAGGACGCCAAGAAGCTGGTCAAGAACGGGTGCATCGCCATCGGCGAGGGGGCGAACATGCCGACCACTCCCGAGGGGATCGCCGTTTTCCTCAAGGCCGGCATCCTCTTCGGCCCCGGCAAGGCGGCCAATGCCGGTGGGGTGGCGACCTCGGGCCTCGAAATGCAGCAGAATGCCTGCCGGGAGGCGTGGGGCTGGGAGGAGACCGATGCCAAGCTCCAGCAGATCATGAGGAACGTTTACCAGGTGTGTTCCGAGGCCGCTGAGGAGTTTGGATCTCCCGGCAACCTCGTCAAAGGCGCCAACATCGCCGGCTTTATCAAGGTGGCCCGCGCCATGATCGCGCAGGGCCTCGTCTAAGGAAAGCGAAGGACTCTCCTCGCGCAAGGGGCCACGTCCGCGGGGGCGTGGCCCATTTTATGCGATTCGGGGACGTGCGATTCGGGGACGTTGCGGCTTTAGTGATCTTTCCGCGGGCTGCACCACTGGCCTTTGATCCACCTACTTACGGCAGGCTACTTCGCTTGCGTCAGGCTGGTCGGATAGCGGATGCCGGTGCCGCCGAGGCCGCAGTATCCCCAGGGATTCTTCGCCAGGTACTGCTGGTGGTATTCTTCGGCGTAGTAGAACTCGGGCGCATCGAGGATCTCGGTCGTGATGGACCCGAAGCCGGCCTGCCTGGGCGCCTGCTGGTAGGTGCGCAGTGAGGCCTCGGCCGCCGCGCGTTGGGCGGAGCCGTAGCAGTAGATCGCCGAGCGGTACTGGGTCCCGACGTCGTTCCCCTGGCGCATGCCCTGCGTCGGATCGTGGTTCTCCCAGAAGAGGCGCAGGAGCGACTCGTACGACACGACGTTCGGGTCGAAGACCACGTGCACGACCTCGGCGTGGCCTGTCAGCCCGCTGCAGACCTCTTCGTAGGTGGGGTTGGGGGTGAAGCCTCCCGCGTAGCCGACCGCCGTCGAATAGACGCCCCGCCGTTGCCAGAAGATCCGCTCTGCCCCCCAGAAGCAGCCCATCCCGAACATGGCCAGCTCGGTCCCAGCCGGGAAAGGCGGCTCCAGCCGATTGCCGTTCACGAAGTGGGTGGCCGGGACGATCATGCGCTCCTGGCGGCCCGGGAGCGCCTCCTCTCTGGACGGCATCTTCGCCTTGCCGGTAAAGAACCACATCATCGGACAACTCCGCCGCCGCGAGGGCCTGCGGCCACTCAGCGGATAAACGAAAGCCGCGAGCGGCCGGGCACCCATTGCGCGAAGCTATGCAATGGGTCGCCCATTGCGCGAAGCCCTGCAAGGGGTCGCGCCGCTCGCGGCCGGAAACGATCCCGGTCAGCTTTGCAGGGCCTCGTGTACCTTGCCGACCATCTTGGCGCCGGGGTTGACGAGGGTCTTGTCGCCTTCGTCCTTCCACTTGGACGGGCAGACCTCGTTGGCTTTCCGGGTCATATAGATGTTGGCCTTGAACTTCCGCAGGAGCTCGTCGATATTGCGGCCGAGGTTGTACCAGTTGATCTCGGCATTCATGAGCTTGCCCTCGGGGTTGATGATGAACGTCCCGCGGAGGGCGAGGCCGGTGTTCTCGTCGTAGACGCCGAACATGCGGGAGACCTTCCCGGTGGGGTCGGCGCCCATCGGGTACTTGACGTTGGCGAGTTCCTTCTCGTCCCGCTGCCAGGCCAGGTGGACGAACTGGGTGTCCGTGCTCACCGTGACGATGTCGCAGCCCATCCGGACGAACCGCTCGTGCTGCTCTGCCAGAGCAGCGAACTCCGTCGCTCAGACAAAGGTGAAGTCGGCCGGGTAGAAGAAGAGAATCGTCCAGCGCTTGTTGTTGATCTGGTTTTGCAGGCTGAACTTCCCGAACTCGCTTTTAGTTGGCTCGTAGGTGGTGAGTTCGAAATCGGGCACCTTCTCCCCGAGCTTCACGATACAGGCAGCCTCCGACATGATGACTCCCTCCTTGTGTATGTGGGGTTGGTAGCGAAAGACATCCCTATTAAAGCAGGCCAAGCAGGGCGGGGTCAAGCTGCAGCCATGGCCTCTCCGGGGGGCAGGCCGCGCCACGGCGAGCCCGCTCGGCCTACGGGATGGCGTCCGCAAGGACCCCCACCAGGTAGTGCCAGTCCCCCACGCCACACGCAGCCGCAGCGCCGGGCCATCGACTGGAAGTGTCCGGTCAGCCCTATGACTTGCCCTCTCCAAAGCCCACGCATTTCATCCGGTCAGGGCTACTCCAGCTTCAGCTTGTCGGAGACTTTTGCTAAAGCCTCGTTGATCCTGCTGAGGATTTCGGGGGTCGGCGGTGGCGTAGAGGTTACTTCCACCCGAATAACAAAGCGAAGGCGAAGCCCAGCCGCAGCGCTCACGATGCTGGCGATCTCGTCAGCAAGATCTTGCAGCTCCCCGGTCTTCAGCTCAGCCTCGGCGGTCAGTACGCCAGGTCGTGGAGGCAGTGGGGGTGGCGCTAGTGGCACTTCGGTCGGGACGCGGACCTTGACTGCCGATGCCCCAGGCCAGTCACAGGGCCAGAGACCCGAATCCAGAGTTCGCTCCAGCATGCGTGCTCGGAAGGCAGCATCTATCGCTTCGCGCACGGTGACCCAGGGCAAGATCTTGCCCCTCCGCTGGGAGAGGATGGTTGTGATTGCTGCCGCTGTGGTCTCCCTTTCAGCCCAAGCGTCTGGGAGACCGGGCGGAAGGATGTCAGTTGGAAGGATGTCCTCTGGTGGCGGGTTCAGCATCGCCGCATCGGTCAGGATTCCAGCAGGAATGTCCTCCTTGAAGAGGCTGGCAGGCCCCGCCGTCAGCCATAACTTTCCCTCTTTCACCGCATTACGTACCGCAAGGTCTACGACCCTTCGATCGGCCTTCGGGACACGCACTGTTTCCTCGTAGCCCTCGCACGGGGTCCGAATCGTTCGCGTGCCGTCGAAAAAAGCCACGCAAGAGGCAACGGCAATCTCTGTCGTCCCAGTAGGCCGGAGCCCGGGAAGCATCCCGGGAGCAAGAAGAGATCCGGACAGCTCCGACAATTCCGCCGCCTCTGGAAGCACGGCCTCCAGACTCGGATCTTTGAGGTCCTCCTCGGTAGGGTCTTGACGCCAGAGGGTTCGCACTGACTTGTCGGGGCGGGTCAGCCTGAGGACAAAGAAACCTTCCCTGGCACCTAAGCTGAGGGTGTCGAGGATTTCCTTCCGGCGTAGCATTTTGGGAAGATGGGGGAACTGGGCGAAGGCTCCCACCAGGTCCTTGACGCGCCGGGCCGTCTCCCCCTCCCTCCACAGATCGTATGGACCGCCGGGCAGGAGGGCATCGGCGCTGACGGGTGTATCCTGGATCCGCGCCCGAGGGTCGTTCTTGATAGTGGTGAAGAGGGGGTCGGGGCCGACGGTCACCTTGAAGGCCTGAACCTCGTTGCTCGCCGAGACCGAAACAACGATGCAGTACGCCTGGGCGATGGCCTCCGGGATCCTCTTCTTGGCCTGGTCCAGATACACGGTGAGGAGCGATTTCCGCAGCTCATCGAAATGCTTGGCCTCGGGGAAACCGGTAATCTCCTCCCATCCCAGGTAATCTCTGATCCGGCTCCGGGCAATGTCCAGGCCATCCCTGGAGGGCACGGCCAGAACGACGGCGTTTCGGTGAACCCTGGGCCGATCAGGGCCGGTTGTCTCCTCAATGAAGCGCTTGGCCTCAGCGCCCGGCTTCCCGGACTCCGATGCCGCCTTCGGACCGAGGACCGCATAGTGGAACTCTCCGTCATCTTCAATGTCGCTCGGCTTCGCAGGAAGGTTGTGGACACGCGCCCCGGCTGCAGCCGCCCCAGTGGTCAAGTTCTTCAACCTGGCGATTTCGTCTCGCAGCTTAGCCTCGATCAGGTCCGGGGACACCCTGAGACAGGCATCGTTGTGCATCTGGCGGAGGTTCGGCTTGGACCCGAGGCGCCATGCCTTTGGTAACTCCTTGGCGCCCGCGCTCGCGGCTGATTCCTCCGCCTCCACCATTGTGCCCTCGTCGAGAAACCACGAGATCTCTGTCCAGCGGCGAAGCCCCTTCTCCAACTCGATCCGATCGGGTCGCCCTGGGCCCAGGAGGACGAAGAGGTCTCTCGTGTGGGCCTTCTGGCCGATTGGTTGCGAGTGAAGGAATATGGCAAAGACTGCCTGCTCAATCTCGCGATGCCTCAAGCCGGCATTCTCGGCCTGGATTGCCTTGGCCTTGTCCAACTCTCCTTCAAGGATGCCACCCCACTCCTGTCGCTTGCCTTCGTACTCCTCGGTGGCCGCGATGGAGGCCAGCTCGCGGGCAGCTTCCGAGAGGCCCGTTCCCTCCTCCGATGTCAGGAAGGCCATCGGCCCCATCACGGGCGACGTGTCCCACTTTTCCGCGTCCCGAAGGCTCATGGCGAAGGTCCGCAGAATCCCCCGCGTCCGCTGGAATCCCTCGAGGTTGGTCCACTTGCCATAGAATACGTCGGTGATGTCGGGATGGAACGGGTAGCTTTTCAGGAATCGGTCCTCGGCGGCCTTGGAGTCCTTGCGCGTGGTTTCGTCCAGATCTTTGACTCCCTGGAGGGCTGCAACCACGTGGGGTCGGAAGGCCTCCCGATCTCGGATGGATTCCGGGGTGAAGAAGCGCCGACGGAGAACCTCGGCCACGTCGTCCTTGACGACCGGCTGCACTCCTTCCTCCCGCTCGCGCCGGAAGACGGCATACAGCTCCTGCGTGATCTGCTTGCCCAGGGTGTCGCTCTTGCGCGGATCGGTGGCGAGGAGTGACGCAACGATTGCCGCACGGTCCACCTTCGTAACCGCCTGGGTGAGGTACTGAAAGAAGTCCACCAAGCGGTGCCGCCAGACGGGATCCAGGCCGATCTTCTCGCGGGCGAACATCAGCACTTCATCAATCAGGATCAGCGTGCCTTGCCCCTCGGCCAAGGGGAAAGCGATAAGGTCTCTGAGGAGGTTCTCCGCGGGCGGCGTATCCCGCTCGGCATCCTTCCCGTCGGCATGAAGCCTCTTCAGCCCTTCGGCGCCCGCAATCTGGAAGGCCAGGAGGCTCCACGGATGTTTCAGCCAGCGACTTTTCCCTCTGGGACCCTTGACCTCCATTCCCCGTTCCACGTCCAACTTATCGAAGGGCAGCACCACGACCCGAGACCGCGGCGGCTTCACGCCTGCGTGCTCGATAAACTCTTTGACGGCCGGCAGGTCTGGTAGATTCGCGGGGTCGGAGACCAGATGGAACAGTGTGATCAGGGTGTGCGTCTTCCCACCGCCGTAGGTCAACTCAAGCTGCCGGACAGCCTTATCGTTCTTGCCCGCCAAGCGGAGCAAGACATCCTTCACCAGCTCCCGAAGGTTAAAGGTGGGGTACGTCAGCGAGAAAAACTCTTGAGGATCCTGGTAGATCGGCTTCGCCTTCCCCATGAAAACATCGTAGAGGTCGGCGGCGAATTGCGCCAGGGACAGCTCCCCCGTCCGAAGATCGTCACGTAGTCGCACAACCTTGTGCCAGGCGGTGAAGGATGCTTTCGCCACTGACCTACCCTCCTTCGCTTTTCAGCCGGCTACCCTGTGCGGTCAATGATCCCACAGCGCATCAGATGGTCGGCAGCCTCTCTCAGTGAGCGATTCCTGGCTCGGTCTGGGCCCGTCATCTGCCGGGCAAGCTCCAATCTCGCACGGCGCTTCCGATACGGCCGACCGGTGGTCCTGTAAAACGCGGCGGCCACGATCTTCTTCGGATCACCCAGGGTATCCGTGGAGGGCCGCAGCGCTATCCCAAGCCAGGAACAGGCCCCCGGGTCCGCCAAGAACCAGGCCTCGATGGCCTCCTTCGCCGGAACAAAGGGAACTCGCTTCCGCCGACAAGCACGAGCGATCGTCCGATGGGGTTCGTCGCGACTGGGGTTCTTCCTGTCGGCATCAATCACAACGGCAACACACCCCCTGGTGTCAATCCGGTCTTTCGCCAGCGCGATCAAGCGTTCCGCGTTTCTCTTGATGTTGCCAATGCCGCCTGCCGGAAGCCAGTCCACCTGTGCTCTCGCGCCAGCGATCCGGAGAACTTCGCGAAGAGCTCGGCCATCGGAATCATCCTCGACGATGAGCACCACTTTCCATGTTTCCTCCGAGACCGCCTTCACCGTGGGACCCCGCCGATCTGGCGCATCCGCCACAGCTCACCCAGGCGGAAATCCTTGAGCCACTTCCCGAGCGCTCGGCTATCCAACATTTTCAGCGCCGTCGCCCCGTTCTCACCACGTTCCACGGGAATGACCTCATCCGGCTCCGCGGTGTCAACGACATCAGGCGAGTGTGTCGTTATCAAGAGCTGGCGCGTCCCGTCGTCAGGGCAGCGCTCCCGAACGAGGTCAAGCAGAGGGCCAAAGAGAAGCGGATGAAGTCCATGCTCCGGCTCCTCGATACAGAGTAGACCATGCTCCGGCATCGTTTCCAGCGCTGTAAGGATGGCGAGCATGCGCAGTGTTCCATCCGACAGCGCGAGGGCTTCGATCGAATCGGTGAATGGTCGTTCCCTCAGGAGCAGCATCACCCGTCCTCGGTCAAGATCGGTTGAGAGCCCGGTCACATGGGCCAGAAGAGCTTGCAGCTCCGAGAGGATACGCTTGTAAGCGTCTGACCCGTTCAGGGTCCTCAGGACGTTCGGCAGATTGGAGGCATCGCTGGTAAGTGTCGTCGCCCGTTCATCACGTCGGGGCTCCCGAACCCGAGTGAGATCCACGGAGAGAAATTGCCACCCCTCAATGAACGTCCGGAGTGCCTTGATCCGGGGGTAAGCTTCCAGGAATCCCAATGCCTTCAGGGCGAGTACCCCAGGATCCCCGGTGTCGAAGGGTTCCCGCGCATCCTGCGTCGGATCTCGAAGGGCCTCGCCGCGCCCCCATTCGGCGCGGAACCATACCTTGGGTGCACCAGGTTCGTTCCGCTTCCGTTTAATGTGAAGCTCCTCCTCGGCCACCGCAGGGCGTCCGTCCCTTTCCGCCACCTTCACCCGGTATCGCATGTCCGAGCGGCTCCGAGGCGCAGCCGGATCGGGCACGTAATACTCGATGGCAATCTCGAAGGCCTTTTCCGCGGCCCCCAGGAAGGCTACCGTACTCAGGCCCCCGCGGCCTGTGACGGCTGTTTCCATGTCAGAGCGAACAGCCTGCGAGAGGAGTCGCAGCGTATCAATGATGTTCGACTTTCCGGCGGCATTCGGCCCGATGAGGATCCTGACGGACCGCATCTTGAGCACAATGCGTTCCAGGCTCCGATACCCGATGACCTGGATCTGCCGGATCATGACTCGTGCTCCCCCTTTGCGGGTGCCCCCTCAAGGGCCAGCTCTGGATGCGGAGCGGGCGCCGCGCCACGTGCGGCCACGTGATTGCTGATACTCTCCAGAATTGTACACTCATCGGACTGGTTGTCGCGCCGGGCCAGCTCGATCAATGCCTGCAAGAGCTGGTGGAACAGAGCATTCCGCCTGATCCCCTGATCATCCAGGTAATTGTCCACCTTCTGCACATCCCCGGCCTTCCAAAGATGCATCAAACGATGGAGCTGGTCAATCATCGAAGCAGCCCGTCCGTCAATACTGGCGCCCAGAGAGGGATGTCTCCGCTGCTGCCAACTCCGGAGCTTGACCTTGCTCCCCGTGCCTTCCTCCTCCGGTTCTTCCGTATCTGGGGCTTCGCCGTTCTCTTCACCCTCCTCGCCTTCCCTCCCACCTGTCCGAAGAAGAATCTCGTAGGTGTCCGTGAGCGCCCTATCGGAAAGACCACAGGACTGGGCGTACAGGATGCATGCCCCGATGGGGGCGTCCGCAAAGCCAAAGTCATATCTGTGAAGGAGGTAATAAATCGTCACGTCATCCAGCCCGCTGACAATCTCGCCCTCTCCGTTCTTTGACAGCACCCGGCCGACCACAAAGTCCACCACGATACGGCGAACGTGGCGCAGGAACTCGGACACTTCCATCAGCCTGCCCGGTTCATTCGCCTTCTTCACCACCGGATGCTTACTATAGGCTTCCAACGCCGGTCCAGTCGCCGCCCACACGAAGTCCGGCCCCCGAATCCCTGCGTCCCAAAACGTCTTAAGCCGGTCATAGATCTTGGAGTGCATCTCCTCCAACACACGCCTATCCCATCCCGTTTGGGCGGTCTCAGGCCGCTTCTTGCAGACAAGCCAAACGGAGGAGGAGAGAGCGGCTGAAGCATGAGCTCGTGCCCGCGCTTCTCGCTCTGTCTGAATTGGCCAGCTACCGTCCACGACGAAACCCGCTCGGATGATGGCTGAAACCAATGCTTCCCAAGCGTCCGGGTGCTTGTGGGCGAAAACGACGACGAACCGCCCTTCGGGCTTGAGTGCCCAGTGGCAGGCCTGGAAGGCTCGGAACATACCCGCTTCATAGGCGGCCTTCGATTTCGTCTTGTCGCCGCCGAAGCGGCTGGCGTCGTCAATAAGCTCGCCGTCATTGCTTTCGTGGTCCCATTTGGGGGCGAGCTGCTCACAGAAGGATTCGTTAATCTCCGGCGATAGTCCGTGTAGCGTCCGGCGCAACCAGATGTAGAAGAAGTCCATCAGGTCCGAATACGGGATGGCGTCGTAATACGGGGGATCGGTAAGCACAACATCGGCCTCAGCCGTGGACCTATCCGTGGCAGATTCTACTCTCATCTCAGGCTTCGCTGCGCTGCGTAGGCCAAGGAGTGAGTGGTCCAGATATCTCGCGATCCAGTCAATGCCACCATAGTAGTTCCCCGTCGTGTCGGATAGGACCCCGGTCTCCGCGAAATCCCATAGGATCGGCAAAGCGAATCGAGCAAACGTCTGGACTACGAACTCCCCCCCCGATTCCCACCGGCAGAGACTTGTAGACATGGACGCGAGCCGGTCCACTGCCATAGCCAGGTAACCCTGCACCACCTCCACCCACTCTTGCGAATAGCTTTCCGCGCGCATGGCGTCCCGGGCGGCGCGGGTGTGTTTCACGAAGGTGCCTAGCGCCAAGAGCTGGCGGGCAGTGAAGAGCTTGCGCCATTTGTCAAAACCGTAAAGGGGGACCCGGAACCCCAGAGCCTCCTTACTCGGCAATGGTTCGTCCGGCAGACCGAACGGTATTTCGGCAAAGACGCGGTCCAGCTCTTTCTCGACCTCGCCGCCCACGTTGATTTCCTCAGGTGTGGGTAGCCGGTATTCCTTCCCGTTAGGGCCGTCCACGACCACGGCGGTCATCTCGGCGCCGAGCCGCCCCTTCATCCCTTCCTGCCGGATGTCCTCCATTGTCATGATAATGCCACAGCACGGGCAGGTTGCCCCGGAGCGCGACATAGTCCCGGCCCCAATTGTCTTGTCGTGCTCGCGGCGCTGTGCAGCATTCCCGCCGACTTGAGGGACATTGTTGATAATGGCAAACTCAATCCAGGGGACTGAGCGGCCAGAGACGGCCGCCCCCCCAGTATTGGTAGGGCAGGCCTCTGTGCCTGCCGCTCTCGGGGCCTCTGTGCCTGCCGCTCTCGGGGCCTCTGTGCCTGCCGCTCTCGGGGCCTCTGTGCCTGCCGCTCTGTCCCCCATAAAACCAACCCATTTGTATTCCTGCTCATCAGGCCACCGCTTGACCGGGTTATTCAGGATGTACTCAGCCTTCTCAAGGAACTCCATCTCATCACGAACGATCCGGTCGAAATATTCCTCCTGCCACACGGAACCTGTTCGACCGTACTCGCGTTGAAGCCTCCAGGCCGTGAACGACTTCCAGGAATGAACGATGTCCGCCAGCTTGTGATCCCCGCTTGGGGTCACCAGTACATGGACATGATCGTCCATGACTACATATGCTGATAGCGCGTACCGTTGCCCATGAAAGTGTTCAAGGGCGCTGACGACAGCATCCCTCTCCTCGGGGCGGAGCTCTGGCAGGTCCTTGTGTAGCCGCCATGTCACAAAGTAGGTCGCACCGGTCATCCGCCAATGCGGGAGTCTGCGGCGGTAGGTGGTAATGCTGAGATTTGGTTGCATGGGAACGGCAGGCAGGGACGCCTGCCCCACCGCCTGCCCCACCACCTGCCCCACCGCCTGCCCCACTGACTTTTCTGGCTGTCCCGCCTGTTGGCCTACCCTCTGGACACCCTGCTGGCTTACTGGGTGGCCTATCGCTTGGTCCAGTCCCCGACCCACTGGCTGGCCCCCCAGCTTCGTAACCTCTATGGAAAGCGCCACTCGCTTATTATCCTTCTTGCAGAGCCAGTGTGTCTTCAAGAGCGGAATCCGAGCGCGGCAGTTCTTGCATGTGACCGTCCGAGCCCAAAGGTACGCCACGGTGGGCTTCCCATCTACCGTGGGGTAAAACTTCTCTAGATCAGCCTTGGCCCTCTGAAGTACCCACCATCCCCAGGCCCGGACGTGCCAGGCAAGGTCCACATCGGAGGGTGGGAACATCTGCTGTTGAACTGCCTGAAGATTTCGCTCGAGCTGCTTCTTGGTCAGCTTCCCCGTGCCCTTGAAGAAGCCTTCCATAAACTCTGGGGACTCCAAAGCGAACTTTGGGAGGGGGCGATGTTGCCCTGCAAGCCTCTGGGGGTATTCCAGCGTACACTTCAGGATGAACCACGAGACGGGGTTGATGTCAATGGCCGTCGCCTCACAACCGAGGCGCATTGCCTCTAGAGGGATCGCTCCGCCTCCGGCAAACGGGTCGAGCACCTTGGGTGCCCGGCCGCCGTATGCCTTGCGGATCTCCTGCCGGAACCACTCAAGGTCCGGGCTGGTCTCACGTCCCCAATGGAGAACTCCGCCGACCGTCTCATCCCGAATTACCTCGACGGTCTTTCCACCGATCTTTCGCTTTTCGATCTTTTGGACCACGGTACCGCCGATCTTCTCAATGAGGCGCTTGCGCTCCTCGGGCGTGCCTGGATCGGGAAGGAGTGTCGCGATCAATGCCGCCCGGCAAGCCGCCAGGGGCCGCCGCGCCGGCCAGATATGCAACGTCGAAATGTGCCCGTGCCGCACGTTCTTCTCGTGCACCGAATCCAGCGACGCCTGCCGCAGCGGGAATGCGTGTTCGATGAGGCGAGATTGGTTTGTCATCTCGTGCTTCCAGTCTGTTTTGGCCGAGCAACACCACCTTTACGCTTGAGATGGAGCCCGCGGAGGTAAAGGTCCCCCACGTCTACTCTCCCGTCGCGACGACTGGTTGCAATGCCAAGCTCGACCAGGTAATCCAGGAGGTCTTTGGGATCCGTGTAGGGGGGGCGGCTCCTGACCATCGACCAATCGATCTGTAGAGCCTTCAGCGCTTCCTTGTGCTGCATAGGGACGAGAAGAGACTGTCGCTCAAGAGCCTTGCGAACGTCCTCAATCCATGGAAACTCCTCTTGCGCCAACTCCGACACGCGGAAATCAGAAACTTTGTCAAGGCCCCCTCGCAAGGCAGTATGGTGAATGAGGGCAGAGGTCTGTGACGCTTTTCCATCCCGGATCTCTATCTCCGCGGCCTCTTCCATCAAGCGGAGCAAGGGACGTGGATAGATTCGGCCGTGACCATCTTTCAGGCGGTTGGGAATCCAGCGAAGTGTGAGCCCCTTTCTCGGATCGGCACCCATGTACTCCCCTATTAACAGATCCACTGCTGGGCCGTAGTCATCCTCACGACGGGGAGTGGGTATCCTCCCAAGGGCTTCGTGTGTGGTCTCTGGAATCCGCGCCGCACGGAGATAGTCGAAGAACTCTTGGCCTGCGTTGAGGAGACGCTTGAAGACTACGCCGTAGAACTCGCGGATGTCCCATAGAAGTTCCGCACGATTGGCCGCGATCTTCGCGATGTCGGGTCCAAACAGGGCGGCGCGTTGATACAGATCGCGCCGCAAGAAAAGCTTGGGCCGCAATCGACGCCACCGTCGGCCGTAGGCAGCCCAGAATTGCACCAGACCCTGCAAAATCGTCTTCAGGGCATTCCAGTCGCCAGGGCTGACCCTGTCGAGCTCGTCATAAGTGACGAATACATACCGATCATCTTTCTGTAGATCACCGTCGATTGCGTCGAGTACTGCAAACAAGCTAGACTGCCCGCTTCTGATGTGCTGGTCAAGTTTGCCGAGCTGCCAAGTCTTAGACGTCAGCGCCTCGCCCACGGGCTTGGGAATCTCGTCAGAGCGGAGGATTTTTCCCTGTAGGAGAACCCGCACGAGAAGAGCCAACCAGAACCGTTGCAAGTCTACCGGCGACTTGCCCCTCGCAAGAGCTGAAATGACGCTGCCCGGCGGAAACTCCGTGCCGCTCGTTTGGAAACCCACGAGCCATGCTGTCTTGGCTAGAGGATGGAGAACCTGACCCTTGGATGCAGCCAAGTTCGCCAGTGCCTCTCTCCCTCGGTCGAACTCGAGAGCTCGGAAGAGCTGAGTTTTCCCAGCCCCCTTGTCTCCGATGATAATCCGGACATCAGGATCGAGTACCCGGTAATGGCTCTGGATGGGCAAGAAATTCCTCAGAAACGGGCTTTCCTCGATTGGCTCATTTTCGGCCTGACCCTGGCGGCAGACATCACGGAGCTGCTGAAGGAGGAGAGCCCGGTTGGGTAACCCTTTCTTGCTCATGTCAAAGTCCTCCCGACTCGCTCCAGGACCTGTTCGGCGAAGAGACGGAAGTCTCCCTGTGTGAAGCGTTCTGCGACATCGCGAATGTGTTGGTAACGCTGCACCAACGGATCGAACCCCAGTAAGACGGGATAGTGCGGCTGGTCAGCGGCGCTTACGTCAGGAAGGGGCCACCCTTCTTCGGGGTCCGCATCCGCCTCGTCGTAAAAGCTCTCGGCGAACATCTCGTAGGATCGCTCCAGGAATCGGCGGACTGCTTCCTCTCTTTCCCTTCCGGGTTCGGGGGCCATCGCCAAGATCATGGCACAGTCTAGTTGCCTCTGGCCGCGTTCGATACGAGCCTTGCCCAGGAAGCGAACTACCACTTCCATCCCGCGCCAGCTCTGTTCGCTATCCAGGCCGAATACAACGTCCAGATGCGACACGCCGGACAAGGCCAGTCCCCCCAAGTCGTGAAGGCCCGCCCGGGCATCGAGAAGAAAATACTCGGCCTTCCTCTCTCGCCGCACTTGCTCAAGCAACGCCACGAGCGGCGAGGAGGGATGCTGCCCCGCGAGAGAAAGCGTGTGAAGAGCCTCGTAGTCGAGGCGAGCCAGCTTTTCAAGATAGTACTCATCGAGATGTCCTGCCGGAACCACCGTGATGGGTACCCCGTCCCTAATAATCGTGCGATCATCCACAACGTGGTAAAAGTCTTCGAAATCGAGTTGCGCCATTGGCACGATTGGCTGCTCGAGCAGAAAGTCCACTACTCCGTGGGGGGCCGTTTCCCCGTCCCCATGTGGAAGAATCGTCCCAAGACCAGGCGCTTCAAGATCAAGGTCGATGACTGCCACGCGCTTCCCACTCCGTGCGAGCTGCACGGCGAGGGACGCAAGGGCAGTGGTCCGCCCGACACCACCCTTGAAAGAATAGAACGAGAGGATCGGAGGCGTGTGCTCGTTCAGCGGCCAAGGCTCGGCAATATTGGGCGTGAACCATACTGCCTTCGAGACGTGACGCTCCAGAACGCGGACCTCCGGAGGCCCAGAATCGATCATGGTGCCTTCCGCCCATGCCTGCTTGTACACAGCCAGTTCTGCCGGGGAGCTCTTCTCCGACCAAAGCCATATTTCCCCCGTCCAGAAGGGTTCGGCAGCTCCAGCCAGAATGCGCCCGGCTTGGTCTCGCACGGCCCCTGCATCTCCACGCTCAGATAACTTGAGCAAGATCCGGAGTCTACCCTGGAGATCCCAGATGAGACACACCCGCTCGAGATGGCGTCGGAGGTCCTCATTCCCAAGGACCGCTGCCTGCGCATCCTGGTGTGCCTGCGTAAAATGTTTCATCTAGGCACCTCGGTTCGACCATCGAGGATAAGGGGAATAACCAGTCCTTCGAACGCTTCCCTTGCGGCGTCAACCAGTTGATTCGCCTGAGCATGCGTCAGTGATCCTGTCCTGGAATACCGCAACGACGGGTTCCAGGTGGCAGCCGCGACGTCAATCGCCGGAATACGATCGCTCCTGTACCTTCGAAGACCCGGGCAGAGAAGAACAGCGAGGTCAAGCGCCGTTCCGCTAAGGGCGATCAAGTCATGGCCGTATGCTTGAGGTCGTCCACCCCCCAGATCGATCACCGCTTTGAGGGCACACTCCACTGCGTACCCTGCCAAGTAGCCCGCGTTGTCTTGGCGCCCCGCTTCCAAAAGATGCCGAGAATCCATCGCATGCCTCACCGAAGCCGAAACGAAGTCATCATTCACTGGGGGCTCTCCAATTCTGCTGCGGAAACTCTCTCCACTCGGTCATAATCACGCTCGCCTTGACTCATGCGAGCGCACGCCCGAGACCCTCTCGAACGTGGAAGCGTCCGGTTGTGCCCCCCATTCCTTCCCTACATCAAACCCAGCGATACCTCCCTCAGCCCAAAGGCGAATGCAATCATTCGCGGCTTGTCGCTCATCGGCTCTTCTCCTTCCACAGCCGGACAATGAACCGGTCTTCTTCCTCGGTTAGGTCGGGTTCCGTGCCATTGTGCCCGCGCATACCCCGAATGATCATCCTGGGAACCCCCATGCCTATCGAGTCGAGGTATCCGTAATCGCGCATGACCTCCTTCAAGAGCTCGTTACGAGCGACACGACAGCCGGCACGCATGCGCTCTGCCGTAATTCCGTTAGGCAGGATGCCAGGCGAGATCACTTCGAGTCGGTCAGAGTAGAGTGCTAACCCCAATCCGAAATTCTCAACCGCCAAGCCGCCAAGAACGCCAAGACCGAAATGGCTTAATGGGGGGAGAGGAACGGAACTTCTGAATGCCCCATAAACCGGTTTTCGCGTTCTTCGGTCGAGAGTTCGAAACATCGCACCCTTGGCGACCTTGGCGTCATGGCGGTTCAATGGTTTTTTCGGATTAGAGCTAACTCGATACCGATGGACCACGGGAGATAGTCGCGGTGAATCATTGCGTTAACGATAGCCTCCCGAACAGCCTCAGGTGGGTACTCATACCGTTCTGACGGCCGTGCAGCATCCTCAATCGTTTCTGTGACACCTGTGTTTCTTCGGACAAATTCCAGTGCCTGTTCCATGAGACCATTCTCAATGAGGCCAGCCTCACTGAGCAACGCAACCATTGGACCCCGAAAAGCAGCCCGCTCTCTGGCCGCGTAGTCCTTTACCTGGCCGGGATAGACCCCGGCGTCAATCCCCGCTTGAGGAAGGAATCGATTGGGGTACCTGCCAAAGAGCAGGAGTCCCCCAACCGTCGCTGGTGTCCCATTTCCTTCCTCGCTGAGAATCTGGGTATTGATCAATAGGTTTCTCCAACCGTCTTCCTCTGAATCTGACGGCGCTTCTTGTTGACGAACGCGCACGAAGTAATCGAGCAGCCGTCGGCGATCAAGATCCTCCAGGGAAGACCCAGAAACAGCGCGAATTTCCGTACGAAAGAACCCTCGTTGCTGGAAAAGACGTTCAACCTCTTCTTTGCTCACCTCGAGGCTCCGAGTTCCAAACCGGATGTACCAAGTGCGATGATTATCGTGCCACACGTGGTGGCCGCACCAGCTCCGATCCACCTGGACGACGGCAACATCTTTTCCCGGTTCGACATCCTGAACGACGTCAAAGTAGGGGATGAGTTCTGGGCGAACCTTATCTCGGCACGCGGTCATCACCCATTCCTCCAGATTAGGCCTGGCGATGCCGAGGAGCGTCCGGTTCTTGTCTGCACCCAGAAGCACGCGCCCTCCCTGCAGGTTGGACAAGGCGACCAACTCCTTCGCGAGCACCCAGCTATCAATGGTGTCTCGCCTAAACTCAACACCCGAGCTTTCCCCATTCCGAATAGTCTCGATCAGATCCGCCCGGGTCATGAGAATTTCCCTCGTCGGGCGACCGTGAAACCCCACTGTTTGTTGGGCTCAGGCCAGCTCACGCTGTATCCTCCTCCGCACAGGCGAAGATGTCTTTTTCGTCAATGATCACCCCGCCTCGCATGTTAGCGATCAACCGCCCAAATGGATCTCGCACTCGCAAAAGCCGAGGGCTCGCTGTGGCGCAATCGAAGACGACGTAGAGCCAGTACTTATCCCGGAGGTTTGCGGCCTTCACCCATTCGTTCTCCGTAAGCTGGACGTCGCCGATCCGGCGCCGGCCCTTCACCTCGATCGCCCGTTCATCGTCGCCCGGCCGGCGGGACAGGAGATCGAATCCCATGGCTCGCCTCGGGTCGGAGACATCCTCCACCCGAGCGCCCAGGGATTCCTCGTAGCCCCATGCCACCCGGACGGCGATCTGCTCTATGGCTTTGTCGTGCCGTTCTCGGTCAGCCGGGTCAGAGGATGGGACGACGAGGGCGTGGGCGATGAACCGGATCTCACCCGGAACGATCAAATCGGGTTCCCGGCGGAGGGCGGCGAGGGCTCGGTCACGCCGGTAGCCTAGCTCTCTCTGACGGTCTCGGATATTGGTCAGCTCGCCCCTGGCGTGAGAATCACCCTCCCTGACGCGCTCCGCCAGGCGCGCACGGACGGCGGCCAGCTCAGCCTCCTGATAGTCAAGGCCCCGTTGGACGAACAGCTCCCGTTCGCCAAGGCCGCTAAGGAGTGCCTTGCGTCTTTCTTCGGCAAGCGGGCCGAGAATTCGTTCTACGATGTGCGCCTCGACTAGCTCCAGGGATTTCGCGGCGGTTGCGGCAAAGGGCCCTGCGTTCGGCGGGACCACGCGACCAGGCGTCAGGACCATCAAAAGCTCAACCGGCACCTCCTCGATCGGCCCCCCTTCCACGTGGCTGAGTCCCACAAGTCGCAGGTCCAGGGTTTCGTCCTTACCGTAGGTGTCAGGAAAGGCGGGGTCAGATTTCCGGAGTACGCTGACCTCGGCCAGGTGGAAGAGGTATGGACGATCCGCATAGGGATCAACGAAGACACCCCCCCGGAGGGCATGGCGGGCAAAGCGTGTGCAGAAGTAGTCCCGGTAGGCATCGAAGACTGGCTCCCCGGGATGGAGATAGATGGTGGGCGGGCCGCCTGCCTGCGCCGCGCCCCTGTCTGCGTCGCGGCTGCGACAAGCAGGCGGCGCGGCAGGCAGGTCGGTAGGCTTGTAGACAGAAAATCGGCTCCGCCGTGTTCGGTCGTATTGTTCCAGGACAGGCAACAAGGCATCAGGCAGGCCGTTCAGCGAAAAGTCCCGTTCGAGATCCCCCTCGACGCGGACGCCGAGGATCGGCGCCGAGTATTCGACGAAGCGCCGTACATACCCGGGCAGGAGGCGCCGGAGATTGTCCCGAGCCAGTTTCTCTTTCTCCTCGGGGAGCCGGATCTTTACGTCGCCACCGGTGCTGAGAAGCCGTTCGGTTGCCTCAATCCGAGCCCGGACCTGTTCCGGGGTCAAGAGCCCTTCCAGATCGCGACAGGCCGCCTCTGCGTCATCGCTTACGACGGCCCGGAGGATCAATTCCATGAGAGAGATCCCCTCGAACTGCCGGCCGATGACGTCGAAGACCTTATCGGATCCCAGTTCCCTGCGAATGTCCTCAAGCTTCCTGAGCAGAGTCTGAAGGACGCGGCCCTCACGGGTCTTGCCCGCCACCAGGTTAATTATGACGACCGGGTCATGCTGCTGCTTGTAGCGGTGGATCCGCCCCATCCGCTGCTCCAGGCGAGCAGGGTTCCAGGGGATATCGTAATTCACCATCAGCCAGCAGAACTGGAGATTGATTCCTTCCCCTGCGGCATCCGTCCCTACCAGGAACCGGCACTCTGGTTTGCGGAAGATTTCGATTTGGGCATCCCGTTCCGCGTAGGGCATACCGCCATGGATCATTGCAATCTGGCCGGCGAAGCCCAAACCTTCCAGACGGCGGACCAGGAAGCTCAGGGTGTCCCGGTGCTCCGTGAAGATCAGGATCTTTTCATCTCGGAACCGTTCGTCTCGCAGGAACTCCCGAAGCTTCTCGAACTTCGATTCCTCCCCAGCTTCATAAACCTCTCGAGCCAGCTTCAGCAGAGCAGCCACCTGGGCCCGCTCGGCCTGGAGTTCAGCCAGGGAGGCGGCTACCACCCCTGCCAAGGCCAGACGTTCCACCACCTCGTTCTGCTCCAACCCATCTTCCGGAGACTCCTCATCCGCCGTCATCTCGCCCCAGACATCAGGCAAGCCCTCCAGTCGCCGCTGCTCTGCGGCCAGGGCTTCGACGGTGAGACGGCCGGACCGGATATCCTCGATAAGATCGTCGAGTTTCTCAAGCCGGCGCTCGAATGATCGCATCAGGGCATACGTGGAGCTCGCCAGCCGCCTTTGGAAAACGGTCATGGCTAACCGCGCGGCAGACCGGTTCAGGATGCGGGCCCGGTTGTAGAAGGTCTGAATGTAGTTCGTGGTCTCGTCGTAGAGACGTTGCTCGCATGGGTGGCATGGTTCGCCGAGCCGGTACGAGCCACAGCGCGCCAGGTCGTAACTCACGGTCTGGCTCTCGCGCTCGGGATAGATCCGGCGGCCATCGTAGTAGACCATCTCCTCTTTGGTCCGGCGAATAAAGTGCTGAGCCCGCGCCTCAGGCGGATAGCCGTGGAATGCCTCAGGCGTGGTCAGGACATCGGGTTCCAGCAACCTCCAGAGCGCAAAGTACGGATAGTCCTTGCCCATGTGGGGAGTGGCCGTCAGCAGAAGGAGGTGGTGGCAGCGTGGAGCAAGGCTTTCAGCAAGCTTGTACCGTTCTGTCTTGCGGATTGTGAGGTCCGGGTTCCGGTCGGCAGAGAGTTTGTGCGCCTCGTCGAAAACGACGAGGTCATAGGGCTCGACTCCTTGTTCCTCAAGACGCTCTAAGGTGCGCCCACCGCTCAGCGTGTCCACACTGACGATCAGAAAGTTGCTCCACGGCCCGACGAAAGGATTATCAGCCTTGGATTCGGCCCCCGAGAGAATGTGGAACGGGAGGTTGAAGAGGGTTCGCAGCTCGCGCTCCCAGTTCCCGACCAAGCCCGCTGGGGGAACGATCAGGATCCGGCGAATGAGCCGGCGGGTGAGCACCTCGCGGATGTAGAGGCCCGCCATGATCGTCTTCCCGGCGCCGGCGTCGTCGGCCAGGAGAAACCGCAAACGTGGTTGGAGAAGCATGTGTTCATACACGGCGATTCGCTGGTGGGGCAACGGATCGATCAGCGAAGTTTCAGTAGCAAAGGATGGGTTGAAGAGGTGGCCAAGGGCCAGGCGTTCACCCTCCGCAACGAGCCTGACTACTTCGGGGTCGGCACCAAAGTCCAGGAGAGATTCGACAGGGGAGGAGTCTTCTGTAACCTGCTGCGTCACGGTATAGCCATCGGGCGACTCATTCACGCTGCCGCTTCGGCGAGCGGCTCCAGAGGTGTATGACCGACCCGATCGAGATCGTTCCTCAAGCTCGGTCAGGCGCAGCAACGCCAAGCGGGAAGGCCGAGAGACGCCATTCTCCCAACGGTTAACGGTGGCAAATGTGACCCCAAGGCGTTCAGCGAGCTGGACCTGCGTTAGGCCAAACTGCTCCCTCAGTCCTCGAATTCTCTTCCTGATGTCCCGTTCATTCATTTCTCGCTCCAGGGTCAATACCCTATAACATACTATATAACCTCGAAATAATTCAGTCAACACCGAATTTGTGATTTGCTGAATTGATCAAACGATATGTAGTCAGAGAGAAGCAGCAGAGAATTGTGTGGTGGGGGCGGATTGACTCATACACCCTACGTCATGCTGAGGGAAAAGCCGTGGGGTCTGGCATGAAAACAGAGTTTCCGTGTGCAGCTAACTCAGAAACGAAGGTTGCGGTGGGGGACGCAGGTGGAGGAGCGGTTCCCGGGTCCCCGGTCGTCAGAAGTCCCGGGTCTCGGTTCACGTGTCCCGGGCCCGAGGACGCTGCACTCAGGACGCGGGACTCGGGACGTTGGGTCAGCCGGATGAATGTGCCGCGGGCTTAAGGCAGGGCGTCGGCCAGGACCTCGACCAGGTGGCGCGCCCGTCGCCCGGTGCCGTGAGGGATCTGCTGCCGGCACGAGACCCCGGCCGCCACGATCTCCCATTCCGGCCCCTTGGCCTTGACCGCCGGGAACAGCCGGCGGTTGCCGATGGCGATGGATAGCTCGTAGTGCTCCTTCTCGTAGCCGAAGGATCCGGCCATGCCGCAGCAGCCGGAATCCACCTCCTCGACGTTCGCCCCCGGCAGCAGGCGGAGGAGCTGCAGGCTGGGCCCGCTGCCGATCAGCGCCTTCTGGTGGCAGTGGCCGTGGAGGAGGAACGACTTGGCGCCGTTTCCGAACGGCAGGTTCAATGCGCCGCGCTGGTGCAGGCCCAGCAGGAACTCCTCGATCATGAAGGTGCCCTTGGCCAGCACCGCGGCGCGGGGATCGTCCACCAGATCGGGATACTCGTCCCGGAAAATCAAGATGCAGCTCGGCTCGCACCCCACGATGGGGATGCCCTTGGCCGCATACCCCGACAGTCGGTCCACGTTGTAGGCGGCATTGGCCTTGGCCTCTTGCAGGAGTCCCTTGGAGATCATGGGCCGGCCGCAGCACTTCTTCTCTGCCAGGATCACCTCGAAGCCGGCCGTCTCCAGGACCTTGACCGCGGCCTTGCCGATGTCGGGGTAGTTGTAGGTCATGTAGCAGTCGTTGAAGAGGACCACGGGGCCCTGGCGAGGGGAAGATCGTGCGCCGTTTCGCGACGCGAACCAGCGATCGAAGGTCTGGGAGGCAAAGGGCGGAAGCTGGCGGTTCCGGTGGATGCCCAGGAACCGGTCCATGAACCAGCGGGCGGGGGCGCTGTTCGCCACCCAGTTGGAGAGCGGGGCAAAGGCGCACCCCAGCTTGTTCACCCGCTCGATGTTCCCGAAGAGTAGGGCGCGAAGGGGCGTCCCATGCTGGGCCTGGTAGAGGGCTAGGAACTCCGACTTGAGTTTGGCCATGTCCACGTTGGACGGACACTCGGCCTTGCAGCCCTTGCACTCCAGGCACAGGTCCAGGACCTCGGACATCCGCGGGCTCACCAGCGCGTCCTCGGGCAGGTGGCCGTTGATGGCCGCCCGCAGCGCGTTGGCCCGGCCCCGGGTGGAGTGCTCTTCTTCCAGGGTGGCCATGTAGGAGGGGCACATGGTCCCCTCCAGCTTCTTGCGGCACACCGCGGCCCCGTTGCACATCTCGATGGCCCGGTCGAACCCCCCTTCCCGAGCGTATCGGAAAATCGTCTGCACCTGTCGGGCCCGGTACTTCCCCCCATAGCGCAGGTTCTCGGTCATGGGGGGCGCATCTACGATCTTGCCCGGGTTCATGATGCCCTTGGGATCGGCGGTCGCCTTCAGTTCCTTGAACGCCCGGTAGAGGGTCGGCCCGAAGAACTTCTCGTTGAAGCACGAGCGGGCCAGCCCGTCGCCGTGCTCGGCGCTATTGGCCCCGCCGTACTCCATCACCAGTTCGCAGACCTTCGTGGCGATGGATCGGAGTTTCTCCACCTCCGTCACGCCCTTGAGATCGATGATGGGCCGGATGTGCAGGCAGCCGACCGAGGCATGGCCGTAGTAGGCCGCCTGGCTCCCGTGGGCCCGCACCATCTCGTCCAGGCGGCGAATATACTCGGCCAGGCGCTCCGGGGGCACCGCCGTGTCCTCGATCCCGGCGATGGGTTTCTCGTCGCCGGTCATGGCCATGAGCAATCCCAGCCCGGCCTTCCGCACCTTCCAGATCTTCTGCGTTTCCTCGGGCGTCACGGTGCGGGTGAAGGCGATGCCGATCCCCAATCGCTTCAGATGGGACTCCAGCCGGTCCAGCTTGGCGGCGAGTTCCTCCCGCGACTTGCCGTAATACTCCACCAGGAGGAGCGCGCCGGGGTTCCCCTGGACGAACGTCATCTGCCGGGCGTACTCCAGGGACGACCGGGTGAGATCGAGGATGTGCTTGTCCACCAGCTCCACGGCGGCCGGGCCCGTGGACACGATCTCCATGGTGGATTCCAGGGCCTCGAACATGTCCCGGTAGTGGACCACCATGAGGGCCGTCTCGGTCGGTTTCGGCCGCGGCTCCAGGTTGATCTTGGCCTCCAGCGTGGCGGCGAGCGTCCCCTCGGAACTGACCAGGATCCGGGACAGGTTGAAGGGCTTCCCGTTGACGAACTCATCCAGGGCGTAGCCACCCACGCGCCGCATGATCTTCGGGTAGCGGCGAATGATCTCGTCGCGGTGCGTGGTGGTGAGACGGTGGACCGCCCGGTAGAGGTCGCCCTCGAGGCCGGGCGCCCGCAGCTTTGCCTGGAGTTCGTCATCGGTCAGGGTGCGCGTGCGGATCGTCGAGGCGTCCGAGAGGAGCACCTTCATCTCGAGGATGTGCTCCATGGTGCGCCCGTAGATCAGCGACCGGGCCCCCGAGGAGTTGTTCCCCATCATCCCGCCCAGCGTGGCGCGGTTGCTCGGCGAGACGTCCGGGGCGAACCACAATCCGTGGGAGCGGAGCTGGGCGTTCAGCTCGTCCAGGACGATGCCTGGCTGGATGCGCGCCCACCGCTCCTCCGCGTTGACCTCCAGCACTGTGTTGAGGTACTTGGACATGTCCAGATGGATGGCCCGACCGACGGCTTGGCCGGCCAGCGCCGTGCCTCCGCCGCGCGGGAGGATCGGCACGCCGTAACGGCCGCAGATCTCCACCGTGGCGATGGCATCCTCGGGCGTCTTGGGAATCACGACGCCCAGGGGCTCGATCTCGTAGATGCTGGCGTCGGTGCTGTAGAGCACCTTGGTCATCTCGTCGAAGCGCACCTCTCCTGCAATGCGCTTCTGGAGATCGTGGATCAGCTCATCCATGACGCTGGAAGGACGCTCAGGCATGAGTGTTTCTCCCGCGAGCAAGCGTCTCAACTCCCCGGACCCGACAGTCGGTAGATGGCGTTGGTGCTGGCGATGACCATGCGCCCCGGGTCGTCGAAGGTCAGGCCAACCAAGTTTTCACCTGCCACGGCCAGCGTAATCTGCCGGTCGCCTCCGATCCGGAAGATTCCTCGCTCTCCCTGGTAGATCGCCACCACGAAGAGGTTCCCGTCCCGGTCGAAGGCCAGGCCCTGGGGGCGTGCCAGATGCTCGAAGAAGCAGGATACCGTCCCTTGCGGACTGATCCGGAAGATCGGATCGTCATTCGACAGGGTCGGGGCCGTCACGTACAGATCGCCGTCGGGGCCGAAGGCCAGGTGGTAGGCGGCCACGCTGGCCGGGAGCTTGGCGAATCGGCGCCTGGCCCCATGGGGCTCCACCGCGAAGATCCCGCCGGAGCGGTCACCCACGAACAAGGTCCCTTCTCGATCAAAGGCGATCCCGGTGGCGATGCCCATCCCGTCGATGAAGACCTCGGCCTGTCCGGCAGGCGTAATCCGGCGGATGGTCCCGTCATTCCGACACGAAATGAAGAGCGTGCCGCCCGGATCCAGGGCCAGGCCGGTGGGATTCACGAGGTAGCTGAGGAATGGCCCCGCCCCCCCATGCGGCGAAATCCGGAACACAGAGACGCCTCCAGGGGCGGCCTGCCCCCGGCTGCCGCTGAAGGTGGTGAGGATATACCCATTCGAGTCCACGACGGGATTGGCCACGGGGTGAAGTTCGTCCGCGAGCTTTTCCGCGACCTCGAAGAACGGGCCCTCGACCATGACATCGGGCCACACCACGCGGATGAATCCCGAGGTGGCGCCCTCGGGGATGGGCGCAACGATCTTCCCGGGCGAGGCGATCAACGGCCGGGTCTCGGTCCCGTCGAAGCGGGGCGAGGGCTGTCCCACCTCGTGGCCGCACAGGCCTTCGCCGAATATCGTCACCCGGCCGCCCTCGACGCCGGCCAGGGGACGAACCCGTAAGATGCGGGGGGTTGTCACGCAGATCTCCTCTCGCAAGGCTCAGGCATCGATGGATTGCGAACGCGTTCCATGAGGTCTGGTTCCGGTCTCCCCATCCGATCAGCCCACCGGCGTCTCCCGTAACTGCCGCGCCGCCTCCTCGGGCGTGACGGGGTTCACGTAGAATTCTTCCTCCCGGTGCAGGCGCGCCACCTCCGCCTGCCGCGGCAGCACCTCGATGTGCCAGTGGAAGTCGTCGTGCAGGCTCTCCCACGGGAGGCCCCAGACCGATGGCGACTTCTCGTTGGGGGAGGTATGCAGGACCATGCTGTAATCGGGGATCTTCCGCTCGACCCGCTGGAGGACGCCCTTGAGCATTGCGGCGAGCCCCGCCAGGGCGGGATCGTCGAGATCCTCGAACCGATGGCGGTGGACCGCTGGGAAGACCCACACCTCATAGGCAAAGCGCGGCGCGAAGGGACAGAAAGCCACGAAGTCCGCCTGCTGCGCCACGAGGCGCGTTCCCCGCGTGACCTCCTGGCGAAGGATGTCGCAGTACAGGCACCGTTCTTTCAGATCGTAGTGCCGCTTGCTCCAGCGAAGTTCGGCCTCGAGGCGGCGCGGGATGACGGGAGTGGCCACCAGGTGCGAGTGCGCGTGCTGGATCAGCGAGCCTGCCTGGGGGCCCTGGTTCTTGAAGATCTGGACGTAGCGGAAGCGCACGTCGTTCTTCAGGTCCCGGATCCGCTGCCGGAACATCTGGAGGGCCCGCGCGACATCCTCGGCGGGAAGCTGCGCTAACGTGGTGGCGTGCTCCCGCGTCTCTACTACGACCTCGTGCGCTCCGACGTTCCGCATCCGATCGTAGAGGCCCTCGGCCTCGCGGTCCAGATCCCCCTCCACCTGGAAGACGGGCATCTTGTCGGGGAAGGCCCGCACGCGCCAGGCGCCGTCGGGGCCGGTGATCGCCGCCAGTGTCGGCGGCGTCTCCGCCTCGTGGCCCGGGCAGAACGCGCAGCCGTCGGGCGCCTCTTTCCGCCCCGGGTCGCCTCCCGAGCGGCCCACCAGAATCCAGGCGCGAGTGGTGGGATCCTGGCGCATCTCGATCATGGTGCACCCCCCCGGCCGTCGCTGCCGTTGAGCAGCCGGCGCAGCCGAGCCAGGTTGCGCCGATCGGCCGTGACGAAGTCATCGTCCTTGGGCGTCTCTAGGATCATGGGCACGTGGCGGAGGCGGGGGTCGTTCAGGAGGCGGCGAAAAGGCGCCAGCCCTAACCGCCCCTCGCCGATGTGCTCGTGGCGGTCCACCCGACTGCCCAGGCCTCCCTTGGAATCATTCAGATGGATGGTCTTCAGGCGCTCGAGGCCCAGGCACGCGGCGAGTTCCTCCAGGGTCTTTCGGTAGCCGTTCGGCGTGCGGATGTCGTAACCTGCGGCGAAGACGTGGCAGGTGTCCAGGCAGATGCCGATGCGGTCAGCCTGCTCGACCCGAGCCAGGATTTCGGCGAGTTGCGCAAAGCGATATCCCAGGCTCGTGCCCTGGCCGGCCGTGGTTTCCAGCAGGATCTGGACGCGATGGCCGGGGAGGGCCGCGTGCAAGGCGTTCAGCGCCTCCGCCACCCGCCGGATGCCTTCCGCCTCGCCCGCCCCGGCGTGCGAGCCAGGGTGGGTGACCAGATAGGGAATGCCCAGGCGCTGGGCGCGTTCCAGTTCCACCCGGAAGGCCGCCACCGACTTTTTCCACACAGCCCTGCGTGGCGCGCCGAGGTTGACCAGATAACAGTCGTGCGCCACCACCGGGCCGATGCCGGTCGCCGTGAGGTTCGCCTTGAAGGCCTCGATCTCCTCGTCACCGAGGCGCTTGGCGCGCCACTGCCTGTTGCTCTTGGTGAAGACCTGGATGGTGTCGCATCCCACCTGTTTGCCCCGGAGTGGCGCCTTGTCCAGGCCCCCGGCAATAGACATATGGGAGCCGAGGCGGATATGTCCTGAGAGGTGAGGCCTACGGTTGGGAGAACGAGGGACGCTGGGGGACGGCATAGCCTCGAGCCCTACCCGGACAGGATGGGGCGGTAGTAGCCAAAGCGCTCGGCCAGCAAGCGGCGGAAGCGCGGGAGGTAGATCAGGTCGAATGTCATTTCCTTTCCCGGGAAGAGGCGCAGGGCCATGCTGCGCGTGGCGGCTACCATCTCCTGGGCCTGGGCGAGGCTCATCTCGGTCTGGCCGATCACGCTGAGGGCTAGATTCACCGCGATGCGAAGCTGGCGCACGCGGCGCTCTTCCTCTTCCAGTTCCTCCCGGGTCGGCATCCCAATTCCTCCTAAACCAACTCACTATAACAGACCAAGGACGGCTTTCCAAGGCAGACAGGGGATTGCGCTTGCCGCCCCCGAGCACGCCTCATACAATGCGGACGCGAGAGGAGGACGGGCCGTGCAGCCGCTAACCCCCGGATTCAGGTGGGAGGGAGGAAGATCGCCATGGATGAGAAAGACCAAGATGGAATCCCCCTCCTGACCAAGGACGAGGCCATCGCCGAGGTCCGCAGATGGCAGGAGGTGGAGAAGGTAGACCCGGAGAGAATCTTCGCGGCCTCCGGAGAGACGACGATCCGCTACAAGGACCTCATCCATCATCTGGAGCAGGAGACGCCGGACGGAAAGCTCCTGCTCTTCGCCATCTCCCGCGGCCGCCGCATGACGCAGTCCCGCCAGCGGGAGATGCAGCGCCTCCTCCAGGTCATCGCCCCACCGCCCAAGCCAGAGAAGCCTTCCGCCTCGTGACTCCACGACGCGTCCTCAGCCTCGCGGAAGAGAGGCTATCGGGAATAGCCACGGTCCGGATGTGGCTATCACAGAAACCAGCATGAGGCAAAGCAGTCGTCTAGCCGACCCTCGATGTCTCGCTCGCTCGGACGCCCTCCGAGAGGCAGCGAGCCCCTCGGCTCCTCGTTCGAGTGCTCCTTGGCGAGCCAGGGCGGGCGTGAGTCCTTCTGGCGGAGCCGGCACGTCTCCTCGGAGTGCGGCCCATCGCAATTGCGGCTGTGCCTGCCGCAGCCTGAGAGCGCAATTGAACTCCGCCAACAACGCGCCTTATTATGGGGCGGTAAGACAGTCGAGAATCTGCGGTTCAGACAGTAGCAGGTAGCGAAGCCCCCGGTCCCCCAATGCCCAAGCGCAGCGGGATTTAGGGTCTCCCTGCGGACGAGCTGTCGCCTCCCAGTCGATTGTTTTTGCCCCACCCCACTT
>Ga0315285_10000590_pt1 | contig 37848 bp, 37 predicted proteins | sample YL17G09_36_MG_FD_203698 | JGI IMG/M metagenome (GOLD analysis project Ga0315285, IMG submission 203698) | Sediment microbial communities from Yellowstone Lake, YNP, Wyoming, USA - YL17G09_36 | ecosystem: Environmental > Aquatic > Freshwater > Lake > Sediment | place: USA: Wyoming | collected...
TTACCGTCATGCAGTGGGTGGGGGGTAGCCCATCAGTGATTCAACTTGAAGGATGTCTGCACGAACCCCCACTGACAGGTGGAACAGCGGTACGATTTGGTCTTTTGTCTGGGCATCAGATTCAAGACACGAATGGAAATCCGCTCCAATCTGATCAATATTGGCAAGGGGTATCCTCTAGTTCGTATCCGGCTTTAACGTCATCTGGGCAAGAATCAAGATTGCGCAATATTCTTTTGAATTTTCCAACTATGACTGATAATGCGCATTACAGAAACAAAGATCACTATTTGGTTCAGTATGGGCCCGGACCTACTACATGGACAATTGACTCATTGGAGTTTGTAAGCACGACTCAGGTGCGACTTTGCTGTAATCCATCTGCGGGAAGTGCTCCTAGTGGACAGACTATCTATGCAAAGGCCTATGCAGGGCATACAATTCTCGATCAATACGGGAATCCCATTAAAGAAGTAATTAGGTCGTTCACTTGTGCAGCATTTCCAGCTCCTTCTTCTGCGGGACAAAATGATCTATTACGCCAAATTGTGTTGAATTACCCGGTAGCGATGAATGGAAATACTGATTTTGGCGAACCAACTCACTATACAGTGAAGTATGGTCTTACAACTTGGCCAATCGTATCTACTTCGTACAACCCGACTCCGCCTATCCAGCAGATTACTCTTACTTGTTCTGATATTACTGACCCTGAGGGTCTACAAGTCAATGTAACGGCTCTTGCCGGGCATGGGATTCTTGATACAAACGATAATCCAATTCTTGAAGTCATACGATCCTTTACTTGTGGCACCTTCCCGGCTGCGTCTGTTCTTGGCTATGATTTTGATGAAGATTTTTGGTCAGTAACATTTACACACGAGATGAGTACAACGTATCTAGAAAATCCTGCATACTATAGTATGAAATACACAGTTACGTATGCCGATTCCCATGCCGATAAAGAAATTACGATACCAATTATTGCAGTAGTAGCTGTACCAGGAAATACTATTGTAAAAATCTATCCTGATTTAGATCCGTATGTAGAGTTTTATGAGGTACAACACCATGCTGGGGAAACATGTTCTCACGGGACAACGCATGGAAATATTACTTTTTATTACTGTGACGTTTATGTAAATGCCGCCATTCTCGACACACATGGCAATTCGTTGCGGAATAGGTCGTTGCATGTTAATGGGCCTTATTATAATCCATGATCACATTTTTGAAAAAATCCTGGCTCTGGTTCCTTGCCGCCCTCTCTGGGCTTCTTCTGATCTTTCTCTATCGAAAAGCTTCGGCACTGCGAAACGAGCTCAAGCTCCTGCAGGCCGTTGAGCTCAAACGCCGAACTCAGCTCGAAGAGGCCCAAGCTTTGGCTCGGGTGGAAGATGACCAAAAGAGAATCACCCAGCTAAAAGTCGAACTGTCTTATTTGCGGAGCTCGATCCGGGAACGGGACGAGAAGCTCGTGCTGATTGAGCAGGACGTAAAAGAACAGACCGATCAGGTTCTGAAGGCCAAGAGCTTCGCGGAGCTCGAGCGTCTCTTGAATTCTTCTCGAGAAGAGGCCCAGAAGAAATGAGAACGATTGCACTTGTTCTTCTGTTTCTGTTTATCCCTCGGGTTCTGGGAGCTCAGGAACTTATGCTTCCTCGCTGGGAGGTAAAAAAAATAGAGGGCGTCGAGTACGCTTGCTATGGTTTCGAAAACGTGAAGATCCTTGTTCAGATCGATCTAGAACTTCGGTATCGTGGGAAGAAACTTGTTGCTTGTGAAACAGATAAGACCGCTTTGCTCGATTCTCTGGGTCGATTGGTGGATGCTTCGAACGAGCAGGCTAGCTCCACTAAAACGCTACAGGATTTACTTGGTAAAAAAAATCTCGAAATCGTCAATCTTGAAAAGCAGAATACTGACCTTTCGAAAAAGACGATTCGAAATAACTTGTCCTGGATCATTAGCTCTGGTCTAATGATTGCTGTTGTAGCCTTCACGTCAGGTTGGCTGCTTCGTGCCAAGGGCTAGAGAAAGGGAAGTGCCCGGTTGCGACCACCGGGCACTTCCCTTGGGCCCACTAGGAAACTACTTCAGCCGTTACCGGAATCCGCTGTTCAAGTTCTTCAAGTCGCTGCTCGATGCGCTCCCAGGCGCGTTTAGCAGCGATGCTTTGTCGAAACTCGTCCAGCGGTCCTTTCCACGAATCCGAAATAGGTTCCACCTCCTTGAGCCATAGAGGCACTCTGCTAGTCTTCTCTGTGAAGCAACCATTGACTGTTTTCTGCATGATGTACGTCGCCAACCCAAGCAACAGCTTGTTCACGTTTCCTCCTTCAAGAGGGTTTGTTAGGGTTACAGGTTGACTGCAGATTTGATCAGGTCTCGATGATCAATCGTTGTCGGTCAGTTTGGCTGCAAGAAGATCGTGGGCTTTCCACCGCCACCGCCGTAGCGGATGGCAAATTCTACCCAACGGACTTTATGTCCTTGGTAATAAAAGGTCACACGGATCCCAGCACCGGATTCTTCTTCGTTTTCCGGATTCGATCGCCAATCGTAGAGAGGCGTGACATCTACAACGTCGTAAAGCTCATTTCCAGTCGAATGCGGGTAGGTGCCGAATCCTTTGGTAAGGTAATAGTAAGCGAGGCGGATGAAGGGTTTTGTCAGTCCAAGACGGACTTCGGACGAAGTTTCCATGCTCTTTTACCACGTCTTTGTTTATTTTTCGGTCTTATCGATGTCAACGCAAGCGATAGCAAATGGCTTCCCGGCCTGATCGCGTGTCACGAGGATCGAGATCCTACTTGAGCCCGATAAACATTCGGGACATATCCGTCCGATTTCCTCTTGATGCACGGCGACTTCGAGACCATCTTGCTCAAATAGCTGCTTGCACTTTACGCAGTTGAAGCTCATGCCGTCCTCCGTTTATAGATTTATCGCAGGTTTTGGTATTCTAGTACAAGTTTTTTTCGGATTTTCAAGTTTGCGGATTACTTCTAGTTCTGATCGGTAGGGCGAACTTCGCAGCATTGAAGTTCGTCCCAACAGAGCGCATGCGGTGGCATCCGCGGCGTCAAGGCTCTTGATGGTCCAGCCGTAGTGGGCTTGGATTGCCTTACGGACTTCGTCCTTACTTGCATCTCCTTTTCCTGCGGTGAATTGCTTTACCCGGGTTGGGGGGACAATGAGCGTTCGAATATTTCGATCATAGAGCCCGAGTTTGATGATCCCGGCGTATTCTCCGATCTTGAAGGCCTTGTTCTGGGATCCGTAGGAGTACCCTTCGATGATCGCGAGGGTCGGCTGGAAGGCGTCTATTTTTTCGAATAGGGCATCGCGGAGGCATTGGAGTTTTGCCATCCCTTGTAAGTCGTGGGGACGGATAGTGAAAGCGTCACAGGTTGTTTCGGTGAGAAGACACACGCCCGTACAGGTACGTGATAGGTCGAGCCCCACCACCCGAATCACGGGCTTGCTTTGATTTTCCTCTTGTCCTATCATATCTTAGACGAGTATAGCGAGTCTGGACACGTCCGACAAGATGAAAGGGACCCCATGTCGACTTCGATCCACCTAGTTCAGGAACGCGATCTGACCGATCCCGAAGATCCCGAAGGGTTCGATTACAAGCTGACGACCACTTTCTTCTATCCGGGCACTCCGCCCTACCCAGATCCGGATCCGCTGCCGGCCTTCAAGAAAGAGTTGATCCTCATTTGGAAGAAGACAGCGGACGAAGAAGACGACGAGTACAAGCACATCTGCACGGTCGGGGACATCAATCGGTACGGGATCGATCGAGAAACAACTGAGGTCGGTTTTTATTATCGGGTCAGTTCGTGGGTCACCTACTTCACCAACTTGGAAGATCTGACCGCTGCAGCGGATGTCCAACAGGAAAAGACCCAGTTCGTAGTCACTGATTGGGAGAACTACGTGGGCACGGATCCATTCCCCAAGACCATCTACAACGGTGACATCAGCCAGTCGTAACCGAGGTCCCGAATGGCGAACATCCAAATTAACGAAGTACGTACCGTCAAGTACGTCGGTGGCGTGCAGACGTTCGAGATCTTTGTTACTTGCACGGGCAAGGGGGACCTTCCGCACACAGGGATCTTCGTCCACAAGATTCTCGATAGCCGGAACTCTCTGGACGATGAATTCCAGAGGGTCGCGAACGTCGCGGACATCACGACCTACGAGGCTGATCGGGATGAGGCCAATCGGTTGCATGCGGAGTACTGGCTCTCGTCAACGGTGACGCTGGCCTATACCGAGATTGAAGTCGCCGATCAGGCTGTGCGGATCCTCTCTGATCGGGTCAACACGCTGGCTACGGACTGGGAGACTTACCAGGCATCGTTTGATACCCACGAAGAGTATCCTGGTGGGCGAGACTATACTTTCCCGACTGGGGACCCGACGTACATCGAAGAGGTCAAAGCTGACTATGTAACTGCAGTGGCTGCATATGACACGGCAGTGACTGATCTCGCTACAGCGACAGAAGATTACACTGACGCGACGACTGCGTTGTCCTCGGCCAACTCCGAGCTCTCGAACTGGACCGCGCAGTATAATCTGATTCATGGCGGGGGCGGTGAAGCGGGTATCTATAACCAGTTTTCGTTTGCGAATACGAAATTCGACGGCCTTTACGATGATGGGAGCAATATCGTCTCGTCGATCAATACGTTCCTGTCGGCGCTTGATCAAATCATTCTTGCTCCCAACAGTGGTAGCTATTTGGTCCGATTGACGATGAATTCGGCTGAGGCGTATACGTCTCCTGGACCAAGTTCAATTGGAAAAACGGTGACCTCTTCTGGTGGGGCAACAGGTGTGCTCCATTACTATCAGGATTCAACCAAGGAGTGGTGGGTCACTAACGAGGTCGGGACCTTTTCGGCAAACCAGACGGTTTTGGTTCCTCCTGTGCCTGGGTCGGTGGGGGCCGGTACAATCCAGACCGTGAGCAAGTTCACACCGGTTCCCTACTACTCGATCTACGAAGCGCTCAAGGCCGCCAAAGTGTCGTTTGTTGGGATATTGAATGAGGCCGAGATCGCGAGCGGCCAGATCGCGAGTGGGTTGGCTTACTGCGATGGGGTGTCGATAGCCACCCAATCAATCATTCAAGGCGAGAAGGAACCTGCACGGGATGCCGCGCAAGTCGAGGTCAATGAAAAGAAAAAGATTCAACTGGACGCGACAGCCGCGGTGAATGTGGCTTACGATGCTGTGATCACTGCTTATGATACAGTGAAAGAGGTGTGCCCGGATTGGAGTCCGGACCCACCTCTCCCTGCCCAACCCTAACCTACCAGTCGATCGTTGAGATCATCCTGGGCAATTTGTTGAACAACGTGGCGTAGCTGCGGACGAAGTTATCGCAGTTACGGCTGAAGAATGAGATCCTCAATCCGGCGGAATCCGCGCAGATGGAGTCAATCGCTGAGTACGGGGACCATCCGTCGCCGGTCTTGAACCGATGGTAACTACAGAGCTCTAGATAGGACCCAAGAGTTTCGTTCGTGATCTCGTGCTGGATGATATGGTCGGTATTACGAGTGTAGTGTCCCCGATACCAGTAGCGGGCTTTTAGCCAAGTTTTGGCTACGTCGAAGTTGACATTGCAAAAATACCTTCCTCGTTTGGAATGGAATGTGGCTTGTTGAAAGTCCGCGGACAGTCCACGAAAGATCAGTAGGAATCCTTGAGAGAAAACCTCGTGACCACCCACGTTGATGAAGAACTTTAGATCTTCCAGACTGAGCCCACGTCGTTGGCAAACTGTGCGGACCTTGGACATCGCTCGCTCAAGAATGTCTTCTTTCGTGTGTGGACCTCCGCATCGAGAAATCGTCCAGCGCTTTGTGCAATAATGGACAAAGTAGCACTCACCGCAATGCTCGAGCTTCTTTCTGGTCTTATGTCCTTCTTGAGCAGCCGCACTCGCTGCTTTTATCCTATGTTCTATGATATCGGGCATGTTGATGTGCGCGACTCCGTAAGGGATACTGCGTCTTCGGCGATATTGCTCGATGTGAGTTGTAGGGACCCAGAACATGTCAGGTTGCCCTTGCACTGGCTTGGTTCGTCTGATTGCTCGCGATTCGTAACGATGATGATGGTGCTTGGGCAAATCGTCGTAACGAAGGAAGTTGGAGTCCGAGCTCTCTGAGGGCTTGAGTGTGGTGGTGAGCGATTTTGAGAAGCATGGCAAGCTGCCCAGGTGAAACTGGCAGGTTTGGCAACCGTTGAACTTTGACAGGCTAGGGCAGTTTTCTAGAATCTCGTTCCGGGTCAGGTATCTCTTTTCGTTTTGAAACCAGGTCTTTTTGAACTGCCAGTTGGCATTGCGCTCATCGTCGTAGTGCGGCCGGGAGGTCGCAATGACTAGCCCTTTGCTAGAGTAGTAGGTGAAGAATCGTCCTAATCCGTAAGAGGTAGCAAGTGGGATCAGCTGTGGGAGTTGTGCTTCAAAGTCGTGGATCCCGGAGAATCCGAGTCCCCGGAGCTCTGAGTTATCGTAGGATCGGTTGTCGTCAAGACGGATTTCCAGTGCTACTGGGAATACAAAGATTGGCATCTTTCTTCTCCAGAGATGCGTCGGCAGCCTCGTACAGCCGAAGAAGCTTGGTTGCCTTGATCGGGTTGATCTGTTTGAAGTAGTTGATCTTGCCGAAGAGTTTGGTCATAAGAGCAGGTAGGGTGATGGGTTGACCTTCGGCGTGATAAGGGAAATCTTCCCCGTAGCACAGGACGTCGTGTAGAATTCCGCGAACTCGCAGGTACTCTTCGATGGGGATGTTGGTCTTTTCGTTGACCACCATTCCAAGAACTTTCTGCCTCTGGAAGTAATGTTCCCGGTGGGTTTTTTTGTAGTGAACTTTGAATCCAGCGCTCTGTACGATTCTGGTCACCAGTCCAATAATCTTTCTGGTCGTCTCTTGGGTTTGTACTTCGGGGTGACTGATGTCGAGGTCGTCAGAGTACCGGGTGTAGACCCAGTTGGGGTCGAGATCGCTGAGTTCGGCGAGTATCTCTCGATCGAACCGATAGTCGGCGATGACATTGGCAATGTATCCGGAGCTGGACGCGCCCTGTGGGACGTAGTTCTCGTACGTCAGCAATGCGGCGAGCAGCCCGGAGACCTGCTGGTTGTAGCCGATTTCGTGAAAGTAGTTGCGGATCATCGATTGTTTCACGCTGGGAAAGAAGTCTTTGAGGTCCATGCTGATGATGATCTTTCTTCCAACGTGCTGGGCAGCGGTGAAGGAACACGCGCGTCCGGGGACATAGGCGCCGATATGAGAGCCCATCGGTATTTTCTCAAGAATATTGAGAAGAATCGATCTCTGGGCGAACTTCATACGATTTTTGGGGCACTGGATATGGCGCCACTTACCGTTAGGTTTGGGGATCCGAAAGATCCGGTATTGCTCGTTCCGGGATCGGACTAACCACCACATCGCCCAATTGTTCATCCCCAGGTGGTACGAGAGCGTCGTGTCGTCGATTGCTAGCGGCAGTTCCGGGTACCTCAAGCGCGTCTGAAACTCCAGCGCACTCAGTCGACTCTGATAGTAGGTAGTCATGAGAGTCTCCTTCGAAGTCTTGCACATATTTGTCTGTGTTCTTTTTTACTTCTTCAGCGAGGCTCAAGCCGGGGATGCTCATACGATCCCGACAGAGTTTGTCCAATGGGTGACAATCACCCGCGATTCCTTTGGTGATGAACGCGCAGGCCGAGCAGATGGGCTTATGAACTTGCCCCTTGTAGATGAGGTAAGCGTGGGTTCTGACCATTCGGCGCATCTGCCGATAGTACGGCGGGGAAGCAAGCTGAGTTGATTCGTAAGCTTTCTCGGGGAGAAGTCCAAAAACCGGATCGGATCTTTCCTTTCTCGTTTTTTGCGAGACGAGCAATGGAACAACAGAGACGTAATTCGCATAGTTTTGGCGAAAGTGTTCTTTCGCTTTCTGGGTGAATTCACTCCTGTTCGTCTTAGAAGATGGAGAAGGGAAACCGATTTTGCCGATTAGTTCGTATTCGCCGCCGCGATTCATGGGTAGACTGCGCAGCTCGCGGAAGTGGACCTTGTTCAAATTGACGAACGACTTGGCGAAGTCCTCTTCATAGATCGATGGATGAGGGTGGACGATTGCTGCGCGAAAAATGCGGGGGAGCTCGGGTTCGAGCTCTATGGGAAAGAAATAGACTTTCTTTCCTACGGCATGCCCGCCTGACACGTCAGTGTCCTTGATCTCCATCTTGAAGGCGATCGGGTTACCAACGCTTTTTGACATTGGCCCCTCCAGGCTTGGTGAAGATGCACTTACCCCAGGGGTCTGGGGTCGCACCGTTGGGAGTAACGATCCAGTAAAATGGGCACTTCACCCGGTTTTCAATCTGAACTCCCCCACCGTGACCGTCGGTGAAGTAGAAGCAGATTCCTGGGTTCAACTCTTTAGCTCTTGCCAGGGCTAAGTTGAAGTCGGTGCCCCCGCGACCCAGCATGTTTCGTTGGACTTCCTGACCAAGCTCGAGTTTGTACTCTTTGTGAATAGTAACGTCGGCTTCGACGATAGTGATTTTCATGCCTTTATTCACTTTGCGAAGTTTCTCGAGTTCGCCGATTGCCTGGCTGAGCTCTTCTTCGCCCATCGACCCTGAAGTATCAATGAGGAACGCTACTTCGAAGCTTTTGTCCTTCACCGACCCAGGGAAGTGAAATCCATTTGGGATCCCGAATCCTCTTCGATTTGGTCTTCTCATCGATCGCTTGCGGTTTGTACGAATCGCATTGATCACAGCGTTTCGCAAGATGGCGAGCCAGTTCACCGAGGACTTGGTGAAGTTCTCGATCAGGCTCTCCAGGTGACTCGGGATGTTTCCACGGCTCTTCAAGGTTTCCTGCACCGCGCGGATGACGGTCTCCTTGATCTGGGCTTCGGCCTGGTTGATGAGTAGATTGGCTTCGTCGGTTTCCATCTTTTCCAGTTCTTCGAACTTGTCATCGAAAAAGTGGTTGAATAAGGGGCCTATGTTTCCGGATCCTGTGCCGGACATATCGGCGTAGTGACGGCCGATAGCGTAGCCTTCGGCCATGTCGTTGAGGGTGATGCTGCCCTCAGAGAACGAAGCGTTGGTGTTGGAGGCGGGGATAACAATGTCGGTCATGACTTTTTCTCCTCTTTGATGTTCTCGATGCAGCGATCCCGATACCCGGCGATGAAGCCTTCTTTGAACTCAGTGGATTTCCCCTTGAGCTGATCGTCGACCTTATGTAGTTCGTCGAGTTGCTTTCTGACTTTGCTTTTCTCGTCAGAGGCCATAACCGCGACAAGGTCGTAATACTGCTCGAACGACTTGTTCCGGGGGAGATCTTTGTAGGGTTCTTTCCCAGGAATGACTCCGCCCAGTTTGTCGTCGTACATCTGACCAGAGTGCTTCGAGTAATTTTTCATCAGGTCGTTGACTGCGAGGTCCATGGTAATCGGAACGATCTGCTTGGCGTAGAACTTCTCCTCTTCGTTACTAATGCTCCGGTATTTCCGTAGCGCGCGAGTCTGGTGTTCGAGCACGATGTGGTGGACCTCGTGCTCGATCAGCATGATCAGAAACTCTAGCGACGGGATTTGGTCAATCCCCTCTTCGTTCACTAAGAGCATGTAGCCATTGGGTGTCAGGGTCACTCCGATGATTGGTACGCTCTTGGTTCGTAGGATTGGGAGCGAGGAGACAACCTTGGAGAAAAACATGAAGTTCCCCTGATTGGACAGATGGCAGAGGATGTCGGACAATGAGACCTTGACGGGTTCCTTGACGGGTTCGACCATTTGATTCTCCTTTCGTATTAGGCTATTATTCCTTCGGACTTTCCAAAGGAGGCCTGTTGTGACTGCGTTCATTGACCAATTTTCAGACCATGGCTACCAGATGCTCAACGCTTGCCTTCAGGACTTCCCGGCTATCGATGGTTTCATCAAAAATGCGGAACTAGATCCAGTGGAAAATGAGAGGCGGCCCGAGTACGCATTTGCGTGGCCCGAGCGGCGCATGTTTCCCATCGACTCTCCGGACCAGGCAGCGTTGTCTCGGCTGTACATGGCTAAGCAGGCGAGCCTGCCAGATGGCGTTGTCGCCAACTGCGACAAGGCGCTTTCGATCTATGGCGTCGAGTTTCCACTCCAGCAGGAAAAAGTAGCCTCTGTCGAGGACGATTCTTGCTACCTTTTACCACAAATCAAACGCTTTTCGGTGAAGACCGCCGAGGATCTTCAGCTTGCTTCAGAGGCCCTCGAGCGAAACCAGCGTCGACTCAGTGTTGAGGACCAGGCCACAGCGGCCATGAATCTTGTGAAGCACGCGGTGCTTCACAATACTCGCGTACCGAGTCTGATGCTGAAGCTCGCTGGAATGACCGTCTGCGAGACCCAGGTCCTCCGGGATTGGCTGGACGCGCGGGCTCATGTGGCCCAGGACGCGGACATTGGGTTTGGATTCACAAAGCTTTCCGAGGTATTAGAGCAAGAAGCCCCATTCATCACCGATCGGGACGAGCTGATCAAGATCTCCGGGGTGATCCAAGAATTGGACGAAGCCGCGGGTTTTCCCCAGCTCTACGGGAAGAAGCTGCTGAATCCTCTCGAATCCGTTTTCAATACGGAAAAAATGGCGGCTGAGACGATCGAGCTCGCCGGACGGCCAGTGCCGGTCGAGACTCTCTTTGGGACTGACCCCCAGGCCTATGCTGACGCCTTCGGGCCAGAGATCCTGGAGGACATCGGGGATGGCGCGGGCGGGATCGATCCTGAGAAGGTCATGATCGTATTGCCGACCATGCCGCGGGACCTCTTGAACACCTTTCTGGCCCAACTGGGGGTCTGAGTGTCGATCGACCTCAAAGTCGCGCTGCCTGTCTTGTTCCGGACCGCTCTCCATGCGATGACCTTCTACGAAGAGAAGGATTTCAAGAGTGCTCCAGACAAGGCCAAAGAATACTTGAAAGATGAGAAGACTTCGCCACTTGGGTTGTATTTTTCATTGGTTCAGTTGTTCCAGGCGAACTCTTTTCTGGTTTGGGAACCAGAGTCGATTTGGCTCGAGTTGTTCCATGAGCACCAGATCGATTTGCCCCTGGTCAATCGGGACAAGATCTCGGCGTTCATCACGGCTGTCCACACTGACTCGTTTCATTGGGATGCACTCATCTTTGAGAATGCCAGCAAGGCATTCAATCATGAGATGTCCACACCCGATACTGTTCAAGAAGCTACCCCAGCCGAACTGTCCTGGGCGGTCTTTCTCTTCGAGATCTTGGCTCGCCATACGGGCCGAGACCAGGCGTATGACTACGAACCGATCAAATACGCGGCCCTATCTTGCCACCGCGCTGGGTTGGTTCTGGCCCCAGAGTTACTAGTCTTTGCTCAGGAAGAGCTCGATAAGTTCAATCGAGAAACGACCGTTGCCCAGGCGGTTTCCGACGCCTGGGCAACGGTCAACAAGGAGAAGCTCGAAGAGCTTTCCTTGGCGGAGTCACCTGTAGACGTCCAGCTGGGGAAGCTGGCCGCTATCCATCTGTATGTGGGGGAGCAGGCGGAAGCCCTTCATAGAGAAATAGCCAGCCTAACGTAGATTCCATCGGCAGTAAGATCGAGAGTAGTTTCTTTCGGATCTGTCGGGTCTGGTCGTAGTCGACTCGATTTCGGAGTGCGGCAGCCAGTCGCTGGGGGTAGTCTTTTACTTCCTCCCGGGGGTCCAGCTTGACCAGTCGATCGATCTCTTGGAAATAGGAGAGGATCTCCCCTCCCGTTTGCATGAGGAGCAGGTTGAGGAATTTATCCGTACAGGCGGCTGGAAAGCACACCCGTTCGACCATCCACTGTGGATGCCAGAAATCCCACAGGTCCTGCTTGATCGGTTCTGCAGTGACTTCTGTGAACAGTTTCTGCAGAAAGGAAACGGCATTCAGTGTATCGTAGAGGGCCAAAGCGAGCTTTTGGGCGTAGGACTTTCCTTCGGTTTCTTTCTGCCCTGCTGTGGACCACATATCGACACACTTGAAGAAGGCTCTGGCCCTAGGGATAGGGAGCAGGCTCAGCCCTCGAATAAGCCGAGCTAGCTCGTCGGGATTCGGAATCAGTTCTGTTCGGACCAAAGCGACTGCGAATTCGCAGATCTCCCGTGTGGTTTTGGTTTCGATCCCATCATAGAATTCGTCGAGATTCATGCAGAGGCCTCCTTGAACTTCTTCTCAATCTTCTCAGCCGTCCCGAAGATCGATCGGGTGATCTTGACCGTGTCCGAGTGTCCCTGCATGGCGATCGAGAGTCTGGCCGCGTAGCCTTGGTGACCATCGACGCTCATCGTATCGAGTTTCTGGAAGAGCGCTTTGGCGAACTCGAGCGGGAGATCCTGAATGAACTGAACGAACCCATCGAGCTCGCTCTTCTCGGGCAGCTTCTCCGACTCCACCATGGTCAGTGACAGACCGTCGATCAGGACCGAGAGGCGATCATTCCGACCGTCTTCGATCAGTTTATGCACCCGTCCCTGCACTGTGTCGTACTTGAAGATCAGGCTGGGGTCGATGAGAGACTCGCGATCCCGGAGCCAGGTCATGAAGTTGTCGGTCTGACCGAAGCCGATGTGACCAGCGATCTTGTACTTCAGGGTGGTGATGTGCTTGGCGATGTCCATCTTGTTCGTGTCCATCCACTGCAGTGTCTGACTCACCTTCTCCCAGGAGGCGGGGTTCGAGGCAATCTTGCCTGCGTCCCGGGCCTGGATATCGACAAGCGCCGAGGGATCTCGGCGGATGTAGTCGACCACGAAGGGGTGGAACTTGTCCTTGGCGTAGCCGAGCCAGACCATCGGGTCGGGCTGGATGCCCACGAAGCAAAGCCGGCGCCGGAAGGCCGGGTCCTTCTCGGCCTCATTTACCAGGTAATTCTCTTCCGAGGGGTTCATGCAGGCCATGATCCGAACGTGCTTGGGCAAGGTGAAGCCGCCGAACCGGCGGTCTTCCATCATGGTGAAGGCTGCGTTCATCACGGCCTTCTCGCCGCGGTTCCACTCGTCCAGGACCAGCAGCGTCGGCTGGTTGCTATCAATCACGCTCTTGATGGTGTTCTCGCACAGGAAGGCGTAGGTCCCTGAGCCGTTGTTCGGGTAGGGGATGCCAGAGATGTCCTCGGGCTCCAGGTGGGCCAGGAACAGGAACACCACGCGCCAGCCCTGTGATTCGGCGATCTGCCGAGCGGCTTGAGACTTTCCGATACCGGTTTCGGACACGAAGACTGGGACATGGTGGCATTCGAAGCAAAGTAGGGCTACCCGCTTGGCTTCCTCTAGTGAGCAGGGGATGACGCCCAAGTTATCCCAGAAGTAGTTCTTCGCGTTGTTTTCTTTTTTCTCCGCCATTTGAGGCTTCTCCTTGTCAAGATTCGATTTTTTGATAAACTGGATTATGGAAACATGAGTGCTAACCAACAGATACGACCTTCGGTTACTCGGTCCAAACTTGCCGAAACTGTCCTTACGGTGGACGGTAAGACGCTTTCATTGCGCGACTATCCTTTCTTCTACGATGTTTACGATATCCAACACCCCGAAATACTTCTTAAAACTGGGCGTCAGGTAAGTAAAAGTACGTGCTGTGCAAACTTGATCATTACCAACTCAATCGTTCATCCGCACTTCAAGACGCTCTACATCTCGCCGACCAAAGAACAAACTTCAAAATTCTCGAATACCCGTTTGTCCAAGATCATCTACTACTCTCCGATGATCTATGACAACTTCTATGATGGGCGAGGAACACACAATGTCCTGTTGCAAATTCTGAGGAATGGTTCCGAAATCAGTTTGTCCTACGCCGACGACGACCCAGATCGTATTCGTGGAATCTCAGCTGATCAAGAGTTCATCGATGAGGTTCAGGACATTGTCTACGATGCAGTCATTCCAGTGGTCAAGGAGTGTATGGCTAACTCGGACTATGGCTTTATCACCTATGCTGGAACCCCCAAGACGATGGACAACACGATCGAATTTCTCTGGAAGCACAGCACCCAGAGCGAATGGATCATGAAGTGCGAGGGGTGTGGGAATTGGCAGTTCGTCGATTCAGTGAGGTCGATTGGGATGCGTGGCCTCGTGTGCGTCAAGTGTGACCATGCCCTGAACCCTAGGTTGGGGAAGTGGTACAACTTCAACCCCATGGCTAGCATTAAGGGGTTTCATATCTCTCAACCGATTTTGCCGAAAAATAATGAGGTGCCTGAACGCTGGAAGCGAATTCTACAGAAGATGCAGATATATTCCGAGACCAAGTTCAAGAATGAGGTGCTCGGGGTCTCGGATGCAGTCGGCTCTCGCTGCATTACCCAAGAAGATTTGATCGCGCTTTGTGACAATGAATACTTCGTTGCACTCCCGATCTCTCCCCGGCTTGAGCAAGGGATCCGAACGATTGTGGCTGGGGTAGATTGGGGCGGTGGGTCAGATGCCAAAGGGGCCGTCTCTCGGACTGTTCTCTGGGTGTTTGGCTTGACCGAGGACTTCAAGCATAAGACTATGTTTTTCAAGGTATTTTCTGAAGAGAACCCTTCGGCCAATGTCGATGAGATCGCTGAGATCTGTTCGCAGATCGGGGTGAAGTTCGTGGTGGGTGATGCGGGTGGTGGGGCGATCGCCAATTCGCGGCTGCGCGATATTCTTGGCCCCCACCGGGTGGGTCAGAGTCAGTACGGTGGTGGAGGGCAGGGAATCAAGTTGATTCGTTGGAGTCCACAGGCGAACCGATTCATGGTGAACCGGACAGCGGTGATCGATTCTTACATTTTAGCTCTCAAAAACCACGAGGTCATATACCCGAACGTTCGACAGATGGCTGTCTCAATCCAAGATATCATGAACGTTTACGAAGAACGCATTCAAAGTGGTTTGTCCGAGAGACGGATCTGGACTCATCCCCCGACCGCCCCGGACGATTGTCTTCACGCCCAGGTCTACGCCTGGTTGGCCATGAAGATCGTCCGGGGTGAGGTCGAGTTCTTCTACGAGTTGCGGGATACGGAGTGGCAGGTGGCCTAACTACTGGGCGAGTTCCAGAACAACGATTGCAAGTAGCCCCAGACCAATCCCCGCCCAATGTGCTGGGTGGAGTTGATCCCCAAAGAACACTTTGGTGATGAGAAGTAGCATGACGATGTTCAGGACCACGCACAGCACGGAAGCTACAGCTATGGGCTTATAGCGGAAGGCCAAGGCCAAGCAGTTCATACTGATGAAGTAGCAGAGCAATCCCCAGACATAGGTTAGCCGGTTATTGCTCTCTAGCCAGTAGCGGAGGATGACATCACCCGCTGTGGAGAAGACACTCCCGAAGATGATGAGAAGGGTTCCCATTGAATAGGTTAGACAGCCCTCGCAACCTGTTCGCTCGGTCGAACCGTCGGCGCTTCAGGCGGGTAGTGAACCGGGGTGTGGTTGGCAAGTTTCAGGAACGCCTCTTCGTCAGTCTCCAGCATCAGCTTCTGGGCCAGCATGGTGTCAGCGTCGGGAACATATTCCCCTGGGTGGGCACAGAGCTTCTTGACGGGCCTCCCGGATTCGTCCAAGAGCTCGATGTTCCGACTCCGGCCTCTCTTGATTCGGTATTTCTTGTCACCGACGATTAGGTGGAACAGATTCAGCCGGTCGAGCTCGTCCTGTTGCTGCGGGGTCAGGCACGACCTGAGTAGCTCTTCGGCTCGTTGCTTGGCTTTGGCCTCTTTCTTCTGGCGTTCTTCAGCCTTTGCCTTCCACTCTGCCTCCCAGCGAGCAGTATTCTCCTCTTCTTGCTGGCGCTGCTCCTGCTCCATCCGATGCCAGGCTTCCCGCTGCTCGGCCGAGGCCCTCCTGGTCGATTCTCTGGCCTCCTGGTGGACGTTCCATACTTGCCACACTTGGATATCCGTGGTGCTCGATCCGGTTCCTGGGTCGATATGAAAAAATGAATTCGTGCTGTCCGAGACCCCAGAAGATCCTTCGGTGTAATCCGAATTCCAAGTTTTCCAGATGATGCGGTTGCTATGCAGGTAGGATACTGTGTCAATGTAGTCTTTGTTCCAAGAGCTCCAGACGTTCGGGGAATTCGCGTAATCCGTACTAACTGTGGCCGAATTTCCTCGAATAAAACTAGGGATAAACATGGGCTCATCCTGCGACAGGGAAGGGGACCATAACGATCCGTTCTGCGTTAGGGTCGAACTCCTTCATGATCTCGCCCTTCTCGCCTTTTCCCTTGACGGTATAGGCGATGTAGCCTTTCTTCTTGAGGCGGGTGAAAGTCTCCTTGGCTGTCTCTACTTCGTCCTTGTTGTCGGAGTCCCACATGACCTTGGTGTCTCCGGTGGTGTCCATGATTGCTAGTTCCCCTTTCATGACTTCTCCTTTTAGTTGGGTAGGGCGCTCTCGCGCCGACGTATATAAGACAGGTAATCGCCACGCATGTTCTCGGGCATTTCTACTTCTCCTAGGAGCGCGGTAGCGTAAAGAATCATGTCCTGCTTGACAAAAATAACCGGGGTAAATTCGAATCCGGTTCCATCATCCCGCAAGGAAACGGAAGCCAGGTGACGTACGTGTATTCTTATACCACCATTCACACTGATTTCTTGTCCTGCGAAGGTTCCTAGAGAAGCCGCGTGATAGTAGACCTTCAGTTGCGGGTCGGACTGCGTGAGCATGTTCATTCGGGGTCCCTTTCCTTAGGTCTCTCGAGTGCTTCGGTTTCTCCGTAGCTCGGTCCTATCTCCAAATCGTAAGCAAACTTGACTGGGAGGAAGGCAAATTTCTCGGCTACGCGCTGAGTAATGTACTTGTCGAAGAACGGGTAGAGTTTGTCGATATTCTTCTCGGGGACCTGCAAGACATAAGAGTCGTGAACGGTGATCAGGAGCTCGCCTTCGATCTCGGCGATGTTCTCGTCGATCTCGACGAGCTGTGACAAAACAAGATCACTTGAAGTGCTTTGAATCTTGAAGTTGATCGCCTCGCGATAAGCGCTGTTCCAGGCCTGCGAGTTGTCATAATCGAGTATCAGGTTGGGGAATCTTCGATAACGGCCGAAGAGTGTTGATACCTTCTTGTATCGCTTGACCTCTTCTTTGATTTTATCGATATAGTCCTGGATTCCTGGAAAGCTTTGGAAGAAAAATGCCTGGGTTTGTTTGGCTTCGTCTAGAGGGATCTCGGCCTGCTCTCCGATTTTCTTGGGACCGCCGCCGTAGGCCGTGCAGAACACACAGGTTTTGGCGATCTTTCTCTTCTTGGCCATGCCAATGTCGGTGTTCTTCTTGGCCTTGATCTCCTCGTAGTCGATTTTGTAGATTTTCGATGCGACGAAACTGTGGATGTCCTTGCCCTCGTTGAGTGCGGCGATGAGATCTGCGTCTGGGGCGTAGGCGGTGAGCACCCGGAGCTCGGCGCCCGAGATGTCACAGTTGACGATTACGTGCCCGGGCTTGCTAGGGACGAAGAGCTTCTTGATGTTGTAGCCCGGGTAGAGGACGACTTCTTCCCCATCGACAACCCGTAAGCGGCGTCCGGAAACTCCACTTAGATTCTGCATATTTGGACCAGTACTGGACAAACGTCCAGTTGTAGTCCCTTGTAGGTGGAACGAGCAATGAATGCGTCCATCGCTCATCAGGTTCCCCTTGATGCTTTTGTTGATGGTCTTCAGGACCTGCTTGGCCTCTCGGTACTGGATCAGCTTCTCGGCGAACTCGGCGCGCGGGTCGTCAGCCGCGTAGTGCTTGACGAAGGCGTCCATCGCCTTTTTGTTGGTGCTTTCAGTGAAGACCCCTGCAATAGCGGTGAATTGCAAATTCTCAAACATGACCTTGAAGGTCTGCGGCGGGGAATTTGGATTGAAGTCGACACCGGTCAAGCCAATTAGGTCATTGGTGAGGTTCTTGGCTCGGCTGGTAGCTTCCCTTTCCAGCACTTTCATGTAATCTTTGTCAACTGCGAAACCACAGTATTCCATCTTGGCAATGACCCGGCTAACCGGGATGTAGAGTGCGCGCATGACGCCCACGCCGCTGTTCATCGTTCCTTCGCGACTGATCCGCTCGATCTGCCCTCGTAGTACTTGCCAGGTAACATCAGCGTCGGCCGAGGCATATTTTACGAGAGTCTCGAGTGGAACGTGCTCAAAGCCCCCGGCCTTTTTCTTTTTCTTCGGCGAGTCGAGTTGGAGCTCGGTCTTGAGAGCCTTGATTGCCTTGTTGGAACGGGCGAGGGCGGACTTGGCGAGTTTGAGCTCTTGGCCCTTGACGATCTTGATCCGTTCTTTGATAGTAGCCTGCTCGAGCAGATGCGCGCCGAGGGTACACCACTTGACGTACTTTTCATCGTCATCAGAATCGAGGTTGTCAGGGAACTGGTTTCCGACGTACATGTCGAACAGATCCTGATCGGTGTAGACTTCTCCGGTTTCCCGTTCCTTGCGGAGCTCCTGCTTTAGCTCTTCGTCATAGGCTTGGTAGGCGGGGGCATAGATCGGGCCGATCTTCTTCAGCGAGAACATGTCCTTCTTGTCTTCGTCCAGGAAATGCTCTCCGAGAAGAGAGTCCCACTTCACGTTGGAGACCTTGATTTTGTAGAGCATCTCCAGGAACTTCAAATCGTACTTATAGTTGTGAAAGACCTTCGGTTTTCCGCTCTCCAACAGCCAGCGAATTTTGTCGAGGATTTGGTCACGTTCCTCTTTGGAATAGCCTGCGCTCGGGTGATCGACCAGAATGGTTGCGGCCTTCCCCTCGTCCCAGCCGATCGAGATCATTAGCATTCGCGGGTCTGGATGATCGTAGGGATACAGTGTGTTTGTCTCAGTGTCGACCGAGATGTTCCATTTCATCGGAGAGATTCCGTCACGCTGATAGTAGAAGATTTCAGTGATCAACTCAGCGACTTCGGTAGGGGAACGCGGGTAACGGTAGTCGATTTTGATAGGTTCAATTTCGATACCAAGCGCGCGTTGGATGGCTTGATCAAAGATTCTTTCGACTTGATAGAGAAGCCCTGGAGTAGCAGCGAGTTTCTTGGGAGAGACCAGCGGGAAGATCTTAGTTTTCTTTTCCCCCAAGGGTGTGAGGAGAGAGTAGTCTAAGGACTTTCCGAAGACAGTTTCGATTTTGCCGACAGGGAGCCCCAAGGCTTTTAGCGGCTCGGAGCCCGTAGTGATAAATACTGGTAGGTCCATCGGGCCAGCTGGGTCAATCTCAGCGAGTTCCTTTTTGAGAAGAACGGCGCAGTGCTTCTTATGGTCGGCAGTAGGCTTTGAAATTGTTCGAACGGAGTAGGAGTAGTAGACTTTGAGGTCCTTGTATCTCTTTTTTTGAACTTCACGGACGACGCGAGAGATCATGCTCTTATCTAGATCCAAGAAAGATCCGGATCCGATGATTGCGTGGTGTGTAGGCATGAAGGGGATTATCACCAAGTGGGCCGATTTCGGACCGCCTGTGCCAATATTCGCGCAAACTTCTCGGTATGATGGACACCCTTTGCAGAGGTCTGTTTTCATCTCGGGTGTATAGGTGTGCATTCCCATGCGAGACTCCTTTGCAAGTTATATGTCGCCAAATTTGTGGAGGCAATCGCTTTCTGAAATCAGTTGCACGGGGGCAGTCATTGAGGCGTGCAAATTTGGAATGATCATTCCTAGTACTTGCAGATCGATGATGGAATAGTCGTACTCGTTTGCTCCAGAACGGAGTAGATCGTTGACTTTGGTCTGGAGGGGGGAGGGGAGTGAGGTCTTCGAAATGTCGTACTTGCTATTGGCGACAGTGCTACGCAGGCGCTGAGGGGTGCGGAATTTGAAATTTTTCGAGTTGGCAAGTACGGTGTTGGAGAGTTCTACCCAGCGGATTAGCAGATGCTTGTCATCGAGAAGATGAACGCCAATAGTTGGAAGATCGAAGGCAGTAGGGTCCTGGAGGACTTCCTCGAGTTTGATAATCGATTTCGGATAGTTTGTAGAAACCATCATAGCGGGGAAAGGAGTCCACAGGATGCTTTTGAGTAATGGGGTTGCATCGTCATCGTCGACCATGTTGGCGATCTGTATGGTTTTTAGTCGAGCGAACTTCTCTATGACTTCGAGATAATCTGGGACCCCGACAATCTTCATGATGCAAGCGGCTGGGGCCAAGAGCTCGATTAGTCGGTCCATCAGACCAAATTTGCTCAGTTCATGGATAATCGTCTTACAAGTTTCTCGGATTTCAGGGATGCGGTGGAAAAGGCAGAGAGTAATTTTTTTACGTAGATCGCGCATCTGCTCTGGATTGAACTTCGCGCGTATCTTGGAGATCGGTGAGTAGAAGTTGTCGATACGCATGGTCTCGATGGGCACGAATCGGGAAAGGTCTCGGTATTCGTTCATTGAGTGGATCCCAGCGACGAAGACCGGGCAACGCAAGCTGAAAGCGTGGGAGCTCATGTCCGAGTTGCCCATCATGACCACTGCACCCTTAGAGGTGTTGCGGATGTTGTTCAGGATGGAGTTGACCGCTTCGCTCTGCTTGGTCAGGCCTGGGCGGTTCGACTGTTCGAACTCGTCTAGGCACAGACGCAGTGTAGATCCATTGATTAGACCACGGATCCCGGCCCAGGAATAGCTATCGATGTAGTTCGCTGCTTCGCACAGATAGTATCCGTCGGGGTCCCGGGAGCGGTACATGAAGGACATCAGAGCAGATTTTCCGGAGTGGGAAGGACCTTTCAAACGCAGTGCGGTCATTGTTGGGAAGGCACTGGCGATCGGAGTGTAAAGGACGTCGGCGGCCAGGATCTTCTGGGATAGTCCGTTCTCCTTTTCCTCAAGTTGCCAACCATTGAGTAGGTCCACGATCGTCTCGAATACCTCTTTGGCATCAAAGCCTTTTCCTTCGTAGAGGTCCCCTGGGGTGTGAATGAATTCGCTCCAAGGCGCTGTTCCTGGAATAAAGAGCAGTTGTCCTTCCCTGGCGGTGAGCTTGGGGGTTTCAACGTCAGAAAAAATGATCTCTCCGTCGGTAATTTCTCCCTTGATCAAGGTTTTCCCATTTGATATGTAAGTCACATCGTCGATAAGATGCATACCGCTGGTCAGCTCCTTGATGGCACCTCGGGGAGCTGTATTCATATTTACAATCTCAACAGCTTGCTGCAGGCACAGGTTCCGCAGCTTGGTCGCGGCTTCGAATGGCTTCGGATAGAGATCTCCGTTTTTGGTGAATTTGCTCTCCACTTCCAGAGGCTCGCCAATCTTCTTGCAATATTCTTGAAGAGTCATGCTGATCGCAGTTTGCAATTCCAACCGGCACCGGTCGGACTGCTTTCCTACGGGAAGGTTGACCAAGCTTCGGGTTGCCGGGTCGTACATGATGTGGGATCTCGCTCCGTTGGTGTCTTCGTAGTAAAGGGGCGAGAAGCGCCGTTGTAGGTCGTGAGCGATCTTGATGACAAAGGATGCGATGGAGGACTCGTCTAGATCGTCAAGTAGCGCGGCGGGGATGAGGTCAGTTTTGATCCCAAGTTCTTTTTCGATTCTTTGGTGCAGGGCCACTCGGTCCGCATCAAAGAGGCATTTGGAGATGTTGGTGATCTGGTTGATCTGAGTGAGGTCATCCGTGTCGGCGAGCCTTGGGGCTAGGATCTCATAGGCCCAGTCGGACTTGGCCGCGAGGTTGTCCTGCACCATCTTCCAGAATACTTCGAAACCGAATTTCCCAACCGCCTCTTCTGGGTCGATGCGGGACGGAGCATCGAAGGGCCAGACCATGACTTTCTTTATCAGGTCTGCGCTGCTCTTCAGAATGTGCTGCGCCCATCCAATTCCGCCTCCGTCATTATCAGGGACGATGTGCAGGTTCGAGATTCCGAAGTCAGCCAAGAACTGTAGATTGACTTCATGATTCCCTCCAGTTGAGATAACGCACAGATCGTCATGTCCCGCGGCGCGGCTGTGGGAGAGGATCGATAGTGCATCGAACTCGCCTTCGAACACGTAAACCGGGTTGTCCTGTAGATTACCAAGTAAATGGACGAAAGTGTTCAGGCAGAATACGCCTTCGTAAGTGTCGACGAATTCGTCCGAGATCAACCGAAAATTCTTGGAGAAAGGCTCGCGAGTTTTGATGTAACTGATCGTAGATGGGGAACTGAAGGGGAACATGGCGATATGGCCGATAGTGTGCAACGCATTGGCCAGGTACACATGGGCCAGAATTGGCTGGTAAAACTGCGAAATTCGGGAGGTCTCGAGAAACGATTTCAGCTTGGCCACAGGTGGAACGATGCCGATGGGCCAGAGTTGCGAGGTAGAGAAATCTAGACTGCGTGTGCGTAACCAATTGATGGCTGCTTCGGCGTAAGGTTCGGTCTTGATCAATTGCTCGCGGAATTCATTGTTACAGGCCCGGAAAAAGGCCATCTTCATCTCATTGTGCTCCTTGGCCATCTGGAGCTTCTCTGCTGTTTTTCCGGGGAATTTGATGTTGAAGCGCTGGCTCAGATCACCGATGACATTTAGTGTGGTGTACCCGGACAGCTTCCGGTAAAAGTCCAATGGGTTCCATTCACGATAACCGCACCCATGGCAGTAAACGAACCCCTTTTCGATCAGGATGTCCATCGACGGGGTGCTCTCTTGATGCTCTAGGCACGACCCTCGGATGGTACCTCCCGACTTTTTCCATTTTCCGTCTGGCTTGAACTCGCAGGCTACACTAAACCAATCATCTACACTGATCTTCGTCCAGAGCCCTTTCAGAAATTCGCGACTGAGTGGCGCGGTTTTCTTGTTGGCTTTGGAGCTCACGATTGATCCTCTCCTTTCGTTACGGGATGCTGCATGTTGAGCGGACAGGCGGGCATGTAGCCACAGAACGAGCACAGCCAACTTTTGATCGCTCGGTCAGTCTGAGCCTGTTCAGCGCTACCATTGAGGTAGCTGACGAACCAGGGGACGAGGTCGTTTTCAATTGTCACGCGGGATATCATGGGGAGCCAGACAATATGGTCTTTTTGAATGAAGTTGAAGGCCATTTGGACCCCGGAGAGATCGGGGAATTTTGTCATAGCGCCCACGGCGTAGAGCTTGTGCTGGTGTCCGTATTTTTCTTGAACTTGGGGCAGGTCTAGTTTCTCACCGCTTTTGTGGTCGATAATGATCACATAGTTGTCGGGGGTTTTGAATGCTAAGTCCCAGATGCCTTTGAACAGTTCACTCTTGTCGTTGTACGGTGCAGCCTGAAGGTCGTCGGTGAAGCTGAATTTATGCTCGATAAATTCCTCGGAGATCGAATGCTTTTGTTTGTAGGCCTGAACCTTTTCGGTAAACATACGAATGTTGTGAAGATAGCTCATAGCTTCTTCTGTTTCTACACTGGTTAGCTTTTCTCTCATGGAGATACCCAATAGAGTTTGTTGGAGCGCCCCTTCGGGAATCCCTTGTAGAAAAGATTCGAGCATACGATGAACAGCTTTTCCGATTCGAGAGCCCGGACTTCGTGGGGGTGCGATTTCGCGAATGCGCTTCAGGTACTTCAGTTGAAAACTAAAAGGGCAATTTCTGGCTAGCGCGGCTTTGCTCATCGACCAAGGTTTCAGAGTACGAGCTGCATCTGAGAGTTGCATTCGTTGGGCCTCCGCGATGACGGAAGAAAGCAATGCCCAGGATAGGGTACCGTCCCGGGCATTGCTTGTCGTTTGACTACAGGTTAGCGAAGTCCGCCATGTTTTTGCCGGGGGCCTCATTGGTCCCTACAGCCGTGGCAATCACTGCAGCGTTCTCGGCGAGCTTGGTGGCCAAGTCGGCTTTTACGGCCATGCGCATTTGTTTGAGCGCTTTGTTCAGTTCGGCCCCAGCGAACTGCAGTTCCTTGGGCGATGCCTCGACGAACGTTGTGACTGCTGCGTGGTACGGTCCTTTGGGCCCTTTGATCTCTTCGGTGTCGAGGGAGTAAACCCGGGTCCAGAGGTTTTGTGCGGCGCTCATGCACTGGCTGATGATGTTCCGGCCAGCTTTGGCGCTGCCGCCACTGAAGGATACCTTGTACATCTTGGCGAAGTCGAGGGTGATGAAGAAGAAGTTCAAGAAGTCGTTGCAGTCTTGGCGCTGCTTGTCCTTCCAGGGGCGATCTGGGCACTGAGAACAGATCAGTCCGGCGGTGCTGTGCTCCTTGTCTTCGGAGATGCAGATCTCCTTCTCGCCCATTTCACCGAACTTCATTCGGTTTTCCCAGGTGAAGATCGGGATGAGTAGCATCGGTCTTTGATAGATCTCACCAGTGTCTGGAGAATAGAGGTCTCCGTTCTTGGCGGGGAGATTGGTGCGGGACATCGCTTGTTTGATCCGAATCATCGGTGGCCGGTAAACATACCGGGACGTGTCGATGTCCCCCAATTCTAGCTTGCTCTCGGCAGGGTTGAAAAGATTGAAGAGACCAGTCACGTTCTCTCGATACTTCTCAGGAACAGCGGCGGAAAGTTGTTCGAGGCCAAGTTTCTCGGAAGGCGCTACTTTTTGCATCTCAGTAGTCATATGGGTCTCCTTGAAGAAGAAGTGTTAGGTTCTGAATCCTAGGTCATCCACCCGTCCCGAATCAAGCAAATTTGACAAAAGTTTTACATGTGTTTTCAGCACGTTGTGAACAAAATTCTAAGTGCTGAATTTTCTTGCTCACCTCCTTTTCTGTCGATAAGCTGATTGCGTATCACCACAATCAAACCGACTGGTGCTTGGTTCACGCATGGACCGTACTTTTAGCCAATATTACAAAGAGGTTTCTAATACTAAGCAGCTTTCCCCACACGAAGAGCGCGAACTTTTTTATCGCTACCAGCGAAAGAAAGACTTCGTTGCACGGGATCACCTTGTTCACAATTGCTTACGTACGGTAGTTAAAATCGCTGCCCGCTATTCGCGGGACTCTGAGATCTTCAAGGATTTGATCTCGTCAGGAAATATTGGCATTCTCCATGCGCTTGACCGTTACGACCCTAGCTATAATACGCGTTTCCTCTCCTATGCTACCTACTGGATTCATCTGTTCATTCGTGAAGAAGCGAGTTCGAATCTCATCCCGCTCCCCAAATGGCGGAAAAAAGCATTGGCCAAGATTGGTCGTGAAAAAGAGAAAATATACCAGAGAGAAGGGCGCAAGGCAGAAGAAGCCGATCTGCGCGGTTGTGCCCAACTCTCTGATGTGCAACTCAGGAGACTGCTTCGTTCGGATGGCAATCCACAATTCACGGTAGCTGAGGAAACGTACGACCCCCATCTATCGGTGGCTGGAAACTTTGGTGGGGACATTGACGCGTCACGAACGCGCGAGATGTTCAAAGAACAAGTTCTTCGATTACCCCACAGAGAACGATTTGTTCTCCTGAGCTACTACGGTCTGATTACACCCTCGATGTCTCTTCGTCAGATAGGTTCAATCATCAACATGAGCTCTGAGCGTGTTCGTCAGATCAAGGTCCAAGCGATGATCCGCGTTCGCGGGAAGCTTAGTCATTGCAATGAGTTCACGTCTTCTTGTCAGTGAGTCGTGGCTGTATCGGTGAGGGACTGCTCAGGAGCAGTTTCGGTATCCAGGAACGGTTCTTCGATGACCTTGACCTTCCCAGGTGCATGTGAGACTTCTTCCAGTTCGAGTAATTGCTCGGCCCCACCGAGTTGAAGAGCCCAGGTGATCCCGCGCATCAGGCCCTTCAGGTACTCAGACTTCATTCGCTCCTCGCGTTGTTTGGCCTGTATCTGGCGCCGATTGAGTTCGGAGAGAGTGTTGTTGACGTCTTCCCAGTCGCGGGGTTTCATGACGTCTTTGATGTCCTTGGTCTTTCTTGGACGGCCCTTCTTGGAGTTTTTGATCTTCCCCTCGCCGACGTTGGCGACTAGTTCGCGAAAGGCTTCGATGCCCATCTTCTCAGCTTTCCCGAGGAGCTTCTTCTGGGTTTTTTCATCAGTGATGCGGCACAACTCTCGAGCGTGGGTCGCGGTGATACGCCCGGCTTCCAGCGAGTCTTTTACTACGTCGGTGAGCTTGAGCAGTCCGATTCGCTGCGAGATGTAACCGGCGGTCCTATGAATCGCTCGAGCGAGCTCATTCACCGTGAAGACCTTCTTTTCGATTGCTTGGGCGTATGCCCTTGCCTCTTCCATGGGCTCTAGGTTCAGACGCTCCGCGTTCTCGGTCAGTCGGATGGCAAATTCTTCCTGTTCGCCGAGCTTGGCGTAGACCTGCGCGGGAATCTGCTTCTGCCCGAGCGCGCGAACGGCGGCGAGACGGCGATGTCCGAAGATGACCTTAAAGCATTGCTTGTCTTTTGCTTTTTGCAGCAACCCGATGGGTTGCAGCAAGCCCTTCTCCTGAATCGAGGTCTTCAGCTCATTGACCGATTTTTCCCATCCGGGATCCCGAAGATTCCCCTCTTCCCAGATGTCATCGACAGCGATGAGAAACTTATGACCCGCGAACTTCTCTTGTGGCTTGTTGGATTTCTTTGTCACGTTTGTGGCCTCCGTTGGTAATGAATGCTTGGTTATTGACGACTTCGTGCAGCTCGATGGTCAGGTCTTCTGGGGTTAATTGAGCGCCTTGCAAGATGCGACCAACAGCATGGTAAAACTCTCGAGAAAACTCATCGACATATTTTCCGGAATTGTGAAAGGATATCCAGAGATTCACGATTCGATCGTATCGATTGACGATGTCACGCTGAACTTTCTGGACGCGGGAGATCTGCATTTTTTCTTTAACTTTGGGGGGCATTGCCGGTTTCGGCATCAAGATCCTCCTCGGGCTCGAATGGTTTGCTGCCGCAATGGTAGCAGACATAGACGCGCCCAGCTTTCATCTGATCAGCATCTAACGGCTCTTGGCATTTGGGGCATAGGCCGCTTTGGGTGGCCTGGGTAACTTTTTCAGGGTCTTCTTTTACGCCGAACTTTTCCATGGTGTACTCCCGAAAGTCCTTTCGCGCAAGTTTGACATTTCGCCCTGCAGCATTCAAGAGCTTTCTGATTCTAGTGGCCCCAGTCTTGGTTGGTTTCTTACCCATCTGAAGGGCCTCTCCCAGCAACTTTGACGAAACATCGTAGATGTCGGCAATCATGGCGAATTCGGATTCGATTCCTGGAATGAGGGTAGACATGTTGTTCTCCTGAATAGTTGTTTTATTTCCTACAGATATCGAAGTATCCGCATTGCTTTTCGGTGCAGGACCAGCTCCCAGGCGCGCACGGAATGAAGTTCCCGGAGTGAATCCCCTGGACGACCCGTTCGACGAGGAGGTCGAGCCAGACCTGGTCGCGATGGTCTCGTGTAGCAGAGAGCTTGACAATCTTTGGGGACTTGGTCTTCACGAAACAATCGAAGCGAACGTTGGTGAGCCCAGTGGCTTTGGCGTAGACGGTGAGCTGTAGATCTCCTTTGACCTCGGCCTCGGGCTTGGTCATGCTGACCACTTTGTGATCAACGACCGTTCCGCTGCCTGCACCATCGACCAGGTCAATGAAGCCAATGATTGGAATCTTGGATGGGCCGACGAGCACCTGGAAGTCCTGTTCGACGCTCTTGGGCTGAACGCTGGGGAGGAAATGTTCATGATATATTTCCAGAAATTTCATTCCTCGTTTCTCGGCATCCTGGCAATAGACAGTCTTGTCGGACTCCTCCCAGTCTTCGACCTCTTTCTCCTTCTCGGTCCAGGTCTGGCGCCAAGTGTCTTTCAAGAGATCTAGATAGACGTGCTGACCGGTCATCTTCTCTCGGAGCGCGCGTTCTATCGAGCGGTGCAATACTGATCCTTCGGCCATTGAGGCCCTGGGTGGCTTGATGATTCCCTGCACATAGCGCCAGAAGTATTGCATCTGGCAGCGCAGGTACGTTTTGATCTGGGATGCGCTGAGGTACCCCGAGGGAAGCAAGGCGCTCTTCGGGATGTCTCCGTCCTCGAAGAACGGTTCGGGTTCGATCATCCGGTCTCCTTTCAGTTTGGTCTTTTTAGGGATTCTCCAGGCATCATCTCGCGGATGACAGTTTTGGTGCTCAGGATCTGGTTGGCATACTCGGGGTGAGGGAGCAACTTGGCCAGCTCGTCGATCTCTCCCTGGGAGAGGGTCTTTCGGGGTTGAGGATTGGAAGGTGGCGGCGGTGCAACGGCCACGGGAGGGTGGACGACGAGCGTTCCGGGTGGGATGGAGGCTCTTGGAGCGATTTGAGCCAGGGTGACAACGCGAACCATAGGTAAAGATGCTCCGTCGAACTGTGAATCCTTCCAACTGAAGAAGGCTTCTTCCTCGCCAGGCTGGATAAACGGAGCGAAGCCTCTCTCATTCAAGTCTCGTTCGAGCAATTCCTCGATTTCGGCTCTGTGCCATTGTACTTCGATCTTGACGTCCATGAAAATCCTCCCTGTTGAAATTCACTCTCTTTTACCACCTTTTAGATGGGTTTTGGGACCGTTACGATCCGATCGATTCTCGCTTTGAACTTACACCCTTTCTGGTAAATTTGAACCCCTTGCGCCATGCAGGCTATCATCTGAGGACAAGTAATACAGGCCAATTTGTCGGCGAGGGTTGTGGCGACCTCTTCTTTCTTCTCTAACGACTGGTACAGAAAGTCCAGAACCGACCCTCGGCGGGTCAGTCGGTAGACAGTTACTGGCTTGTCTTGGCCGATACGGTAGTTTCTGTCCAAAGATTGGAGATAACTCCCCAGGTCGTAGTTCAATCCGTAATAGATCATGTACGAGGCCCCGGTGAGGGTGAGGGCCACTCCGGTCGAGATCTGGGCAAGCCAGACACGAAGTTGGGGTTCAGTATTGAAGCGATCAGCGAGTGAAGGTGCCCGCTGACTATTCGATCCATCGACACGGATATATTCGATCCCTTTTTCTTTGAGCATCGCTTCAACCAGATTCAGTTCTTCTAGGAAATGAGCCCAAACGATGATTTTATTGCTGTCTTCTGCAAGAATACCATCTAGAAGTTCGGACAGAGCTTCCGCTTTGCCCCCGTCCTTGAAGTGGGCCTTCGACCCTAGAGTATTTACCGGGTAAATTCTACAGCCCCCCGTTAGGGGGGTGGTAGAGCTCTGGACGCAATTGGGAAGGTGCTGGCAGTAGTCGCAGATCTCTTTCGGAATACCATGAATCACAAAGCCAGATAACACTTGCAGCAATTTTTGGATTAGGACGCCGCCGGAAGCGGCAGTGACGGGATGCTGAGAAACGACCGTGTGCATGTTTTTGACCAATTCGTTGTAGACTTTCTTCTGTTCAGCGGTAAGGTCAAACTCCACGTCTACGATCGTTCGGGGTGGGAGATCAAGACACTCTTCTTTCTTTTTTCGCAGAGAAATAGGATCAGTTTTCCATTTCAGGATGTCCAAGTTTCGATAGCCAACGACCAGATGAATCTTCTTTTTCTCTGGGGCCTGCCCTGGTACACGGGGCTTTTTTGGATCGCGGATCTCTTTATCAGTGATCACGCAGAATCGTTTTTGAAAATTCCAGAAATCGAGTCCCGCGATGTGGTTCCCCAGGAAGGTCAGTTGCCCCCAGAGGTGTCGCGGGTCGCCCAGTGATGGGGTGCCGCTTAGTAATGTCCGCCGAGAAGCCTTCGTAGCCAGTGCAATAGCCGCTTTGGTCCGGGTCGAGTTGTGGGTCCGTAAGTAGTGTGACTCGTCGGCAACGATATAATCGTAGTCGAAACTTGCTCGGATCAGTTCATGGTAGAGCTTGGCAGTGTCATAATTGACGATGAGAATATCGAGCGCTTCGGCATGGGAGAGAGTCCGAAGCTTCGCTTTTCGATCCCCAACCAAAGCTTCGAAAAGAAAGGCCCCCACCCCGGCATGACGAATAATTTCTTGGGCCCAGTTGTAGATTCCGACGGAGGGGGTGAGGATGAGGGTACGTTCGTGGGTGTAGCGTATGGCATCAATGACAGCTTTTGTCTTTCCCAGTCCCATGTCATAGAACACCGCCGTTCTGAGCACCTGGGTGATGAACTTTGTTGCTTCTTCCTGGTGCTGGTAAGGGACTGTCACGTAGGTAAAGCTGGGATCGAGATCGATCTCGAAGGTCGGCATCTTGTCATAGAGTCGATCTTGATTCTTGATGAACGCAGTTGCTTCATTCGAAAATTGCAAAGTCGGTTCGACGATCATCAGATCGTTGGCGACCTGACGGGTATAGGGGTAGTAGGCTGGAAACAGCCAGCAGGCCATGGTCTTGGGACGTATGGCACCAAGCACGCGTTTATACTCGTGGCTTGGACTCTGGACGAGGAAGGCAGGTGTCTTCTTGATCCAGAATAGGTTACAAGTAGTTGTCGGCATGACGGGATCCTTTTCCTTTTATTTTTCTGAAAGTTGGCCTAAAGTTACCTAAGTCTCGGAAAAATTTTCAAGGAGCTACTGCTTATGACCAATATGATCAGCACCGAAATCGACTTTGTGACTCGAGGTGTTCAGCATCCCAATCCGCTGTTTGATTACCTCACCACGTTTGTTCCACGCCGATTGAAGTCGCTGTTTCATTATTGCGAGTACCTCTACTTCAACTGCCCTCAAGTCTTTGCCGCTCTCAGCAAATTTGCAATATACCCGATTACGGACTTTGTCTACGAGACCGATAGCGAAGTTTTGAAGAACAAGTACAAGCGTCTCAACGACAAAGTTCTGAAGCTCAAAACCATTCTGATTCAAACGGGTATCGATCGGCATGTTTACGGAAATTCGTTCATTTCCATGTACTTTCCATTTCGACGCTTTCTGGTGTGCCCGGACTGCAAAACGAAGTACAACCTGCGGTATGTAGAATTCAAGTTTCGAATTCATATGAAGGAGCCGCAGTTCACTTTCCACTGTGAACGATGCGACAAGAGTGTGAAAGCGGAGGTCGAGGACGTTAAGTTGCGCATGCCCTCTCCGCGGGATATCCACGTCATTCGTTGGGATCCTAAATGCATCGAAATCGATGGCAATCCAATTACGGGAGAGCAAGAGTTCTATTACGAGATCCCCAGCGTTATCAAGCAGCAGATCAAAGACGGTAACTCCCATATGTTGGCGACGATGCCAATGGCTTTTTTGAAGACTATCGCTCAGGACAAACTGTTCAAGTTTGCCAAAGGCAAGATTTTCTTCATGCGAGCCGAGGGACCAGCTGGAGTGGATAACGATTGGGGATTCCCGCCACTACTCTCAACACTCAAGCAGTTCATGTACGTCAGCTCGCTGCGCAAGGCGAACGAAGCTATCGCCCTTGAGTACCTGACCCCGTTTCGGGTTCTGCATCCGGCCCAGGCAACTGCTGCTGGGGACCCAACGATTACGATCTCGTTGAACAACTGGATCAACGAAACCAAGATGAATTTGCAGGCGTGGCGTCGTGACCCTCTCCATTTGATGTTCTCACCAATACCTCTGGGGGTGACGATGTTGGGTGGTCAGGGTCGCGCGCTTATGGTGACAGGAGAGATCGTCGAGGCTGAAAACTCGATTATCGCGTCTTTGGGGATTCCTCGGGAGTTTCTCTATGGTGGGTTGTCAGCGACAGGATCCGGGGTAACCCTGAGAATGCTCGAAAATCAACTCTTGAACTATACGACCCAGCTGATCGCTCAGGCTCAGTGGATCGACGATAAGTGTGCCGAGTTTCTGGGTTGGAAGAAGACCAAAATTGAGCTCGAGCCGTTCAAGTTGGTCGATGATGTCCAGCAGAAAGCGATCCTCTTCCAGGCCAATCAGGCGTCTGGGGGAACACTTATCTCAAACACTTCAACTGCCAATTTGCTCGGTCGGGACATCAAAGACGAACGGAGTCTCCGAAAGCAAGAGACCTTGGACGAGCAGAGGTTTCAGTTCGAACTTCAGCAGGAAATTCAGAAGATGCAGCAGAGTCTTTCCACTCAGGCTCAGAGCGCTGTGCAGGCGAATCAACCGCAGGGCTACGATCAACAAGCGATCATCGCTCAAGCTGATACCATTGTGCAGCAGATGATGACCATGGATGATAGCTCACGAAGAAGCTTGATGCACTCTCTGCAGATGGAAGACATGGTCATGTACTCTGTAGTCGTTCAGCGCTGGGAGGAAGTCCAGACACAGCAGCGAGCATCAATTCGGGAGCAGATGAATCAGCAGATGGCTCAAGGCGGAATGGGTGGAATGCCAGGGATGCCCGCTGGGATGCCAGGTGGCATGCCTTCTGGTGGGACCCCCATGACAGGAGGCATGTAACGTGGATATCAAACCCGCTGGTGGTCCAGAAATTCCTTTTGACAATTCGTTCGCTGATGTTGCGAGTCGATTCGGGTCAGCGTCCTCTCGGGATGTTCCGCCGGTTCATCCAGCAGATAATTTGTCCTACGTCTCGGATCAAGAGGTCCAAGATTACGTCGATAAAAAGACCAGCCGAAACCTTTTTACGGTTGGCAAGTATCGATGCTGCGCGGCGGTGTTCACGTTGAACAAACAAGATGATCTCGATGCGTACGAGCTCATCATGAACAACTCGCTGCAGAAAGGGTGGATTATCGCTATTGAGGAGCGTAACTGGTCCAAGGACGGTAGCACGCTGATCTGCTTTTTGAAGTATTTGATACCTGAAGAGCGGCCTGGGGTCGCCAAGAATCCTATACCTTCGCCATGATCTTGATGTACGCGGATTCATCGAAATGAAACGAGTCGGTGGGCAACTCTTCCATGTAGACCGTGTCCACGGTCACTTCGCACTTGTCTTGATTGGCTTTCCAAACGGCGATGGCGAGATTCTGAGAGAAGATAGCGATGGGGTCACTTATGTTCCCTTCGCCTGTGGCTTGAATCATATTCCCTGATTTTCCATGAGATAAATCGATATCAGATCCGTCAAAACAACCCCAAAAAGCTTTGATGGCGTTAGCGATAGGGAGGATTTTTTCTTCTTGAATCCCTTCAACAGTAACAGCACAGCGATAATATGCGCTCATGGGCCCTCCAATGAAAAAATATATGAACCCCAGGAATCACATAATGTGATCCCTGGGGCGCATTTGTTCAGTAGCAGTTAGTCGTCATTGTCGTTGTCGTCCCCCTCGTCTTGGTTGCTGGTCTCGTCGTCTTCGTCATCAGGTAGGTCCCATTCGCAAATTTCACACACGACTTCGTCCTCCGTTGTGCTGCTGTAAAAGATTTTTGAGATACAACTAGGACTATGATTACTGCATATTCTTTTACCCGATTTTGAGGGGATTTTCTGGGTACTATTTGAGGTGAGCGGCGTTTTCTTCCGCAAAATTTGGAAACATGGGTAACGTCTTGTCATCGACGTTGGCTTCAAAGAGCTTGGTCGGTTTGGCCTCGGTGATCTCGGGACGAAGCTCCATCTCGGCGTCAATTCGGTATATCGTGCCCAGGGGATCCATGGCGAGAAGAATCATGGGCCAGTCATCTTCTTTATCGTAACCGGATTTGTAGATTTTGTAAGCAATGGTCATAGCAGCCCAAGCAGGACCTTCACGGCTAATATCCGTGAAGATCTCTTCAGCCCAAGCAGGACCTTCACGGCTAATATCCGTGAAGATCTCTTTACTTTTTTTGAACTCTTCGCGAATCTGTTCTTCTCCTAATTCCACCTCCCTGTCGTACAAACTGTTCGCTACTATGAACCGATAGACTACGTGACGTTTTTGGTTTTTGGGCGAAATCGTTGACATAGTATCTGTTCAGCTCCTTTCTTTTGGTAAATTTGGGAATCAAGATGGCTATCATCATGGCTCCAGTGGCGACGGCGATAAGTGCGCTCCCATCGGCATAGATTGCATCGATGAATGCGAACAGAAAGGTGGAAATGCAGAGCACTGTGGCTCCTGTATAAATGTAGCGAAAAATAGTCTGCTCATTCATTAGAACCCCTTGTCTTGAAAAAAAGAAAATCGAATCCGTCCAGTCTCTTCTTTCTAGTCTGTGTCTCTTGCGAGTCACTTTCTTTCCAGATGAGTCTTTTCAGATTCATTAGCTTATACCAGATAATCGCTAATTTTTTGAAAAGATGGAACTTTCCAAGCGACCACCCGATGGCCTATAATTCGGCCATGACTGAGCCGAAAAAAGACATCCGGATGCTGTTCACGACTGCGGAGAACAAGCGGGAAGAAATCCGCGATAAAGTTACGCAGGCGCTTCAGGAAGTTTTCCCCTTCAAGGGGTCCCACTACACGCTGGAGGCCAAGGACATCAAGGTCGATCCTATCGAACTTAGTCCTGATGACCATAAGCGTGCGTTGCTCCAAGCTCGAACGATTTCAGAACCAGTGAGAGGCACGCTGATTTTGAAAGATACGGAGACTGGGAAAGTAGTTGATACTCGCGAGCGAACGACGTTAGCACAGATCCCGTATCTCACGCCGATGCATTCGTTCGTGATCAACGGTATTCCCTATACAGTGAACAATCAACTGAGAGTCAAGCCTGGGGTCTATACGCGAAAGAGAAAGAACGAAGTTCTGGAAGCTTCTTTCAATCTAGCCAAGGGTGATAATTTTCGGATCTCCATGGATCAGGAGAAGGGTCTGTTCAACATGGAGTACGGGACCACGAAGATTCCACTCTACTCAGTGCTACAGAAACTTGGAATACCGGATGAGAAGATCGCCAAAGCTTGGAACCCAGATCTTGTGCGGATCAACCGCGAAGAATTTCAGGGCAAGGGGGATAAGCATCTAGAGCGGCTCTACAATCGGATGGTGTACGATTCCGCTCCTGCCGGAACCATTGAAGAAAAACTCGAAAAAGTCCGGGCCGAGTATGATCGGACATCGATGGATCCAAAGGTCAATCAGAGAACTTTGGGTAAGGCTTACGACAAGGTTACCCCTGACGTTCTTCTTGATGCTTCGGGTAAGCTCCTGCGAGTTTATCAGAACCCTGAGGATCTCGATGAGCGCGAATCAATGGCCTTCAAGCAGGTGAAGTCGGTCGATGACTTCTTTGCGGAGCGAATCAAGCTCGATGCTCGTGATTTACGACGTAAATTGATGTACAAAATCGAGCGCGGGTCGGGCAAGCTCGAGGACCTCCCGGCCGCTCCCTTCACCAAGGGGATTCGTACTTTCCTGACGACCTCATCGCTGAAAGATGCGCCCTTGCAGATCAATCCGGTCGAGATCATCGATTCGGCGGCGAAGGTCACGCTCTTTGGCGAGGGCGGCATCGGAGACATCTACGCAGTCCCCGCTGAAGCCCGTAGGCTTCACTTGTCGCAGATCGGCGTCATCGACCCGGTACGAACTCCCGACACCCAGAAGGCCGGGGTGGATCTGAGAACGACCCTGTTCACGGCTCGAGATAGGGACGGAAATATCTATACTTTACTACGTGATGCGAAGACCGGTCGGAACAAGTTCGTCCCGGTCGAAGAGGCAGCCGATTCGATCGTTGGTTTCCCAAATCAACATAAGACCGGAAATGTCGATGTCATTGAAAAGAGTCAGATTCGGTCTGTCCCTGCCTCCCGAGTAGATTATTTTATCCCTGTGACTCAAGCTATGTATTCCCCGTCTACGAACTTGATCCCATTACAGGAATCTGTAGATGGCAATCGTCAGATGATGGCTTCGAAGATGATGACCCAGGCCCTGCCTCTGGTCCACCGGGAAGCCCCGCTTGTTCAAGTCGCGTCCTACTCTGGATCCAAGTACAAGACAATGGAAGAGGAGATCGCTGTCCGGGCTGCGCCCCGATCGCCCTTTGCTGGAACGATTCAAAGCATAAAAGACGGATATATCTACATAAAACCTTCCCCAGGGAAGTTTGCCGAACTGGACGAAGAGACGAGCTACTTCGAAGGCGACTTGGTCAAGATCGCGGGGGACTCCGCTAGGGTCTCGTATTATCAGAATTTTCCTTTGGCTTCGAAGACCTACTTGGACAATCCGTTGCTGGTGAAGGCAGGGGATTCCGTTCGGAACGGCCAGTTGCTGACCGACTCACCCTTCATCAAAGACGGCACGCTCGCCCTTGGAACAAATCTGACTACGGCCTACTTGCCCTACCGCGGGATGAACTCTAACGATGCGATCGTCATCTCCGAGGGAGCAGCGAAAAAACTGACCAGCCTTCACATGTACAAATTAGGCACAGACGTTCTGAACGACATGGAGGTCGATCGGACCAAGCATCAGTCGTACTTTGGCAACAAGTACACAGCCGAGCAGTATGCAAACTTGGATGATCAGGGAGTCGTAAAACCCGGTACCCGGGTGCGTAAAGGCGATTTGTTGATTTCGACTTTACAGAAAGCTCAGGTCTCTCCTGAAGCCGAGATGCTAGGCCGACTTCACAAGAGTCTGGTAAAGCCCTATCGAGATGCTTCAGAGACTTGGGAAAAAGATCATGAGGGCGAAGTCATCGATGTCATGAAGCACGGAAACAAGATTCGGATCACTCTGAAAATGCAAGAGCCAATGGTGGTCGGAAGTAAGCTTTGCTACACAGAGGATACTGAGATTCTGACCAAGCAGGGGTGGAAGCCCGTTGCTGAAGTCACGCTTGAGGATAAGTGCTATACGATTACCACAGAAGGGAAGATCGAACTTCACTACCCCCAGGAGCTGCATCAATACCCTTCAGCTGGTACGCTGTACTGTTTGAAGTCCCAACAAGTCGATCTGCGTGTAACTTCCGAACACAATTTGCTTATTCAGATGCGAAACAGCGACAAATACGAGTTGATTCCAGCCGAGAAAGCGATTGGAAAATGCTGCCGACATCGGAAAAATGGGGATTGGGGAAGAAGCACTCCACTTGTTTACAGCCTTCCGACAATTGATTACGCGGTAAATGGCAAAGGATGCCGCATGCAGGAGAAATGCGCCGACCGTTTTTCAGCCATTCCGATGCGTCCGTGGCTCGTATTCTTGGGGGCTTATATCGCCAATGGGTCAACAACGATTCATGATCGTACGGATCGTCCTGGTGAGATAATTTATCGTGTGGATCTGCATACTCGAAACGATCAGACTCACTCCGTTTCAGGGCACCAACATACATGGCTTAAAAAGACGCTCGATGAGTGTGGGATTCCCTTTACCGAACGGGACGATCGTCTCTGTATTCATTCGAAACAGCTTGCTTTATTTTTGAAGCCACTGGGGCACGCCGCCGAAAAACGAATCCCTCGTGAAGTCTTCGAATGGGGGAAAGACGCAGCGGAGTGGATTCTGGAAGGACTTATCGGCTGCGATGGGCACAAGACAGTGAGCGGTTGTATTGGGTATACCACAATCTCCAAACAACTGGCGGGCGACTTCCAACAACTCGCTCTGCACGCTGGCTTTTCGGCTAATTCGTTTCCGCAAAAGCCTGCAAACGAGAAGTGGTCGCTGCGCTATTCGATTCGTTTGATCAAAGCTCGGTGCAATCCTCACGTCAATTTGCACCCCAAAGCACAGAGAGTTTACAAAGAAAAAGAGGAGATTATCATTTCGGACGAGCCTGTTTATGGGATTACCCTCCCGAATCATACTCTCTACGTTCGGGTCAATGGGAAGCCAGTTTGGTCTGGTAATAGTGGACGATTCGGAGACAAGGGTGTCGTCTCGAACATCGTGCCAGACGACCAAATGATCAAAGACGAGACGGGTCGGCCGATCGATGTTCTCTTATCTCCGGCGACAGTTGTTTCAAGATTGAACCCGGCCCAGGTGCTCGAGACTGGCATCGCCAAAGTAGCGCAAAAAATCGGCAAGCCAATCGCTGTCGAGAATTTTTCGGGCCGGA
>Ga0315285_10000592_pt1 | contig 37771 bp, 38 predicted proteins | sample YL17G09_36_MG_FD_203698 | JGI IMG/M metagenome (GOLD analysis project Ga0315285, IMG submission 203698) | Sediment microbial communities from Yellowstone Lake, YNP, Wyoming, USA - YL17G09_36 | ecosystem: Environmental > Aquatic > Freshwater > Lake > Sediment | place: USA: Wyoming | collected...
ATTGAAAATGGACTTAAATCGCATTCGTTACCCATGGAAACGCAGAAAATCACCATCGAAGTGGGAGATATTTCTAAGCGATCCAGCAGAACCGAGTATTTGCAGTGGAGTCATTTATTCAATCCAATAAGACAAGTCAAGTATTATTCAGGCAGTGATGATGCAGGAACAACGATAAAATAGACCCGTATTAAGCTGCCTCGAAATGCTCCAAAACGCTTGACTTTGGCATCTGAGATATGTATAATCAGCGCAACAACTTCACCGGGAGGAGTAGGCAGCCGGCAGACTGGCAGAGAAGGAGAGGCCTCAGGCTGAAAGCCCCCACAGAACCCCTGCGCTGAACGTCGCCCGGAGCGTTTGCCGAAGAAAGGTCAAAAATCCTTGACCGAGTAGAACGGCACGGGAGATCCCGTTAGCGCAACCCGATGGTGGTCGGGTACAGAGTGCGCCAGGCAGCTGGCGAAATGAGGTGGTACCGCGGAAGGCACGCCCTTTCGTCCTCATCTGGACGAGGGCGTATTTTATTTCACAGGAGGTCTCATGACCAGGCACATCCTTCCTAAAACTTATGACTTCAAATCCACCGAACCGCGCATCTACGCCATGTGGGAGACGGGCGGCTACTTCGAACCGTCCAACGACCCTAAAAAACCGGGGTTTGACCCATCCATCAAGCCTTTCGTGATCTCCATCCCGCCACCCAACGTGACCGGAGAACTGCACCTGGGGCACGCGATGTTCGTCTCGATGGAAGACCTGATGATCCGTTATCAGCGCATGAAAGGCGTCCCCGCCCTGTGGGTGCCCGGGACAGACCATGCCGGCATCGCCACCCAGCTCCAGGTGGAGAAAATGCTGCTGCGGACAGAGGAGGTCACTCGCGAGGAGATCGGGCGGGAGGAATTCGTGCGCCGCACCTGGGATTGGAAAAAGAAATACGGAGGTGTCATCACCCACCAGATCCGCCGGTTGGGTGCCTCCTGCGACTGGAGCCGTGAACGATTCACCATGGATGCGGGTTTGTCAAAGGCGGTGCGGGAAGCCTTCGTTCGCCTTTTCGAGAAGGGTTTGATCTACCGCGGTCCCCGCCTGATCAACTGGTCGCCCGGCCTGAAGACCGCCGTCTCCGACCTGGAAGTGGAGTACGCAGAGGAAGATGCTACCCTGTATTACTTTAAATATATGCTCAAGGACTCGTATGAGTACATCCCCGTGGCGACCATCCGGCCCGAGACCATCCTGGGCGACACCGCCGTGGCTGTCCATCCCAATGATCAGCGCTATAAAAAATATATTGGCCGCAGGGCAATCGTACCGGTGCTTGGGCGGGAGATCCCGGTGATCGAGGATGACTACGTCTCACTCGAGTTTGGCACGGGTGCGCTCAAGGTCACACCGGGTCATGACCCGAACGACTACGACATCGCCCAGCGTCACAACCTGCCGGTCATATCCATGCTCGATACGGCAGCCTGCATCAACGAAAACGGCGGACCTTACCAGGGTCTTGACCGTTTCGAGGGACGCAGGAAGTTGTGGGCTGATATGGTATCCGCCGGCCTGACCATCAAAACCGAGCCGTACCGGACCACCATCCCGCGCTCGCAGCGCGGTGGAGAGATCGTTGAACCAATGATCTCCACCCAATGGTTCGTAAAGATCCAGCCGCTGGCTGATGCCGCACTGGCGGCGGTCAAGGACGGCCGCATCCGCATCGTACCGGAGCGCTTCGAAAAGGTGTACTTCAACTGGCTGGAAAATATCAAGGACTGGTGCATCAGCCGGCAGTTATGGTGGGGGCACCGCATCCCTGTGTGGTACTGCGCCGACTGCGGCAAGACCACAGCAGCCCGCATAGACCCAACAGCTTGCTCATATTGCGGCAACAGCAGGATCGAACAGGACCCCGACGTGCTCGATACCTGGTTCTCGTCCGGGTTGTGGCCTTTCTCATCCCTGGGCTGGCCTGAGGAGACACCTGACTATCAATACTTCTACCCGACCTCGGTCATGGAGACGGGCTACGACATTCTGTTCTTCTGGGTGGCGCGCATGATCATGGATGGGCTGGAGTTTACCGGGCAGGTTCCTTTCCACACCGTGTACCTGCACGGCTTGATCCGTGACGAGGCCGGGACCAAAATGAGCAAGTCCTTCGGAAATGTGATCGATCCGTTAACCGTCATGGATGAATATGGCACCGATGCTCTGCGTTTCACCCTGCTGGTGGGTTCCACACCAGGCAATGATACGAACGTCAGCGTCAAGAGGGTGGAAGCCAACCGCAACTTTGCCAACAAAATCTGGAATGCCGGGCGGTTCGTACTTTCCGCGATCGATGCCGTTCACTCAGAACCCTCAGCCGGTCCTGATTGGACCCTGGCGGATTCCTGGATCAGGTCAGGCCTGCAAAAATTGGTACGTGAGGTGGAGCGCCTGTTCCAGGCATATCAGTATGGCGAAGCGGGTCGCCAGATCTACGATTTCTTCTGGGGCGATTTCGCCGACTGGTACGTGGAGATCGCGAAGCTGCAAATGGCGGAGGGTGGAGAGCGGGCTTTTTACACAGCCCAGACCCTGGCGTATGTGCTGGATGTATGCCTGCGCCTGCTGCATCCATTCACACCTTTTGTGACCGAGGAGCTATGGGGGCACCTGCGCCGCGCCGTCCTGAATTCAGCATTAAGAGGCCTTGCTGCAGATTGGCCTGAGGTACTAATCATCGCCCCCTGGCCTGAGCCGCGCGCCGAAGAAGGTTTGGAAGCGGATAAAATGACGGATTTTGCCCTGCTCCAGGAAGTAATACGCGCCATCCGCAACGTACGCGCTGAGAAGAATGTCAAAGCCGGCAAACGTATTCCTGCCACACTCGCATGTGGCAAGTTTACTGGATTATTACAGATGCAGGCTGGAAATGTGGCTGCATTGGCAGGTCTCGATCCGTCAAGGTTCAGGATTTTAGAGACACTGGTGGATAAACCAAAAGACCAGATAGCGCTTATTATAGGTGGTGTAGAAGCCTACCTGCCCCTGGCTGAATTGGTGAACCTCGAAGCAGAAAGGTCCCGCATGGAAAAGGAGATGGCTGATATCGAGTCGCAGATCGCCCGCCTGGAAAAACTGCTATCCAGCGACTTTGCAAAAAAAGCACCTGAAGCTGTCATCCAGAAGGAACGCAACAAACTTGAGAATTACAGAGAGATAGCAGTCAAGCTCAGATCACAACTTGCCTGATGATGTACAGTGTGCAGTTACAACAAAGGTCATTACTACACCGTTTCAGGAATTGAACACCATGGTTATTACTTTGCATCCGGTCCAGACCGAAGCTGACAAGCGCGCTTTTTACAATTTTGCCTTTCGCGTCTACCAAGACGACCCAAACTGGGTGCCGCATCTCTGGCCGCAGCGCAAAGCCTACCTTGACCGCAAGGCTGCGTTCTTCACCTACGGTGAAGGAGAGTTCTGGCTGGCTAAAGAAGACAAAGAGGTCATCGGGACGATCGGCACAGCGGTCAATCACTCACGCAACCGGGATATTGGAATCAAGACCGGCACTTTTGGTTTCTTCGAGGTCCTGCCTGAACGATATGATGCTGCCAAAGCCATGTGGGATCACGCCTGCGACTGGACGCGCTCACACATCCTGAACGAACTGCAGGGACCGGTCAGTTTTGCGGGTGAAGACGACCATGGTTTTCTGGTCGAAGGTTTCGAGACGATGCCATCCGTTATGATGGCACATACACCGCGACATTATCACCAGTTCGCGGAACGGTATGGCTTCGAAAAGACCCTGGAGTCACTGGCTTATCGTTTCGACCTGGAGACGATCAACTTTGACGTAAATAACGGTCCGCAAGCGATTCTCCATATTGCGGAACGCGCCGCCAGGCGTCACGGCACAAACGTTATCCGGATCCCAAAGATGAAGGATTGGGACAGCGAAGTGGAACGCCTGCACGCGGTCTACAATAAGTCACTGGCTGTTTTGCCCGAGTTCTCCCCAATAGAGCTGGCTGAATTTCGCGCCCAGGCTGAGGGACTCAGGCAGATCATCGATCCGGAACTGGTTTTTATTGCCGAGATCGATGGAAAAACTGCCGGTTTTGCACTCGGCCTGCCCAACATCAACGAGGCACTTTTATATGCCAACGGCCTGCGCTATCCGTGGGATTATCTTCTCTTTTTGCTGATGAAGCGCAAGATCAAAAGTGCCAGTTTCAAGATCATGGCGATGGACACAGAATACTGGGGCTATGGACTGGATGCGATCATGTACCTGGAGATGGGCAAAGCCATCATCCGCAAGGGCTACACCTGGATCGACGCATCGCTGACCGGTGAGGACAACCCGCAAACCAATAAGCTGCTCAAGCGGGCCGGGGCGTACGTATATCGCAGGTATCGTGAATACCGCCTGGTCTTATAAGCACACAAATGATGACAAAATTGGTCAAATCATAGATATTTGTCAATTGACACAATTCCTGCGATACAGTATTTTTATCGGGCAAAATTTACATGTCCGAGATCATATTAGGAGATACAACCATGGCAATGAAGATCAATGAAGAATGCATTTCCTGCGGCGCATGCGTACCGGAGTGCCCAACCGAGTCAATCACTGAGGAATCCCCCATATACGTGATCAATGCGGAAACCTGCGTGGAGTGCGTGGGACACCATGACTCACCGCAGTGCGTGTCGGTATGCCCCGTTGAGTGCATCATCAAAGTATAAGCACCATTTCCCAGAAAAGCCCCGGATCACGGGGCTTTTCTGCATTTACTCTTGTAAGGATGTTTTAACGGGTATATAATAAAAGAACAATTTACATAAACCTTCGGGGCAGGGTGAAATTCCCGATCGGTGGTTCAGCCCACGAGCGCACGAGCGCATGATCCGGCAACACCTGCGCGACATCAAACGCAGTACTGTGCATGTGAATTCCGGAGCCGACGGTTACAGTCCGGATATAAGAAGGTAACTACTGACCCAAGATAGGTCCGTCCTGTCAGGCTTGCCCCAAGAACATTTTGTTTTCGGGGCTTTTCTTGAAGAACGATGATCCACACTACATAAGGGTCAGGGCGGTCGATAGACCGTGGATTTAATTTGGGAGTACCCCGCAGGTGCATCAATATCTTTCGGGGTTTATTTGTTTGAGGTGCTGCATGAAGGTTGAACCGCCTCGCCAAGTGAATGTTGATAATCGCCGGTTTCCCTTGAAAAAACGGGGAGGCCTGGTTATTTTTTCAGTATTGTTCGCCATTTTAGTATGGGAAGGATTGACCCGTTTTGGTGATTTTCCGGCGTTCATTCTACCCTCACCTGGTCTGGTTGTTATACGTTTCCTGCGGGTGATGGGTGATGGCAGCCTGCTACGGAATACCTGGGTGACCCTCCAGGAAGTGCTGCTGGGCTTGTTGGGGGGGGCGATCTTTGCGACCGCACTGGGTTATTTACTGGCGAAGTCGCTTAAATTGGAGCGACTTGTTTCCCCATACCTGGTTGCCAGTCAGGCAGTGCCGGTGGTCGCTATCGCCCCATTGTTGGTCATCTGGTTCGGATCAGGCATATTCTCCAAGGTCTTGATCTGCGCGCTGATCGTCTTTTTCCCTGTGCTTGTCAACACTATCGTGGGCGTACGAGCAGTGCCAGCAGCGCTGCACGATCTGATGCGCGCACTGCGAGCCAGCCGCTGGCAGATCCTGCGCAAGCTGGAAATCCCTGCTGCGCTGCCCATCTTTCTGGGCGGCTTGCGGATTGGTGCAACGCTCTCCGTGATCGGAGCGGTGGTGGGAGAATTCGTTGGCTCTGACCGTGGGCTGGGATTTTTGATCAACGTCGGCCGCGGACAGTACGATACTGCGCTGGTCTTTGTTGCCATCTTCACCTTGATCTTTCTGGCACTCGTCCTGTACGGTCTGGTTTCCTGGGTTGAAAGCCGGCTACTGATCTGGCAGGAGTGGCGGCGATGAGAGATCGCATAAGATCTGATTTTTTTGCAAGAAGGAGCTTCGCTTATATGTTCCGATTCATGTTTATTTCCACCCTAATTCTCGCGGTTTTTTCAACAGCATGTAGTACTGCCAGTACCGACACACCGGTACTTCCTGCCTCCCTGGTGCAGATACGCCTGCCTGTAGGCTATATACCGGATGTGCAGTTTGCACCATTATATGTAGCGGTTGACAGGGGTTATTATCGCCAGGCGGGCATCGAAATCGAATTCGACTACTCGTTCGAAACGGATGCAATGGCGCTGGTGGGAGCAAACGAGCTTCAGTTCGCGGTCGTCTCGGGCGAGCAGGTATTGCTGGCGCGGGCACAAGGTCTGCCGGTAGTCTATGTGATGGCGTGGTATCAGGATTATCCGGTCGGAGTGGCTTCGAAGGTTGAAGAAGGTATTCGTACTCCGCAGGATCTGAAAGGTAAAAAGATCGGTTTACCGGGATTATTCGGCGCGAGTTACATTGGGCTGGATGCCCTGCTATACGCAGGAGGTCTCAAGGAAAGCGATGTAACGCTGGATTCGATCGGTTTTAACCAAGTCGAAGCGCTGGCGATGGACCAGGAACAGGCGGTCTCCATTTATATCGCCAATGAGCCAATCCAGTTACAGGCGCAGGGTTACGAAGTGAATGTTCTACGTGTGGCGGACTACCTGCAACTGGCTTCCAACGGGCTGATCACCAACGAAGAAACTATTGCCCGGGATCCTGACCTGGTGAGGAGGATGGTGTCTGCAACCCTTAAAGGTATCACTGATACCATCGCTCACCCTGATGAGGCGTACGAGATCAGCAAGAAATTCGTTGAGAACCTGACGCAGGCAGATGAAGTGGTGAAGAAGAAGGTAATGGCGGCATCGATCGAACTGTGGAAGGCTGACACACCGGGCAGGTCCGAATCCCAGGCTTGGGAGAATATGCAGACCGTACTGCTGAATATGGGACTGCTCACACAACCAATGGATCTTAACAAAGCCTATACAAACCGTTTTTTACCATGAGCAAATCACACATCGAACCGATCCTAGTCGTACATGGATTGGATGCGGTCTTTCCTGACAATAACGGCGGCTTGCAGGCGTTGCAGGGAGTCACATTTCAAGTAAGTCCACAAGAGTTCGTTTGCGTGTTAGGACCCTCAGGCAGCGGCAAGAGCACGCTGCTGCGCATCCTGGCAGGGCTGTTAAAACCGACAGCTGGCAGGGTGGACTTTAGCAGTGGATCAGCCAGGCAGACCACAAGCGGCTTGACCCGCATTGGCGTCGTCTTTCAGCAGGCTAACCTGATGCCCTGGCGGACCGTGATCGAGAATGTCTTACTACCGCTGGAACTGGAAAGAATGACAAATAACGAGGCGCAGACAAAAGCGCAGGAGCTCATTGACCTGGTCGGCCTGCAGGGATTTGAGTTTGCCTGGCCGCGAGACCTATCAGGTGGCATGGCTCAACGGGTGGCTATTGCCCGGGCGTTGATCCATGACCCGGATATCCTGCTACTGGATGAACCTTTCGGCTCGCTGGATGCGCTGACGCGTGAGCGCATGTGGACCGAGCTCTCCCGCATCTGGCAAGCCAGACGCAAGACGGTCATCATGGTGACGCATTCGATCAGCGAGGCTCTCTTCCTGGCTGACCGGGTACTGGTCCTGACCCAGCGACCGGGTCATATCAAGCTGGATCTGGAAGTGGATCTGCCCCGCCCACGGGTGGATGAAATGCGTTATACCCCGCGCTTTGGTGAGCTGGCAAGGGAGTTGAAAGAGGCAATAGGGTAGGAAAAATCGACTCAATATAATGTTTTTATGTGATTTATTGAAAACACTATAGCCCCCACCTCTAATTAGGGAAGCAATATTTGCTCCCATCTCCCTTTCTGAAAACCTCCACCCTTATAACTTTTTCAGGAAGTCAATTCATATGGAATCAAATCCACTAGGAGGATGGCAATATTGAAATTCGCCTCCTGTTGTTTCTGTTAAGATTGATTCATGCCGGTTGGAAGGGTCAGCCTACCTGTTCGGTTAGGTAATTCTGGATACCCATCTGTGCGATCTGGTCAAATTGGGCTTCGAGCCAGTCGATATGGACTTCCTCGTCTTTAAGGATCGACTCGAGCAGCTCGCGAGAGCCGTTATCGCCCACTTCCACCGCAAGGCGGATACTATCGTTATAAAATTTCACCGCCCCATCCTCAGCAGAATGGTCGTTTTTAAGCTGCGTCTCAACGGTGGCACCAATACTGATCTTGTTCAACCTGCTGACGACCGGTTGTCCCTCCAGGAAGATCACCCGCCCGATTAACTTTTCAGCGTGCTTCATTTCGTCTATGGCGCGCTTTTCGATTGCCTCGTGCAGGTGTCCATAACCCCAATTGGCACACATTTCGGAATGAACCATATACTGGCTGATGGCGGTCAGTTCGTCGGCGAGGAGTTCATTCAAGCGTGCAATGATCTTTTCGTTACCTTTCATTTTTCACTCCTTTACTTGTAGGTGGTCCTATGATCGCTGTTTGCTTTAATGGTAGTGTTATTTACTGTAAGTATACAGTGTTTCATAACCAATGGGCAAGTGTTTTGTGCTGTAAAACACTAACGAATTGAAAAATGGTAAATAATTTAATGTTTTTATAAAGACTGGATTTCAATTCGACCAACTGACTAGCACCTTTTATTCTTCCAGCGTCGAGATGTCACCTTCCGGCAACTCCTGAGGGCAAGCCTTAAGCACATATCGCATGATCCGGTTAGAGCAGATTTTCCGAAGATACTATTCTAAACGTAGGCAGGAGAGCAGATTTTCCAAAAACGTTCAGGTGATCGATATGTGGCCCGCGTGATGAATTAGCGGAAGGACTGCCGCTTTTCACCAGACCGGAATGGGCGCAGAGAAAACGCTGACCAGGCCGCATTAACCGAGATAAGGTTAATCCACTTAAGATCAGCCTGTTGGACGATCTCCCAGCCCTTGTCGCGCGTCAGGTCCTTCTGGATCCCGGAAGTACCCTTTGGAAAAGTGATCCACAACAAACCTTCGGGTTTAAGGGCGCAAATTGCCTGAGGGGCAAGTTTTTCCATATTGGTCTTATCCTTGACGAAAATCTGCACCCAATCATACTGACCTTCCAATCTGTCATCTACCTGCACGTTCTCTGGAAATGTATTCATTTCTGATAAATAACCCTCTGATGCATTGATGATGGCAGCGCGTAAACCACCTTTGAGTCTCATCTTCTTTGCGAGTGAGCTTTCTGGGATAATTATTATATCCTTTTATATGCTAGACACTGACGAGGCGAATATTATAAGGTTTTTCATCCTATGTATGACACTGCAAAGTGCGACCGGCAATTTTCTTAGCAGTACTCACTACTTAAGAATTAAAAAAATTCCAAAGCCCCAAAGGTCAACAAACCAGTGGGCAAACATCAACGGTACAAGATTTCGCTCGCGCATGTAATAATAGCCTGCAACGATACCAAAGAAGAAGGTCATCAGGAGCCGGTCTGGCATGAACACGCCGTGGATCAGCGCAAAGGAGGACGCAGATAGCAGCACCGCCTGCATGGAATTTCTCCCGCGCAGCTCAAAGCCCGAGATAATGTGCCCGCGCCAGATCAGCTCTTCGGTAAAGGCAGCCGTCAGGGGAACCAGCGTTATAAAAAGGATTTTCTGCCAGAGAGCCAGGTCTTTATAGGTCAGGTCAGGCATGCTCCGGATCAATAGAACAATGTAGGAGATAAAGACCACGTTGACGACCAGGAAAAGTAAAAAAGCCGGTCTTAAGCGGAAGCGAAAGATCGATCCTGACGGGGTGAAGAGTTCCCGCGTGGATGTTCCGGCTTTCCGGTATCTGGTTATCAAGATCAGCGCCAAGGACCATTCCACAAGGACGATGAACGTGCTCAGGACAAACTGGGTCTGCCCGAAGCTGGGTGGCGAAAGCTGGGGGGAATATCCACCGGCACGGGCGTAAAAAAAGGCGTACATCCCACCGATGACCAGGAACCCCCCCAGGTTGAGGATGACGATGGACCAGATGATATAAGGCCATACATTCTTTCTTTCCAGCATGATTCTATCAGTCATATCAGCTCTCCAATTTCAACGATAAGAGTATATTGGATGTCACAAAGATGAGCAAGCCTGGATGCTGGTTCAAGCCATTGTTGGGATGAGGGTGGGTGGAGAGGGCGAAGTCCTGTATTCGGGTGGTAGAATTACCGCATTGAAACAACAATGGTTTCTCCATAAACATAAGGAGGCTTATGATGGCACGAACCTTTAACTGCCCTGGCTGTGGAGCTGCACTGGAATACTACGGCACTGCGTCACCCCTGCGCTGTTCCTATTGTAACAATCTGGTGGAAGTACCGTCGGAATTGCGTCTGGAAGCCGCTTCGGTTGCGACAAATCAAAGGTTGAAAGCTCTTACGCCAGCGGTCAAATATCTCTTGGTATTCATCATAATTGTTACGGTCATTCCCGCCTGTATTGGCCTGATCGGTGCGCTGATCGGAATCGTAGCAGGGATTGGAGCACCGATCCTCTCAATATTTCTAAGCTTCATCTCCAGATAAAAAAGGCTCATTAGAATAGACGATGGATTTCAAAGAACACCCAGGATTAACAACATACGTGGAGAATACGTTAGACCAATCCATCACAGTTAACAGGAAGTCGGCCTTGGCTCACGAATCCATGGCCAACTCCCAGTGAGAGCGGGTAACTTTTTTTATATACCGATAAAATGACTCTGAAGACATTTTACGGGGGAATTCCAAGCCGGGTGTGCATTATGACAGATCCAAGCTTGGCGAAGCGATAGCCAGACGAAATGAATTCCATACTCGGATAAATATTATCTGAACCTTATAGGCTGGTTTTCTTCAAGCTGGAGCAATTCGCATTCAAAAACAATAGGCTACGCATCATCAAGCCCATACCTAGGGGTTACATACACCCCCCAACCCATACCTTTCCTTCAGTGAGGCCAATCGAGCAGCAGAACCTCTGCCAGGAGACGCGGATTGACTTTCTTCTCCAGACGATCGATAGCCTTCTCCAGGTCAGCTACCATGCTTCGAGATTGCGGGAGACTCATTTGGTTTGCCAGTGACTCGATCTCTACCTTCCGATCAATGTTTGTGACGGGGATATTGGCTTTTACCGTGTGCAACATGACATCCCGCCAGAAGGAAAGCCAGATCAAAAAAGCTTGTAACAGATTGTGGCGAGCGGTATCCAAATCCTTTTCCGGTGTCAACTTCCTGGCATAAGCAAAGCGTTCGACGCGGGAAGAAGAGAGCAATTTCAGTAGATCGTCCAACCGCGCGCCGCGTAATTCAAGCAGTGCCGGATCATCCAGCAACCGCAGGGCATAACCGGTCCGCCCATCAGAGACGTGCGCCAATAAACCAACCTGATCGGCGTCGATGCCGCGGCGCCGAAGGAAAGTCTCCACCGTCTCGATGGGGGATGGACGCAAGCGCAGCACTTCACAGCGTGAGACGATTGTCGGCAGGAGCTGCTCGGGGTTGTCGGCAGTGAGTAGGAGAATGACAAATTGAGGAGCCTCTTCGAGGGTCTTGAGCAGGGCATTGGCGGCGCTGTCATTCGCTTCTTGAAAGCGCAGGAAGAGAGCCACTCGGAACCTGGCCTGGTAGGGATTAAGCGACAGGCTGTGTCCCATCTCACGGATCTGATCAACTTTTAGCGTTCCCCCTTCCTGCTCGGCTTCAATGACGGCTAGATCCGGATGCTGCATGGAAGCGATCTGGTTACAATCACGGCAGATGCCGCAGGCTTCACCGGGTGCGGGCGGCTGGGTACAGTTCAAGGCCTGGACAAAACGTAAAGCCAATGTGCGGCGTCCAACACCTGGAGGTCCAGTAAAGAGATAGGCATGGCGCATGCTGCCATGGGCGACCTGTTGGCGGAGCATGTCCACCGCCCATTCATGACCAAGTAAGTCCCAGTTCGTATTCCCGCTTCTACCAGCCACAGCGTTTGATTCCGTCATGCCTCTCCCGTTCGCAGGCGAATGTAAGATTCATACCGCTCCGGATGGATTTTTCCATCGTCCACAGCAGCACGCACTGCACACTGGGGTTCATTCAGGTGGGTACAATCATTGTACTGGCATTGGGAGACCAGAGGTGCGATCTCAGGGAAGTAGCCATCCAGTTCATCGGGCTCGGTATCCCAAAGGGCAAGGGATCTCCAACCCGGCGTATCAGCCACATAGCCACCGATTTCAAGCGGGAACAACTGACGGACATTGGTGGCATGCTGACCTTTATTCCTGGTAGCACTTATCGCGCTTACAGCCAATCCCAAACCCGGTTGGATCGCATTCAACAAACTGGATTTACCGACCCCGGATGGTCCAGCCAGAACCGAAATCTTTCCAGCGAGCCGGTCACGTAATTCATTTAAACCCTGACCTTGCTTGGCTGAAGAATAGATAACTTGATAGCCAAGCGGTTCATAATGCCCGAACATGCGGCGGGCTGTAGCATGATCGACGAGATCAATCTTGTTGGCGATGATGGCAGCCGGGATGTCTTGTTTGGAGGCAATTACCAGGTAGCGGTCGAGCATGCGTAAATGTGGTTCCGGTTTGGCACATGAGAAGACAAATATTGCTTGATCGGGATTGGCGAGCAGCACCTGCTGATAGACACCGCGTGGGCGCGGGTCAAGCCGGACGATGGCATGCAGGCGCGGACTTATCTCTTCGATCATCCCGGTGCCATCGGATTGGAGGCTGATCGTCACACGATCCCCCACCGCAGCGATATCTCCTGTACGTCGGCCTTGCTTCAGGCGGCCGCGCAACTGACAGGTGACCAGACGAGCATCCGTTTGAGCGATGAAAAAACCGGATTGGGCACGGACGATCAAGCCCGGTCTCAACTCATCAGACATGATCAAATCAACCGATCAAGGTCTTTTCTTCGGCGTCTTGGTCGGTATCCCGCCAAAGGGTGTGGGAGTACGAGTAATGCCCATCTCCAGTTCCCACCAGTACAATGCCTGGGGGCGTCCGTAGAAATATGTTTCCACAACCCGCCTGAAAACGGGAGCGGCATAATCGGAACCTTCCCCAACGTTTTCCAGAACCACGGCGACGGCGATATCAGGCAACCCGGTATTTTCGGATGCATAAGTATATCCGGTAAACCAAGCATGAGGTTCACCGGGAATACCAGATTCGGCGGTGCCGGTCTTTCCTGCGACAGGTATATCCAACCCGCGCAGACGATAATAGGCAGTGCCACGATCATTTTTTACCACGCTGATCAGAGCATCCTGAAGCGTCTTTAGATTCTGAGGGGTGAGCGGCAGGGTAGCGCGTGCCTCGGGTTTGAAAACCACCGTTGGGTCTCCGTAAACCGGCTGCACCTTTTCAATGAGCTGCGGGCGATACAGCGTGCCCCCGTTACCAATGGCAGCGATAAAAGATGCTACCTGAAGTGGTGTGACCAGGATAGGATCCTGTCCAATGGCTTCGTTCACAGCCATGAGCACATCGGTCGGATCAGTGATATTCCCGGTGGCTTCGTCTACCTGGTCAATCCCGGTCCTCTGTCCCAGACCAAAGGCGCGTGCCATGTCGGTAACGGCAGTGGTGCGGCCAGAGCTGAAAAGACCAACACCGATATGCCAGAACCATGGATTGCACGAGCGCATTAAACCCTCAGGTAAAGTGAGGAGACCGCTCTGCTGGGTCCTGCACTCGCCGGTAGCCTGCAACTCCTGCTGGCAGTGGTCCCAGGTCCAGTCATGCCGGACACGGTCGCTCAATTCGGTGAAGTCATACTGGCAGTCGTAGGTTGTTTCGGGCGTATATGCACCACTTTCCAGCGCCGCGGAGAAAGTGATGATCTTGAAGACCGAGCCGAGAGGGTACTGCCCCTGCGTGGCGCGATTGACCAATGGCTGTTGGGTGTTGGTCAGCAGATCATTTTGTAAATATTGTGTGTTCACATTGGTTGGTTCAAAAAGATTGGGGTCAAATCCGGGAGAAGAAGCCATTGCCAGCACGCGGCCGGTATCACGTTCCAGGACAACCACCGCACCTCGGAACCCGGCAATGGCGCGTTGGGCATGCAATTGCAAATTTCTATCAATGGTAAGATAGATCGAATCAGCAGGTTGAGGATCGCTATTACCCAGGCGGGTGATGATCTGCCCATCCTTACCAATCACATACAATGAACCGCCGCGCTTACCACCCAGGTATTGTTCACCCCACATCTCGATGCCAGACATGCCCACACGTTCATCGCCTCGATATCCCTTGCGGCGGTATTCCTCGAGCTGTTCAGGGGATATGTATTGGGTATAACCAATGGTTTGAGAGGCAAGCCCGCCGTTATTATAGAAGCGCGACTGATAAGGAGTCAGCACCAGCCCTCCCAGGTTGAGCTGCAACAGGCGTTCGGCTTCGGCAGCTGAGACTTCACCGACCGGAATATACCAATCAGGTGCTGCATCTTCATATAGAGCCCTGATGGCGGCGGGGTAAAAACCAGTCACCTTTGACAATTCGTCCAATAAGAAATTTTCTCCCTTTTCGGCAATTCGACCGGGGACGATACCGATTGCATAAGCTTCTGACTGGGTGACGATTGCCTGACCCTGGCGGTCGTAAATATCACCACGTGCCGGGATCTTATAATCCATTGCCAATTGGTTACCACCTTGAAGTTCAGGCAGAATCAAACCATCATCCCATTGCACACGCCACTGACCCTCCTCCAGGGCAAGATGTGTCACAAGGTCACGCTCCAGGTTACCGACCAGAACCGATTGATATGTGACGTGGAATGCACTTTGGGCCGTATAGGGGTTGGTCAACACAGAAAGGATCTGGTATTTAAAATCCGCCAAGCTCATGGCGTCCATGGCATCCTTATAGCGTGTGGCGAAGTTTTCCTGGGTGATGGCATCCTGGCTTACTTTGGTCAACATAGCATACATGGCAGCGTAGTCTTCGGATTTCCAGGCATCCAGGAATGCCTGCATGGTAACCCGGGCATCTGGTGCATGCGTGATATTAATGGATGCAGTAGGCAGTGGTGTTGCTGTGGAGCCAAATCCCGATATAAATCCGCCACCATTTTGCCCAGGCGTGCAAGAGACGAGCAGGAGAAGGATCACGAGCAGGTAAATCCAACGATAAAGTTTCATACCTCACCTAGATATCAGCCGGCTTGTATTACGCGTAGAATGGAGGAATAGACAGGGCATTGGTAGTGTAATCCAGATTGACAGTTATTAGGTACATCGGTTACAGATGGGCAGTCCATCTTTAGCAAGGAGCGTTCGAGGTGACAAAGCGGCAATCCCATCACACTGGCAAAGCAGCCGTCGATGTGCTCCACAGGTTGAAAGTTGGGATGCTGGATTGCATATGAACCGGCTTTATCAAGAGGATCTCCTGTCTGGACGTATGCCTCGATCTCTTCGTCACTGTAGGAGCGCATGAACACATCAGTCACACACAGATCGCTTAACAAACGGTCATCACCGGGGCAAAGTACAGCTATTCCAGTATAGACCTTATGGGCGTGACCGCGCAAACGTTGCAACATAAATCTGGCTTCTGCCTGGTCGATGGGTTTACCCAGGATATCCTCATCATCCACCACGACGGTATCAGCCGCGATGATGATATTTCCATTCTTAGCCAGTCTTGCTGAGGCGCGAGCCTTTGTTTGTGCCAGTCGAAGTACGTATCCAGCCGGGGGTTCGCAAGGAAGAAGGTACTCGTCAATTCTGCAGCATGCAATATCAAATACCCACCCGCCCATCGTGAGCAGTTGCTGTCGCCTTGGAGAATTAGATGCCAGTAACAGGGTCTTCGCAGCCACGGGCAGGATTCTACTGCTTATTGTACAATTGCGCAAACTTAGCTATTCCATATAGGTTGAAGATCATAGCGCGGCTTACAGCCGCAACCAAATATTAACCACAAAACAAACAAAGGAACACGAAGGAAACCTAACTTACATTTTCATCTAGTCTCTGAAGAGAAAGAGCATAGTTCATCATGAGCAGATGAAGTACCGTGCATCTATGATCTGCTGAGGCGGATCGCGAACCGCATCGTTAATGAAGTGGACGGAATCAACCGTGTGATGTATGATGTAACCAGCAAACCGCCTGCCACCATTGAGTGGGAGTGATTTGAAAAATCCATAACAGATAACTCCAAAAGCTGTCAAAACAAATGCGTAAATATCATATCGTCCTCTACTGTGTGTTATTCATATGTTTATTATTCATCCTGTTCAGCGTAGACCCAAGCCAGGCACAGAGCGGCGCCCGTGTCGACATGGTTGACTTACAAACAGGGTCTTTTCCAACGATCAATGCCCTGGTAGACGTATATAACGCTCAGGGAGATTTTGTCAGCGGCTTGCTACCCGAAAATGTTACTGTTCTCGAAGATGGGCAGTCGCTGCCTGTGGACGACATCAGCGAACGTCAGACGGGCTTACAACTGGTTGTAGCGGTCAATCAAGGTCAGCCATTCATGGTCCGAGATGAACAAGGAATCGCACGCTACGAGAGGGCGGTTCAGACACTGAGCAACTGGATGCAAACCCGCCAGGCGGAAAACCCGGATGATCTCAGCCTGGTGACAACCAGCGGGATATTAATCAGCCATGCTGCGTCAACGGACTGGCAAAAAAGCTTTGCCGCTTTCCAGCCCAGTGCTCTTTCCGAGACTCCTGACCTGCAAGCACTCGCCTTCGCGTTTGAGGTAGCAGATGATCCACTGCCGCAGCCAGGGATGAAGCGGGCAATCCTGTTCCTAACACCACACCTTGAGGATCCACTTGCTGTTGATGGACTTAAAGCAGTAGCGGAACACGCGGCACAGGCAAGGATCCGGGTGTACATCTGGCTGATCGACTCACCCACAGATTTCTTCCACGCCAGCGCGACAGCATTAAAATCATTGGCACTCCAGACTGGCGGTGCTTATTTTGCATTCTCCGGTATAGAGGCCTTCCCAGATCCAGAATCATATTTCGCCTCGTTGCGCCGGACGTATGCTCTCAAATACGATTCCCAACTGAGGACTTCCGGCAAGCATAGACTGGCTTTACAGGTTCAACTTGGCGGGGAACGACTCGCTTCGTCAGAAATTACCTTCGATCTGGATGTCCAACCACCTAATCCGATCATGGTCTCGCCACCATTGCAGATCGTCCGCCAGTCTCCACAGGATCAACCATATAAGGCGGATGACCTGGTCCCAACCGAACAAAGCATCGATATGCTCGTCGAATTCCCTGATGGTCATCCACGCCTGCTGGTACATTCAAGCTTATATGTAGATGGTCAAGTTGTTGCAGAAAACACATCAGAACCGTTCGGGAAATTCGTTTGGAATATTAGCGGGTATCTGACCAGCGGTGAACACTCCTTACAGGTAGAGGTCGAGGACATCCTCGGGTTACGCAAAACGAGTATGAGCATTCCTGTCACGGTCACAATTGTTCGTCCCCCAAGCGGGGTGGTGGCTATACTGGCACGCAACAGCGCAGCCCTGACAATGGCTGCAATCCTGCTGGTTGGAATACTTCTGGCATTGATCCTTTTCTCGGGTGGAAGAAAACGATTACAAAAACTGGTGGAACTTCGCCAGGCAAGAAAGTTGTACGACGATCCTGTGACACAACCAGTGGAAGTCCACCCTGGAAATCGAAAACGGAAGGTAAATCATATTTCACGCCGGGCAGGAACCGGTCAGTCGCGGCTGGCAGAGGCTCCAGCATATCTGGTACGCCTGACACCCGATGGTGAGGCTGCGACAGGCAATCCAATCCCGCTGGTCGAGGATGAAATGACCTTTGGAACCAACCCGGTTCAGGCAACCCATATACTGGATGATGAATCCGTATCACCACTGCATGCGGCCTTGCAACGGTCGAAAGAAGGGGTATTCACTCTTACCGATAAAGGTTCAGTAGCCGGGACATGGGTTAATTATGAACCGGTGACCAGCGACGGTCGTCGTCTCGAGCATGGCGATTTGATCCACATTGGTCAATTGATGTACCGTTTTACCTTGCGAAATGCTCCCCCTCCGCCAACACCAAAAATTACAGTGGAAAAAACTGGTATTTGATCATTTTCGACCACACGTATACATTCAAGAAAATAACTTTCACCCCGAATTTACCGAATTATCATGAGTTGAATTTGTAGACCCTTGAGTATACTTCCTTCACACACGTGAACCAGCTTGATAGAATTCTTTGACGAAAAAAGAAGCCCGTCTCTATGATGAGCGGGCTTTTTGATTCACCACCTTTTTTCCCCTGGTCCGGAAGGTGAAAAGTACAAGGATTATTCTTGTCTAATGCAATTTTAATAGCTTTTTATGATCGATTCTCATTGAACCAGGCAAGCGCATCACGAACGGTTTCATCAAATGGACGGGGAGTAAGACCAAGTACACGACGGGCTTTCTCCGTATTATAGCCCTGCCAGTGACGGATTGCGCGTAAATGATTTCCGGTGGACATAAAAGGGAGGAAATCTCCCAAGGCAACGATCCAATCCAGGATAAATAATGGGAACTCAAAGCGCGGCTGTTTAGCACCGGCAAGGCGAGCCACTGTTCCCAGGGCTTCCTTTACACTCAGGTTATGGCCACCGAGGATATACCGCTCACCTATCTTCCCTTTTATAACAGCCGCAAGATGTGCACAGGCAACCTCGCGTACATCGATCACATTGACCATCAGCGGCAGCCAGGCAATGCCCCAGCCGCGGGCTACAGCCAGGAGCAAACGCCCCATTGTGCGATGAACGTCACCAGGACCAAACACAGCGGTTGGGTTGAGGATCACAGCTGGAAAATCGTTTCTGGCGGCTTCCAACAGGCGCGCTTCCATGGCGAATTTCGCTTCATAGTAACCACTTTTGGGCAAAGTACCTGGAACGTAAAAATCGTGCTCGTCAGCAAGACGCCCTTCCCCCGGCGGCGGATTTCCAATCGTTGTCAAAGTGGAAGTGAATACAAAGCGTCTCACCCCTGCCTGGCGGGCGGCATTCATAACCGTATCCATTTCCTGAATGGCATATGCCACCTGCGCTGGTACATCAGACGGGCGACCTGCTTTAGGGTAGTAAGCGGCCGCATGAAAGACAACCTCCATCCCCTGCATAGCAGCGGTGAGGGAGGCAAGATCAGCCAGGTTGCCAGTGCACCACTCAATGGATGTTTCTTGAAGATGTCCAATTGCCCGAGGATCACGCCGCAAGCCACGCGTCCGCCAGCCATTCTCCAAAGCTGTTCTGGCGATGTGACCACCAATGAAACCAGTTGCACCTAAAACCAGACAGGTTGGCATGTAACTTCTCGCTTTCTATTATTGTTGAGATCTATCCCGGTCCAGCCAGAGTTCTCGATAGCGGCGGTTCCAGTCAATCAGGAAACGGTAAGCGATAACAACACCAGTTGCCCCAGCGATCCAGACGACTTCGGTACGCAGGCCAACCAGCCACATGGCAGGTGCCATCAGGATGCTTGTCATTACGCTGGCGCGGGCACTGTGATGCAGGATGAGGGTCAGGGCAACCAGTATTCCCAACCCGATAATGAAGCCAAGGGGATCAGCCGCAAGCAGACTGCCACCGGCACTCGCCAACCCCATTCCGCCGCGGAACCGGGCAAAGAGAGGCCAACAATGCCCTGTAACCACAAGGGCAGACGTAATGGGAACGATCCAAGCAGCAGGTGAGTAATGAAGCGCCAGCCAGGTTGGGAAAAAGCCCTTGGAGAGATCCAGAACCAGGACGATGGCACCTGCCCCAAACCCAGCTTTGCGTATGGTGTTGGTCGTGGTGGCATGACCAGAACCCGAATCACGCACGTCCACCCCCTCGAATAAACGGGTGATCCATATTGAAAATGGGAGAGAGCCGCTCAGGTAACCGAGCAAGCCCATCCCGAATGCATAAAGCAAGGTGGTAACCGTGTCCATATACGATCCCTCGATACTTTGGGGAATTATAGCGTGGAAAATGATTGAGGATAATCATAAGCGGAAGACAAGTACATTTTCACAAACAGGCGGTGAGAATTGGGAAACCACTGGTACAACCAAAGTTTCCATGTGTTGTACGACGATCCATACCCGTTTGGATCATTCATAATCACACCATTTATCACCAATCAACAGTCAGCTGGCTTAACGAAAGTGTAAAGCCATTTAGTACCATAGACCTATTACAATACAGGTACTTGTCCTGCATAATATGGTCAGTAAAACCAATGGAATGACAGACCATATCGGTATGTAGGCAGATTAACAAAACCGATAGACGAAAAAGGCAAACCCGGTAAAAGCCGGGGACGCAAAGTCATGGATCTAAAGCGGAAGTTCGCCAAGACTGCCAGGCCACCGAAGAGGTTACATAATCGCAAATCTACCACGGCCTGGGTATCATCCAGGTCGTTTTGTTTGGATGTACAAGGCAAAGTTAGAAGGAATATCAAATGCAAAAAACATATAACAAACTAATCGCCTTTGCCACGGTAATCATACTGGTCTTGAGCGCCCACACGAAAGCACAAGCAGGAAACGCCCAGGTTCCAAAATGGCCAACGGATAAAGTGGTTAATATCATCAATTTCTATAAACCACCTGAAAATGCCACTGCGACTACGCTGGCAAAAAACATCAGCACATTTATTCACACCCGAGGCGACGAAGCTTTCCGTGATGAATTGATCGCCAACGGTGTTACAGGTCCCATTCTAGAGTACATGCATTTCGAATCAATCCAGGATCCGGGGTCGTGCACACATAAACCCTTCCAAAACCAGGTCGCTTACGAAATTGGTGATTTCTGCCGAATCAGTAAAAATCATCCAGACTGGTTCCTTTTGGATACAAATGGCAACCGAATTAACTTAGACATCAATTATTACATGATGGACCCCGGCAACCAGGAATGGCGCGAGTTTTGGTTGAGCCGGACTCGGCGAGCCCAGGAGGAGCTTGGCTGGTACGGTGTGTTCGCAGACAACGTGGAGGCAAGCCGGGGTAAATTAAAGCAGATGGGTGTTGTTCCGGCAAAATATCCGACCGATGCAAGTTACCAGGCTGCTGTTTTGGATTTCTTGAAATTCCTTTATTCGAGTTATTTCCAACCTCAAAACCGACCCCTGTTTGCCAACATCATAGCCCTTGACAGCACATCAACCTGGCTCAGGTACATGGAATACCTTGACGGCGCAATGGATGAAGCCTGGGCGGTAGACTGGCATAGCGGCTATATCAGCGAATACGATTGGAACGATCAATTAAACCGTGCAGAACAGACACAAGCCATGGGTAAACATCCCATACTGATCTCGCAGGGCAGCCGAACGGACACCAACCGCCAGAGGTTCGCATTCGCTTCCTACCTGCTTATCAGCAATGGCGGAGCAGCCTTCCGCTACGCCGACGCCATCAACTATGAGATCGTTTGGTTGTTCCCAAACTATAAGGTCAACCTGGGAAAACCTCTTGGTCCGCGTTACCAGCAGGGTAATGTGTGGCGTCGAGATTTTAGCAAAGGGTACGTGACCGTAGATCCGAACAGCCACACTGCGAGCATAATAAAACAAACAACTTATAACGAAAAAAACCAGGCATTTATCTACTCAGCCGGCTGGCAGAATGGAACTGCTGAAGCTGCATTCCTGGGAGGATACAAATACACGGAAACCCAAAACGCCTCGGTCAAGTTCACGTTCACAGGCCAAGACTTCAGCATCCTGTACAATGCTGGCAGAGATTATGGGAAAATGGCTGTGTTCGTAGATGGGGTCAAGGTACATGTGATCGACCAGTGGGCAGAGTCAGATAAATTCCAACTGAGCTGGGACTATACCGGGGATCTGGAACCAGGAAAACACGAACTCATGTTGAAGTTCTATGGTCCAAAGACGAAATCAGGTTCACTGGACGGTGTAATCGTGGACCGCCCGGTTTAGTGAGAAAAGGTGTATCCATATAAATAGTATGGGAAAACATTCTGAGAACACCCGTATCGTTCTTTCTTTCTCTGTTTACGTATTGCACCCAGTAGTGAATTCACAAATTTAACAATATACAGATGAATAATAAGCACAACCTCCCGAATAGCTGATGGGAGGTTGTTGGTTCTGTATAGTTCTTCACTGCTGGCTGGTTAGACCGCCAGCGATCTCACCACCATCAATCACGAATACCTGTCCTGTGATGAATGAGGCATCATCGGAGGCGAGGAAAGCAAACAAGGCTGCCACATCTTCAGGACGGCCCAGACGGCGCAACGGCAGCTTGCCTTCATAAGCCCGCCGCATTTCGGGAGTGTACTCCGCCTCCTGCATGGGGGTCATAATGAAGCCGGGGCAGATGACGTTGACGCGGATGGTGGGAGCCAGGTCGAGCGCCATGGAGCGGGTAAGCTCGATCACACCGGCTTTTGAGGCGTTGTAATCAGCGTAGTAGTGATAACCTACCAGACCATTGGTCGAGCCCATGTTCAGGATCACTCCACCTGTTCCCGCCAGCATGCGCCGGGCAGCCTGTTGTGACACATAGAACATGCCGTTGAGATTGGTATCGATGACCGTACGCCATTGTTCGGGCGTAATCTCCATGAAGGAGTGGCGGAGGCTGATACCGGCATTGTTAACCAGGACATCCAAGCCACCAAACAGCGCATCCAGTTCTTCAAATGCCTGCGCGACGCTCTGCGGGCTGGCAACGTCAGCCAGGATGAACCCACCAAGCGTAGGCAGGGCATTTTTGAGCTTTTGGCAGGCTGCTTCATCCCGGTCCAGCACTACGACCCGCGCTCTCTCCTCAAGAAAGCGCCCGGCAGTGGCAGAGCCAATGCCGCCGGCACCGCCCGTGATGAGAACTCGTTTGTCCTTCAGGTTGTACATGATCTCAACTCGCTTCCATCAATTTAATAAGTCACCAGCAAATCTTAGAAATGTTTGAATATCAGCAAAATTGCTTGCCAGACCAATAGATATACGCACTGCACCCGAGCTCCTGCCATCGATACATAGGCGGAAATCGTCAAGGCTCAGGTGTCGGTCATGTCCGGGCTGGGTAAAACAGGCGACCAGTTCCAGCTGGGAGATTCCCAGGGCGGTCTCGCCCGCGCCGGGATTGCAGAAACAGCCCGTTCGCAGCGATATATTGACCTTGTTGGCCTGTTGTTCTATGAAACGGTGATCAAGTGCATGACCATCCTTATCAAAGAAATTGACCGTCACTGCACCTCCCCGAGATTCAGTCGTGGTCGGTCCGTATATGCGCGCCAGCGGCTTACTGTTACTGTGCTTCATCTTTATTAGATTGTCAAGCAGCCAGCCAGTCAGGCAGCGTACACGCTCATGGATCAAGTCCAAACCTATCGATTCGATGTGCTTCAAACCAATCTCCACTGCCGGAATGTTGAGATAATCCAAAGTGCCATCCTCGAAAGCAGCCGAGCCCTCAGCCAGGAAATAACGGTCACCCTGGACCGAGGCAACCGTGATCGTGCCTCCGGCAAACCAGGGGCGGCGCAGTTTCTCCAGCGTGGAGCGGCGTGCCAGCAGGACCCCGATACCCGTTGGGTAGCCGAACATCTTGTAAAACGAGACCGGCACAAAGTCCGGCTTCCATTGGCTCAGGTCGAGACGGTTGGTGGGTACATAGGCAGCTGCGTCAAGCAGCACGTCCCAGCCTTCGGCATGGGCACGATCGATCCATTCCAATGGATGCTGGACGGAGGAAAAGTTGGACTGGGCAGGGTAAGCGAACAAGTTGTGAGCGCCTGGCTGGGCAAGGTCAAGATACATCTCCAACTGCGATTCGTCAACCCGCATGTCAGGCAGGGAGAGTGGGATGTAAGTCACTTCCGCACCGCGAAAATGAGCGAACTCGCGAATCCCGTTGACCGAGTTGTGGTTGTCGAATGTCAACAGATAGTGCCCACCGGGGAAGGGGTATGATTCACCAACCAGCTTGAGCGCACCACTGGCATTTGGGGTAAAAATAACCAGGTATTCGTCGGGGGAGGCATTGAAAAAATGCAATATCTTGATGCGGGTGTTTTCGATCAGTTCGGTGACAGCCGTAGAGGTTGGATTGGATGAATGCGGGTTGCCAAAGACGTGCTCGCTGAGCAGCTTGTGGTGCTTGCGTAACTGGGACTGAGCATACAGCCCACCGCCGGTATAATCGAGATAGATGTGCTTGTCTGCATCCAGGTGGGTATACTCTCGGAGCCGCATCTGGTCGATGATCCCTGTTGAGGTATAAACAGGGTAGTTGTTCAGGAATTCAGCGAACTTTGGGTCAGACGGCATGCTGGTCCCTTCTCCTCAATTCCACAACAGACACTCAACCGTAAGAATATGAGCACACTTACAATATTGGTAAATATTATATAATCGGTAATAGGGCCTAGTGGGGATTTGCGGGAGCTTTGAGTTCACTGGGCAGTATTCCCTCCATCTATCACCAGAGTGGTTCCAGTGATAAAAGACGAGTCATCGCTGGCCAGGAAGAGCACAGCGCGGGCAATCTCCTCTGGATAACCAAAGCGCTTCATCGGAAGGTAGGAGGCCGATTCCTGCATGGCCTCTTCAAGGGTCACTGGATCAGAATCTTTGAAATAGCCCTTCTCCAGCCAGCGTTCCACGAATGTGTCACCCGGACAGACGGCGTTGACCCGGATGCCCTCGTGGGCATGATCGAGGGCCATGCTTTTGGTCATTAGTACTACTGCCCCCTTGCTGGTGGAATATGGCAGGGCATCCTTACCTCCGACGATGCCCCAATCCGAGGCGTTATTGACGATGGCGCCCTTGCCCAGTTTCCGCATGTGGGGGATGACCAGCCGGCTCATGCGCCAAACGGCGGTCACATTGAGCGCTAGGGTATAGTTCCAGTCGTCCTCGGTAGTCGTTTCAGCAGTGCCGCTGGTGACAATACCGGCATTGTTGAACAGGATATCGATCCGCCCGAACTCGCGGAGTGCAGTCTCCACGGCTCGTTCACAATCCTCCGGCCGGGTGTGGTCAGCCTGGACGAAAACCGACCGGCTACCCTCCTGCCTGATCCGAGCGGAGACTGCATCGCCCAGTTCCACGCGCCGACCGGTGATGACCAGGTGCGCGCCTTCCGCTGCAAACAGCAGGGCGGTGGCTTCACCGATGCCCGAGGTCGCACCGGTGATGATAGCTACCCGCTCTGAAAGTTTACCTTTATGTGAGTCGGTCATGTAAATCTCCCTTTGTCCTTGGAAGTACTGAGGTCGAAGTGCCTGGAATATTTTTTCCCTTAACCCATGATAAAGTGTAAACACTTAGTATATGTACGGGATCAACTGCCAGGTACGGCGGGTATATGCCACCCACTCATCGCCGAACGCCCCGTGCAAGAGCTTTTCCTCATCTGTCAAGCGGAAGATAAGTATTATCAACAAGAGTGGAGCGGAAGCGATCCCAATCCAGGCACGAAAGATCAGTGACAATCCCAACGCAACGACCATCACGCCCAGGTAGCGTGGGTGGCGAATGAAACGGTACGGGCCGCTGGTGACCAGTTTGGGGATTTTCTGGAGGGTAATGTAAACACTATATTGCCTGCCCAACTCAATCCCGGTCCAGATGATGAACAAACTACCACAAACCAGCATCGCCAGTCCAAACAAGCGCAAAGCGGGGATTTCGGTCATGGTCAGAAGGCTGCGCCGGTCGCAAAAAGGCATCGCGATGAGAACCAGGATAATCAATGGGCGGGCGATCATCCAGACCATTTGCTGGCGGCGGGTAGTATTGTTGGCTACGCCTTTTTCACCAATACCGCCCTTGGGGATGGCCTGTGCCTGCAGGATGGAGAGAAAAAGACCAAGGATCATGTAGGTCACATATCCCAGCCGGGCAGGATTGGCAAAGAAACCGGGGAGGTCATCGAATCCCCAACCAAAAAGCGCCGGGCTAATGTACATGCCACTTACTATGACCCCCAAACCAAAGGCGGACAGGTATTTTTTCATCTTCCTCTCCCCAAACAGGAAATATATGGATATTCTGGATAGATTTTACTTCTTCCCATCCCACGGCGCTAACCATTTCCGATAGACACGATAGCGCTTGTAGAGTTTTGCGCCCGTGTGTTTGGCGAGAATGGGCGTACGCGGATTATCGTCAGAGGTCAGGGACAGGTCAACCCATTTATAACCTTTGGCGGCAGCGCGCCTTGCCATCTCGTCAAAGAGCAGGACAGCCACGCCTGTATCCCAGTATTCGGGGGGGACGAGCACACTTTTTATCGCCAGGCATTCCGGCTGCCGGCGCATATACCAAATAAGCTGCAGGTAATTCCAGGGATAGCGCAGACCGTTGACATGGATCAGGGCTTCGTTAAGATTGGGAATTCCCGGAAACCAACCGACCGTTTCGCCTGCATCGGTCTCGGCAAAGAGCACCAGTTCGGGATCAACAATATGGACAAATGGTTCCAGGCTTGCCTGCAAGGCATCGCGCTGCCAGGGGATGTGACCGGGCAGGTGCACCAGGGCGCGGTTGATCAAGTTATGGACGCGGTCGATCTCTTCGTGCCAGTTTTTCAGATCTGCTTCCCGCACGCGGAAATGCCCGCGCTGGCGGACTTTCCCAGCCAAGCGCGAAAGCCGCGTGATAGCTGGGTTATTCAGGTCCACATCGATCGCGAAGGCGATATTATCTCCTCGCGGTCCCTTAAAACCATAGCGTTCAAATAAACCTTGGTAGTACGGAGGGGAGTGCCCGCACAGGACTACCGGCGGGCGGTCGCGTCCTTCAATCAGGACACCGTAACTGTCCTCGTAGTCCAGGTTGAACGGTCCGTAAAGTGCGTCAAGGCTGCGGCGTTTCGCCCACTGGCTGGCGTGGTCGAAGAGCGCCTCCGCGACGGCGTAATCATCGATGCACTCGAAGAAGCCAACAATGCAGTCCTTCCACTCGTGCACCTCATGCGATTTGAAGTCCTCGGCGCAGCAGATCGTGCCGACTGGTGTTCCGCCCCTCCAGGCAATAAAAAACTCGGCATGACCGCGCTTGAAGAATACCCCGCGCTGCGAGTCGATTATCTTTGCATGATCGGATAGTATGGGCGGTACCCACAACGGATCACCTTTGTAGATACGCCAGGGAAAGGTCAGAAAAGTGGTTGTTTCGCCCCGAGTGCGGGTGGGTCGAATTTCGATATTGCCCATTGATCCTACTTTGGATGTTGGAGGCGCCTGGTTTCCAGCTCGCGAGCGATCTCAGAATAACGTTCGCGCCCTAAAGGGTAGAGAAAAGCAAACAGAATTCCGAGACACAACAAAGCTGCCGGGATCGGTCCAGCCACGATGCGGATGCCAGTCACCGCGCTGGCAGGTTGCTCTGAGGCGTTGGGTAAATAACCGGTGAAATCCAACACCAACAAAACCAGTGGGATGGCGATCGATGAAGCGACCTTCTGCGCCAGGGTGATCAGGCTGTAGAACATCCCCTCGTGCCGTTCTCCTGTGTGCCACTCACCCCACTCGATGGCATCTGGGATCATCGACCAGGGTAAAACGTGGGCAGATGAGACCCCGATCCCCGCCAGAATGCACAGAAATAAGAGCAGGTTCAGGCTGGAGGCGGGATTCAAGCTGACCATAACCAGTTGAACGACTGCCCAGAAGGCGATGCCAGCGATATAAGCCTTCCTTTTATTCATCCGCCGTGAAGCCCATTCCCAGAGAGGCAGAGCGAACATAGCCACCACGAAAATGGTTGCCATGATCATATCGCTCTGCGATTCACGCTTAACCACATATTTGATAAAAAACAAGAGGATCGTCTGGAGGATGTCTATCGAGACCCAGGTGAAGAGGAAGATGGTCAACCCAAAGACGAAAGGCCGGTTGCCCCAGGCAGCCCGGATCGATTGACGGATGCTGGGCTGTTCCTGTTGCATGTACTCCGGTCGCTCGCGCGTCCCGAAGAAGACCAGCAGCAGGGGAATGGCAGAGGCCAAGCCAAAAGAGAGTCCCATGATCCATACACGTCCGGCGTTCTCGGGTCGGAAACCATCCACGATCATCAAGGGAATGGTAAAAGCCACTAGGCTGCCAAAAATTGAAAAGAACATGCGGGTGGTGGTCAGCGCTGTGCGCTCGTCGTAGTCTGCCGTCAGTTCCGGGGTGAGGGCGAAGTAGGGCATGTAAACGAACGTGGCAGCGGCATCGAAAGCAACATAAGCCACAGCATAGTAAATTGCCAGGGCAACCTGACTCTCGAACGGCGGACGCCACCACATCATGGTAAAGACCAGGGCAAATGGCAGTGCCCCAAAGAGCAGGAACGGTCTCCGTCGTCCCCAGCGCGTGCGGGTGCGGTCAGAGATATGCCCAATAAGAGGATCGTTGATATAGTCCCAAGTGCGACCTATAAAGATGGCTGCTGCCGCAATGGCAGGTGCCAGCCCAACCACATCGGTCAGGAAGATGGCAAAGTAAGCAGCGATGATGGTGGACGTTAGACTGAAGCCAATGTCCCCGGCGCCATACATCCATCTTTCACGGTGTGATAGTTTGTGCAAAGCGTTGGTCCCTCCCTCGATCCGGGTCATGTCAATCTCCTGGTAATAATAGAGTCTGATGTGCTATTTTTAAATTTCCCTGGTCAATTGCCATGATTTGCATATCGAATGAATTGTAAGGATTTTTTGTGTAGATGCACCCTATTACCCTGACAACTTCACAACATCGGTAATGACGCTTGATCTGCATGATCATGCTGCCAGCTCTAGAGAGCGATCAAACCGATCGCGATCAACGCCAGGAGGATACCTATCGTTTGCAGGCGAGTGATGCGCTCTTTCAAGAGCATGCTGGCAAGGACAACGGTCGAACCCGGGTAAAGCGAACCAAGAACTGCTGCAACGTCCAGGCGCCCAATCTGCCCGCTTAGAATATAAAATACATTTCCGGCCACATCCAACAAGCCGTTCAAGGCGATCAACGGCCAATGGGGACGCTGAGGCTGCCACGGCTGGCGTGTAATGATGACGAATACCAGCAGGCTTACCATGGATGACGAGCGAGAAGCCACGATCGGCCAGAAAGTGGAAAACTGGCTGGCTTGATGCATGCAGATAAAGAACAAACCGAAAGTTACCCCGGCTGCTGCCGGCAGGGCTAATATTTTCAGGTGGATGGGTGTACCATCTTCATTACGCGAGATCAACCAGACAGCTGCCAGCGCCAATACAAAGCCGGTAAAGGTCAAACTTCCCGGCAAGCCTTCCACTCCCGCATTGAATATCACCGGAATGATGGCTGCCACCACACCAGATACAGGCGCAGCCACGCTCATTTGTCCGTCTGCCAGGGCACGGTAAAGGAGTGATATACCAACCCCTCCACTGATACCCGCAACACCACCCAGCACCCAACTATACAGGGGTGGTACCGGCTCTCCTTGTATGACCGCGAGAATGGTGATCAGTACCATCCCTACCGCCTCACCCATAATCACCACACCAAAGACATTTGTGCGTTTTGCAGCCAGACCACCAGTAAAATCGGCAACGCCCCAAGCAAGAGCTGAGGCGAGACCCAGTACTACAGGGATGAACCCGATCACAGCCTTCCTAACCCAGCAGCCCTGGCGCGTTCCAATACACGTTGGGCGCTCCGGATGAGGGGCATATCGACCATCTTTCCTTCCAGGGAAAAGGCACCTGCACCTTCTTTTTGGTGAGCCTCAAAGGCTTCGATCAGCCTTCTGGCGGCGTCGATGGATTCACTATCAGGTGTAAACGCCTGCTGTACTGGCTGGACCTGGCTGGGATGGATGACCTGTTTGCCCGAAAAACCCATCTGCGCGCCAAAGCGGGCTTCAGCACGGATCTTTTTGATATCATGGAAGTCGACCATCACCATGTCTATTGCCTGCAGGTCAAAAGCTGCAGCAGCAGCCATGACTGTGCTGCGTGCGAGGAAGATCTCCCAGGCATCGGGCGTGCGGATGGCACCGATGTCGGCAGCGAAATCCTCCGCACCGAAGATCAATGCATCGAGCCGGTGATGTGTGGTAATATGCGTCAGGTTGAGAATGATAGCCTTGGCACTTTCGACGATGGCGATCAGGCGGATGGAGTTGACCGGCCAACCGTGAGTCAGTTCGGCAGTTTCAAGCCTGTCACCCACCCAGGTTAATTGCTCAAGGGTCTCGACCTTTGGAACAACGATACCGTCCGGGTGAGATGGCAGGACGGCATCCAGGTCTCCTGCTTCGAAACCCGAGCCTATCCGGTTGATCCGCGCCAGGCGCTCGGATCGGTCAAAGTCCAGCTCATGAAGAGCCTGGGCGATCGTCCGGCGCGCCGCCTCTTTGCGATTGAAGGCAACGCCGTCTTCCATGTCCATGCAGATACAGTCCACGTCCAGGGTCAGGGCTTTTTCGATCTTATGCCGGTCGTCGCCGGGCATGTAGAGCAGTGCTCGTCTGGCACGCATATCTTCTCCTTTGAGGTGATGATAACATTGTTCAATGAAATTGAGTCCAAAAACGTGAATCAAAACACCTGTTTGTGATTAGCAATCTCATGAGCGGTGTGCTAGATGACATTACCAAACTGCTGTCCGTGTATCCAATCAACTTGAACAAGGCGGAGCTTTACGCAGACATATTTGCCTGGGCAGACGATGAGGAACAGAATATGCCCCAGAAGTTCAGGCATTTCTACGATTGGCGATTGGCTAAAATTTTGCGTGAGAAAGTAGTGCAAAATAAGTAGAGGTTCAATGATTGGCAAAAGATGTAAAGCCACTACAAAAAACGGGCAACCCTGCAATTTCTACGCCTTAGTTGGGGATGAATATTGTTTTGTTCATTCCCCAACAAAGGGTGCTGAGCGGGCAGCGGCGCGAAAACGAGGTGGCCTGAATCGTAGCACCCGGCATAGAGGAAATCCGGCAAACATCCCTAAAAAGGTGCGTTCTCTGACGGATGTGCTGCTGGTGCTGGATTACGTCTTGCAGGAGACCGTAGGGTTAGAGAATGGCATAAATCGGTCGCGTGCTCTCACATCCTTGGCGGAAGCATACATAAAAGCTTTGGAAGTTTCCGCTCTTGAAGAACGGATAAACGTCCTGGAAAAGGCTTACCAGACACGAAAGGAAACAACATGAAAACATTATTACTACGTCTTTGCCTATTAGAAGAGGAACTAAGACGCACGCACAACGCCGACATCTGGGTTGACCTGGACGATAATAAGGTTTGTATTTCCACGGCGAACAGGCGCGGGGAAGAATTGACATTCCCAAGCGTGTACCAATGTGTGGTGTTCACAGAAAAATGGATGCGTGCTTCGGTGGCTGTAACAGGCCTGGCTTTTATCAGCGACGTCACTACGCTGCTCTTGGATGAACCTTTTATCATGGTATCGGACGATGTGCTGTCCCGAATGGGTGTGGTACTGAATCTGGCAAAATGGCGTGGAGATAGTCTGGTAGAACTGGCGCTGGTCTCCTGGCTGCATGGCAGGGGAGAAGGTGCTTTGAGGACATAGACGCCCCGCCCTCACGTGCCGGAAAAGAGATATACTTGAAGTTTGGGCGGTTTTTTATTCCCGATAAAGTGCCGATGTTCTGTCAACCACCCTAGGAGACCACCATGAATACATTTGAGCGAAGAATTGTTGATTATCAAAGAAATGGCTGGGTTCTTCTTACTCACACCAGTAACACCGCACAGCTTCGCAGACCGAAGGACAATCCGGGTTGCGTACCATTGATCTTCCTATTTTTGCTGAGCATCGTGTGCGGCATTTTATTCTTAATCTTTCGCTCGCTGCAGAGGGAAGAGATCGTAACGTTAACCGATGAGTTAGGTTATGTAAGGGAGATCAGTGAGGGTGGTGGTTGGGGGGTGGGACCCTGGATCATCGTAGCAATTTTCCTTAACCTTGCCATCGTTGCTGTTGCCATTGTTATCTGTGTCTTGATCGCAGGTGTGGCAGACAGTCTCCTGTCCTCTGCCAATCTGCTTCTCGCAAGCTGTGTAAAGAGACTATAAATCCCCGCAATGTTTTGCGCATCCGGGGAGCGGCAGCCGAGGTCGGCCACGAAGCTATTATACCTGAAAAACCGCCTCACTTTCGAAAGGCGGTTTTTACATGGCTGAAAGCAATATCAGGATAAAAATAGACCCGGAGATAGAGAAACCTCTGCCCGAAGGGGTATTTTATTCTCTTGACAAAGTATATACTTAGAACTGTAAAACGCCTGTTTTCCAGTAAAATAAGAGGGTTTGTAGATGAGCATAAAACCATTCAGGAGGAACTACTGCAATGAGACCCGTGTATGCCATATCTGGGGGAGTATCAAAATTCGCCAAGACCCGTCCCGACAAGACCTTCCAGGCTATTGTCAAAGAAGCCTACGATTATGCCATCGCAGATATCGGGCTGGATTTCCCGACCTTCACCCGCCTGGTTGATGGCTCGGTAGCTTCATATTTTTCGGACCACTTTACCCGCCAGTTGATGGCCGGCATCATGGTACAGGATTATCTTGGCCTGTGCCCAAAGCCGGGGCACCGCGTGGAGGGTGGAGGTGCAACAGGTGGTCTGTGCTTCCAGGAAGCCTGGAAATCGGTTGCCAGCGGGCATATGGATATATGCGTGGCCTATGGCTTCGAGACCATGAGCCATGTTGAAACCTGGAAAGGAAATGAATTTATTGCCCTGGCTTCCGATGTTTCGTTTGACTATCCAGTCGGGGGTTTTTATTCGGGCTATTACGCCATGATGGTCACCCGTCACATGAAAGAGTTCGGTACGACCGTTGAGCAGATGGCCCACGTCAGTGTCAAGAACCACATCAACGCTTACCACAATCCATACGCCCAGAAACGCAACCGCTACACCATTCAGGACGTACGCGACGCTCCAATGGTTGCCTGGCCGCTTACCCGCCTGGATATCTGTGTCATGTCCGACGGTGCGGCAGTTACCATCCTGGCCTCGGATGAGGGTTTGAGGAAGCTGGAATCCGCCGGGGCAAAGATCACCCGCCCACTTGCCAGGGTGAGCGGGATCGGTCGCGGCACGGACGCGATGCGGATGGCTGACCGTCCTCACTTTGACTATGATTCCTTCATGGAAAATTACGCCACCGAGCAGGAAAAGAACTCGGATGAGACGAAGGTATATTACAAAAAGCTGTGGGACCACGGCACACGCTACCCGGGCATCCATTCCTTCCGCGCCGGACGCACGGCTGGCAACATGGCCTACAAGACAGCCAACATCCATGATCCATTGCATGAACTGGACTTCATCGAACTGCACGATGCCTACACTTCAAGTGAAATACAGACCTACGAGGATATGGGCTTGTGCCGGTATGGCGAAGGGGGTCCATTCGCTACATCGGGCAAGGCTTTCATGCCGGGTATCAATTATGGCCTGAAACTAACCGATCAACCGGTCTGCCCGGTCAATCCTTCCGGCGGGCTGATCGCCTGCGGACATCCCGTTGGCGCGACCGGCCTGATGCAGGCAGTCTTTGCAATCTGGCAGTTGCAAGGAACGATCAAACAACACTTCGGTGATGAGACGCTTCAAGTCAAGGACGCGAAACGCGGCGCAATCCACTCGCATGCCGGTACCGGCACGTACGTAACAATATCAGTCCTGGAACGTGAAGGTTAAAGGAGGTATGTCATGACCAAGCTCCCTGATCGACGTGAAGAAACCCTGGGCGGTTACATCGTCCACGGCATACCATTCCCGGTGGACACCGAGCCGGATTCCCTCGCTTTCCTGAAGAAAATGGCTCCCATTCTGATCGAACAGGATTACAAGATCACGTATTTACACTCTTACGGGCAGGACAGCCCCTGGTTCGCAGCCCTGGCGAACAAACGCTTCATTGCCAGCCAGGAACCGAAGACAGGCTATACCTATGCCAACCCGCGCGGTCACGACATGTACTCCGGTGAGGAGACGAAATGGATCGATATCACCGACCACCCTGCAAAGGTACATGCTTTCACGGTCTGCCACTTCGGTTCGGAGGAATTCCTACCTGAGACCCCCTTCGTGCTGGCGCTGGTCGAGATCGAAGGAGTTAATACCCTCTTCCTTACCCGTTTGATGGGCGTTGACCCATTCGAGGCTTCCCTCGACTGGATCGGCATGGAAGTGCACCCGTACTTCCTGCGCAACTCGAAGCTCAAGCCAACGGACGTGTACTTCTCGCCGGCAGAGAAGAACTAACCGGATGAGCGAATACGAAGCACTTGGTGAACTATCGAAGTTAGTGGCAGGTGCGTCAGATAATCGCTCGTGATAGGATGCGCATGGATTTTTCCAGGATCACCGAAGACCTGTTCATTGGTACGACCCCGGCAGCCACCGATTACGGCTGCCTGCGCAACCTGGGCGTGGAACTAGTGATCAATATGCGTTTTGAGCGCCGTCCTGCACCAGATGTTCACAACCCGCCGTTGGAAGTACTCTGGCTGCGCACCATTGACAGCCCCCTCTTTCCGATCCCGATCCGAACCCTGGTGCGCGGCGCGCAGGCTGCGCTTGGAAAGATCCGTTCCGGTGGGAAGGTCTATGCCCACTGCGCAGGAGGCCGGCACCGGGGAGTAGCAATGGGAGCGGCGATCCTGGTCGCGCAGGGATATACCGCTGAAGCAGCCATGCAGCTGATCAAAGTCCGCCGCCCCAGCGCGGACCCCTTTGCGTTTTACATCCGCAGACGCATCCTTCGCTTCTCACGGCAGTGGGAGGCTACCTAGAATTATCAATACTGGTTCGTCGCGATGGAGAGGCGTGAACGCGAAGATCGACAGATTAAACTTATTACCTATCCTGTTCATCCTCCTAATCACCGCCTGCAGCCCGGGTAACTCACCGACGCTCACCCCTGCTCCAACCGACACGCAGCCGGCAACACAACCTCCGCTCCCATTCCTGGCACCGACTGGCACCCTCAATCGATCGTCAACACCATCCTCGGTATCTGCAGGTCTCAGCATTCAAGGAGGTGTCACTTTCAATGGTACGGGTCTGGCAAATGTGAATATCTACCGCAGCTTTGCCTCTTATCCCGGCGTGCTGGTGGCGACGACCGGAGAGGATGGCTATTACCAGGCGGATTTTATGCCCATTCCCAGCGATGAAATGGTGACCATCTGGGCGGCGCTGGAGGGATATGGCTTTACCCCAGAAAACTACTTTTGGCGACACTATCATGGGTATGAAGAAAGGATCCTGAATTTTGTAGCCGTCCCGGTCACCCATACACCGGCTGCATCAGAAAATCCCTCTCCAATACCATAGGTATCTCATATAACCATAAAAGCGTAAACGAGTTCCTTTCAGGAACCCGTTTTTTTAACTTTTCACACACCCACCAACTTTGCCACCGTGACCCCCTCACCGCCCTCTTTGGGATCCCCTTCTTCGAAGGAGGCTATATGCGGGTGATCCTTAAGTGCTGTACGTACAGCCTGGCGCAGCCTGCCGGTCCCTTTACCGTGGATGATGCGTACGAAGGGCATGCCGGAGAGATAAGCCTGCTCGAGGTAGCGATCGAGCATGTCCAGGGCGTCATCAGCGAGCTGACCGCGCAGGTCGAGTTCCATGCCCGGGGAGGGACCATGGACGATAGACGATGGGTAGAGGTCATTCACCTGTGGTCTTTCAGCAGCCGGCAGTTCTTCAGACGCATGCTGGAGGTCTCCCAGGCGCGCCCGCACGCGCAGCGAGCCTATCTGGACCTCGGCTTCGTTATCACCCAGGGCGGTCACTACGCCATCCTTTTTCAGGGTGCGGACACTGACCTTATCACCCAACTGGAGAGGTCCTTCCACAGTTGCCATCTTTGACCTGCGGCGGACGATGGGCTGTTGAACTTTCTCTTCGATTACCTCAGCCTGGGCGATGACCGGTTTCAAGACATCGAGAGGCTGGCGTCTCTTTTGCAGCTCGCGGCGTGTCTCCTGGATCTCGGTTTGCAGAGCAGAAAATTCGGCTTCCGCCTCGGAGCGGGCTTTTTCGAGCACCTCCCGCCGCTCGTCCTCGATCTTTTCCAGGCGTTCATTTAACTCACATCGCAAGCGATGGGCTTCGATACGGGCACGTTCGGCTTTCTCGCGCTCCTTGCGGGCGAGCCGGCGCTGGCGGTGGATCTCATCCAGCAGGTCGTCTGCACGCAGATCGTCCGGGTTGACCTCGCTCCTGGCCGCGTCAAGGATGGTCTCGGGGAGCCCGAGGCGCTCGGCAATCGCCAGGGCGTTGGAGCGGCCGGGAAGCCCCATCGTCAGCCGGAAGGTGGGACGCAGAGTGCGGATATCAAATTCAAGCGAGGCATTCACCACGCCCGGTGTGAGGTGGGCGAAGGTTTTGAGTTCAGGGAAGTGGGTGGCAACCAGGGTGGTCACGCCAAGCCCGAGCAGGTGAGCCAGGATGGCACGCGCCAGGGCTGCGCCCTCCTGCGGGTCGGTGCCTGCGCCGAGTTCATCCAGGATGACCAGGGAACGCCGGTCAGCCTTCTTCAGGAGGCGGCTGATGTTGGTGACATGACCGGAAAATGTCGAGAGCGACTGCTCGATTGACTGCTCATCACCGATATCAGCCCAGACAGCCTGAAAACAGGATAGCTCCGAGCCGGACTGTGCAGGTATGTGTAAACCGGACTGCGCCATCAGCACCAGCAGGCCAACCGCCTTGAGCGTGACAGTCTTGCCCCCGGTATTGGGGCCGGTGATGACCACGGCGAAGGTCTGGGGGTCAAGGTCGACATCAACGGGTACTACGGTTTTGGGATCGAGCAGGGGATGGCGGGCGTGGAGGAGTTTGACCACAGACGACGGATGATGGACGATAGAAGGAGGAGCCTGGACAACAGACGATGGGGATTGGACAACAGACGATGGACCATGGTCAATGGTCTGCCGCTGAAGGTCTAATTTATGGAGGACCGGTTCGGAGGCATCGATCTCCTCGGCGTATTTGGCTTTGGCAAAGACCAGGTCCAAGTCAGCCAGAGTTTCAACGCCTGTGACGAGCTCGGCTGCGTTGATACCGACCTGGGCTGAGAGTTCAGCCAGCACACGGCGTTCCTCATCGCGCTCGGCAAGCTGCAGTTCACGATAGGTGTTATTGAGCTCCACAACGGTCAGCGGCTCAACGAACAGGGTCGCGCCAGAAGAGGACTGGTCATGGATGATGGACTTGATGCGCCCCTTGAATTCAGCCCGCAACGGGATGACGTAGCGACCGTCGCGCTGGGTGATGAGCACTTCCTGCAGCATGGCTGTGGTTTTCGAGTCGGTGAGGTATTTCTGCAGCCTGTTCATCAAGCGGTCATGGGAGACGCGCAGTTCGGAGCGGATGGATGCCAGCTTTGGGGAGGCACTGTCGAGAACTTCACCACGCTCAGAGATGGTCCTGGAGACGGCATCCACCAGCCCGAGCGTGGATGGCAGGCCCAGGGCGATCTCGCTCAAGCGGGGCGTCTCCACGCTTGTTCTTCCCAGCGTCTGCTTGAGGGTGCGCATGGCGATCAGTGTGTTCTTGACCTCGAGCAGGTCAGCCGGCTCGAGCACACCCCCGCGGGCTGCCAGGTCGACCTGAGGGCGGATATCACGGGCGCCACCGATGGTCACCTCGTGAGTGGTAAACAGGTGACGGGCTTC
>Ga0315285_10000593_pt1 | contig 37729 bp, 36 predicted proteins | sample YL17G09_36_MG_FD_203698 | JGI IMG/M metagenome (GOLD analysis project Ga0315285, IMG submission 203698) | Sediment microbial communities from Yellowstone Lake, YNP, Wyoming, USA - YL17G09_36 | ecosystem: Environmental > Aquatic > Freshwater > Lake > Sediment | place: USA: Wyoming | collected...
GAATATGTGCATGATCTTTCATGTAGCATAGCTCCGAACCGAATGCAAGCGTTATCCGCATTTTTTCAGGCTTCGAGGCTTCCTTGTGGACTCATTGCCCCTCATTCTTGCGAAAGTAGGTCTAGGGCGCTAACGGCATCGATCCCCTTGGTCCGGAGACGGGCACCGATCTGGGGCGCAAGGTCTTCGTCCAGGTAGAACTTCATGCGGAGCGCACCAGGTGGGGGGACCGACGATCGAGGGCCTCCCGGGTGAGAGCAGCGTTCTCCTGGATCTCGGCGTCAACCTCCCGCGGGTACTTGGCGTAATACAGCAGGCAGGCCCGGATCTGAGCCGCGGAGAGCTGGGGGAGGGCCTTGCGGAGCGCCCGCTCGTCCTGGCTGGCGGCCAGGTAGTCCCGGATGACCTCCCAGACGCCGAGACCCGTTCCGGCAACCTTGGCTTCCCGGCCTGCCGGTTCATCCGCGAAGTAGATCCCCGGGCACTCCCGCATTCGCAGGGCTTCCTCCAGGAGGTCCTGCGTCACCTCGGAAAAGGTGCGTCGCGATCGTCGGGCAATCCGGTCAATTTCACTTCGGAGCCGAGGGTGTAGTCGGAGTGTCTTTGTCGGTGTCGCCATGGGCATCCCTCCACATCGCACATTCGGACACAGTGTAACACACCGTGCTCCAGATGTCACGCCTGATGATCCGGCCTGGCGCTTGCGCGGGCATCTGGGGGCGTGCCGGAGGGAGGCGGTCGGAGAGGCGATACCTGAACCTATGCCCAGCGGAGCGATGAAAGCTGAGCGGAGTCCTGACAATAGGTATTGACGATGGAAAGGCGGGTAATATAATGTGTTACCCTCAGGAGGCCGAGGGTGCGAATCGAGGAGTTCGAGTGGGATGAAGGGAACATCCTGCACCTGGCCCTCGGCCATGGCATCGAGGCTGAGGAGGCCGAAGAAGTCTTCGCCGTCGCGCCGCTCTTTCGCCGAACGAAACGGGGCCACCACGCGGTCTTTGGCCGGTCGCGACCGGGCCGCCTTCTGGTGCTGGTGTTCGAGATGAAGGGCGGGCGGCGCGCCCGCGTGATCACCGGCTGGGACATGAGTGTCGCCGAACGCCGGTACTATCAGCGGCATCGGAAGAGGTGAGTCATGGCAGGACGAGCGAGAAAGCTCAAAGAAGACCTCGCGGAATACTACGGCCGTCATGGAGTTCTCGGGGAACTCGACGAGCGTCCCGTTGAATTTGCGCTCAATGAGGACCTGCGACAGCAGATCCTGCGGGGAAAACGGATGCGTCGCCTGCAGAACGTCTCGATCAAGCTCGATCCGGCGCAGATCCAGGCCCTCCGCAAGATCGCGACTATGAAATCCGTTCCGTATCAGACCCTGATCCGGCAGTGGCTAGCGGAGGGCATCTCCAAGGAGCTGCACCTTCACCGGGCATGATTCTGGAAAAAAATCGGTTCAGGCGGGGAGGTTGGAAGGTTCTAGAGGAATGGTGGGCAGGGGCAGAATTGAACTGCCGACACCGGGATTTTCAGTCCCGTGCTCTACCGACTGAGCTACCTGCCCAATCCAGATGTGAGAGCCGAGAGCCGGGAGCCGAGGCTCAGGTCAGCCGCCAGCCCGAAGGGCTCGTCAGAGGACTATGGCGAGGCGAAGAACGAGGGGTACGGTACTGAAATTGCCCCGGAGTGTCAAGTGGAATTGCCCCGGGAACGGCTGCTCACGAGAGAAGCCGAACGACATACGTGCCCGCCAGTTTGTCGTGCAGGGCTTGCTTCTGGCGGGAGAAGGCGACCATGAGGAAGCCGAGGGGCAGGAGGCTGAGGCACTGACCGATCCACCGGACGAGGGCCCGCCCATACCCGACCTCTTCGCCGGTGATCCGGATGATCTTCAATCCGAGGAGCATTTTCCCCGGCGTCTGGCCTCGCAATCCAACGAACAAGGTGAAGTAGCATAGGGCCACCAGGACGAGGAGGAGCGACGTCGCAGTCGTCTCGAGCCACTCCAAGCCGGCCTCGGGCGCCGACGAGATCATTCCGCCGATCTGGACCGCCATATCCACTAGCATCGCCCCGCCGGTGGCAAGCAACGCGACGAGGCCCGCATCCACGAGAAACGCCACGCTTCGCAGCCAGAACCCGGCCTTGCGCAGCGACGCGGGCTCCTCCGGAGCGACCGTATCCACCGCTGCATCCGGCAGGGCAGACTCTGCGACTTCCTCCATCTCTTGCTCTTGGAGCCGAATCCCGGGGGCCAGTCCCCCTTCAGGCGGAGATGCAGGCCCGCTGTCCCGTCGCGGGGTCGGGGCGATGACACCCGATCTCCCCTGTCGGGGCAGTTCCTTCCCGCACCGCTTGCAGGCGGAGAGGAAATCGAAGCTGACAAAACCGCAGGCAGGACAGCGCATGGGCTCCTCGTCAATGCGCGACCGCTCAAACCGTATTCTAGGCGCGTCGGCGACCAGGGGTCAAGGCGACCCCGGCGCGTGCCCACCTTGACAGTTCGGGGGGAGTTTGGTATGTGGCTGTTGATGGAGCCGCGTGGGTTCCACGTTCCGTGGCCCGATTCGCGAGGCTGGCCGTGCCCCGTTCCGAACGTCTCGTCAAGCTCTTCACGCTCCTGCAATCCCATCCGGGGATGCAGGCGGGCGCGCTGGCCCGCGCCTGCGCCATCTCGGAGCGGACGCTCCAGCGCGACCTGGACGCCCTCGCGGCGGCCGGCTTCCCTGTGTACTTCGAGCACGGCTATCGCCTGGCGGCGGCCGCGCTGTTGCCACCCGTTACGCTGACGGTGGACGAGGCCCTGGCCCTCCGCCTGGCGGCGCAGGCGGCCGCCCCCCGGGCCGGGTCCATTGCAGCCCGGTCCCTTACGCTGGTGTCCGACAAACTGCAGCAGGCCCTCGCCACGAGGCCGCCCGAGGAATCCCCGGAGCGGCAACTGGCCCTGGAGCTGCCGGTGCAGGACCCCCGGACGGAGAGGCTGCTTACGACCCTGACAACCGCCATCGCGGGACGACGCTCCGTGAAGCTCACCTACCTCCGGGCGGTAAAGCGCGGTTCTCCCTCGCGCCGCGTGGACCCATACCGCCTGCTCCCCTTGGGGACGGGGTGGAACCTGCTGGCCTACTGCCACGATCGCCGGCGGATCATGCGGATCCCCGTCAACCATCTCCAGGAGGTCTGGGTGACACGCCAGCGGTTCCGGCCAGTGGCGGCCCGCCTGCTGGAGCGTCACCTGCACCCGGGACCGGAACCGCCCCCATCATTCCAGCGAGTCCGGGTCGGCTACCGCTCTCCCGTCGCCGAGGCGCTCAAGCAGCACCCGCCGGTCGGGGCCCTCATGTGGGAGGAGGGGCCGGAGGGAAGCGTGATTTTCACGCTGGTGGCGCTCCGGACGAAGGACCTCGTGCCCTGGCTGCTCTCATGCGGCGATGCCGTCGAGGTTCTGGAACCGGCCTCGCTGCGCCAGGAGATCCGCCGGATCGCCCGGGCCATGGCCGCGCGCCACGCCTCGGAGGCGGTCTCCGCGGGAGAAGGCCTGCCACCGCCAGGCGTCGACTCGCGACCACCCGCGTAACCATCCAGGGCTTTTTTGATGGGAGGAGATGGGCCGTGCCGATCTACGAGTATCACTGCCAGGACTGCAGGCGCCGGGTGAGCATCCTCGTCCGGAGCATCAGCAACCCGGGCAGGCCGACCTGTCCCCGCTGCGGCGGCCATCAGCTGGAACGCCTCATGTCCCGCTTCGCGCGACTGCGATCGGAGGACGACCGGCTGGATGCCCTGGCCGATCCCAGCAGCTTCGGCGACCTGGACGAGAACGATCCCAAGAGCGTCGCGCGCTGGGCCAAGAAGCTGGGGAAAGAGCTGGGCGAGGATTTGGGCGAGGACTTCGATCAAATGACGAAAGAGGCGATGGAGGAAGAGGCGGCCGGCGCGGGCAAGGAGGGGGGCGGCGGGGACGATCTTGGTGATGACCTCTAACTCTGGCAACTGGGCAATCCGGCAATCTGGCAACCCGGGGTTTTGAGTTTCCCGATTGCCTGGTTGCCCGATTGCCTGGTTGCCCGATTGCCCAGTCATGGATCTGGTCCGCATCCGCGACGATCTGGAACAGTTCGCCGAGGCCCTGAACCGCGAGCAGTATCTCACCCGGTCCGGCCTGAAGGACGAGAGCCGCGCCGCCGCCATACGCGAGCGGTTTGCATCGCTCGCCTCCCGGTCGGCCTTCGAGGAGGTCCGCGCGACCTCGCAAGAGGCGCCGGAAGCCGACGAGGTCCGGCGCCTGCGGTTTCTGGCCGAGTTCCTCGGGACCAATCGCGTCGAGTACCAGGTCCGCGACGCGAGCGATCGCCTCACCACCGCCGAGGCGGGGCAGACGATCGCCGTGGACGGCGAGCGAATCCCGCTCCGCTCGGCCGAGGTCCGGATCAAGAACGAGCCGGATCGGTCCCGCCGCGCCGCCCTCGAATCGGCGCGCCTGAGCGCGATTGCGGAACTCACCGGGCTTCGTCGTGAGATCCTGGAGCGGTCCCACGAGGAGGCCCAGCGCCTCGGGTTTGCCGGGTATACGGCCCTCTGCCGCGAGCTGTCGGGGATCGATCTTCCGGCCCTTCGGGAACTCGCCCAACCGATCCTCGCCCGCAGCCTGGACATGTATCGGGACCTGGTCGGCTGGTATCTCCGGCGGCGGGTCGGCGTCGAGCCGTCGGAGGCGAGGCGGCACGACCTCCTCCGCCTCTTCCGCGCCCCCGAATTCGACGCCAGCCTTCCCCCTCACGCTCTCCGGGAGGCCGCCGAAGCGCCGCTCCGCCGCATGGGGATCGACCCGCAGGCGGGAGGGCGCATCCGCATTGACGACGAGCCGCGGCCGAAGAAGACGCCGCGCGCCTTCGTGGTCACGCCGCGCATCCCGGAGGAGGTCATCCTGGTGGTCCGGCCCGGCGGTGGCCCGGGCGATTACGTGGCATTCCTCCACGAACTGGGGCATGCCCTCCACTACGCCTACACCGATTCCCGCCTGCCCGTCGAGTACCGGCGCCTGGGCGATCCTTCCGTGACCGAGGCGTTTGCCTTCCTCCTGGACGGCCTCCTGCGGGAGCGGGGCTGGCTTCGCCGCTTCGTCGGCCTGGCGCGGCCCGCCGACCTCCTGCGGTTTACCGCCTTCCACAAGCTGTACTTCCTCCGCCGCTATGCGGCCAAACTCGCGTATGAACTCCTCCTGCACGAGGAGGGTCCGACACCTCGGTGCGCCGAGGCCTATCGGGATCTGCTGGCCGGTGCGACGCTGGTGGACTGGCCGCGCGAGCTCTACCTCGCCGACCTGGACCCCTTCTTCTACGCCGCGCGCTACCTGCGCGCCTGGATCTTCGAGGCCCAGCTCCGGGACCACCTGCGCGAGCGCTTCGACGAGGAATGGTACCGGAACGACCGGACAGGCCCGTTCCTCCTGGCGCTCTGGCGTGAGGGGCAGCGCCACACCATCGAGGGGCTGGCGGCCGAGCTGGATCTCGGCCCGCTCTCGCTGGATCCGCTCTTGGCACAGATCACGGCCGACCTCGCCTGAACTCGACGCCGTGCCGCCGGATACACGAGACACGGCGGCGGTGCGTCGGGATTGGTGATTTTAGATTGATCCCAAGAAGTGCCGCGGATCGATCGGAAGGTTAGAGTGCCAGAAACTGAGGCGAGATGTGATGCTTCACAGTGGAAACGGCTTTCGGGCGTAGGAGGTAGCGCGCGCGGGATTATCTAGCGATCGGCGACCAGAACCGCTCGGATGTCATCAGCGGGCCAATCATCAATCTCAAATCGAAAATCGCAAATTCCTGTCAGCGGCCTTTGGCCGCGACCTGCAGTCGCGCCAAGGCGCGATACAGGGCGACCTGGGCGCGAGCGAAGTCAATGCTTTCATCGCCGGTCGCCCACTGGCGGATGCGGGTCTCGGCGCGCTCGCGGGCGCGCTGGGCGCGTTCCGCGTCGATCTCCTCGGCGCGCTCGGCCGTCTCGGCCAGGACGATCACCTTGTCCCCCTGGACCTCGACGTAACCCCAGGTGACCGCCAGGTGCCGCTCGTCCTTGCCCTTCCTGTAGGTCAGCTCTCCGACGTCCAGCGTCGTGATGAACGGGATATGACCCGGCAGGACGCCGAAGTACCCCTCGGCCCCCGGCGCCATGAGCTCCGTGACCTCGTCGCTCACGATGAGACGCTGCGGGGTGACGATCTCCAGCTTGAAGCTCGCTACTCCGAGTTCTGTCATCCCTCGCCCGGTCCTGGTCCTCGACTGTGCCCTACTTCAAGCCCTTGAGCTTCTCGGCCTTCTCGCGCGCCTCGTCAATCGTTCCGACCATGAAGAAGGCCTGCTCCGGCACATCGTCACACTTGCCCTCCACCAGCTCCTTGAAGCCCCGGATCGTCTCCCGGACGGGGACGTAGCGGCCGGCCTGGCCCGTGAAGGCCTCGGCCACGAAGAAGGGCTGCGACAGGAAGCGCTGGATCTTCCGGGCGCGCCCGACCACCAGCTTGTCCTCGTCGGACAGCTCGTCCATCCCCAGGATAGCGATGATGTCCTGGAGGTCCTTGTAGCGCTGCAGGACTCGCTGGACGGCGCGGGCCACGCCGTAGTGCTCCTCCCCCATGAATCGCGGGTCCAGGATGCGCGAGGTCGAGGCCAGGGGGTCCACGGCCGGAAAGATGCCCAGCTCGACGATCTGTCGGGAGAGCACGGTAGTGGCGTCCAGGTGGGCGAAGACGTTGGCCGGGGCCGGGTCGGTGATGTCGTCGGCCGGCACGTAGATCGCCTGCACCGAGGTGATGGAGCCTTTCTTGGTGGAGGTGATCCGCTCCTGGAGCTGGCCCATCTCGGTGGCCAGGGTTGGCTGGTATCCCACGGCCGAGGGCATGCGGCCCAGGAGCGCCGACACCTCGGACCCCGCCTGGGTGAATCGGAAGATGTTGTCAATGAACAGGAGGACGTCCTGGCCCGCATCCCGGAAGTACTCCGCCACGGTGAGCCCCGTGAGGCCCACGCGCAGGCGGGCGCCCGGCGGCTCGGTCATCTGGCCGTAGACCAGGGCCGTCTTGTTGATGACGCCCGATTCCTTCATCTCCAGCCAGAGGTCGTTGCCCTCGCGTGTCCGCTCGCCCACGCCCGAGAAGACCGAGATGCCGCCGTGCTCCCGGGCGATGTTGCGGATCAGCTCCATGATGATGACGGTCTTGCCCACGCCGGCGCCGCCGAAGAGGCCGGTCTTGCCGCCCTTGGTGTAGGGCTCCAAGAGGTCCACGACCTTGATGCCCGTCTCCAGCATCTCGACCTTGGTCTCCTGGTCCTCGAAGGTGGGGGCGGGCCGGTGGATGGGATACATGGTGTCGGAGGTGAGAGGTCCCTGCTTGTCCACCGGCTCCCCGATGATGTTCATGATCCGGCCCAGGGTGCTCGGGCCCACCGGGATCATGATGGGATGCCCGGTGTCCACGACCTCCATCCCGCGCGTGAGGCCATCGGTCGAGGACAGGGCCACGGCCCGGACGTGGCTCTCACCCAGGTGCTGGGCCACCTCTAGGACCAGGCGCTCGCTGTAGGAGAAGATGTCCTCGACCTTCCTCCCGGTGACGTCTAGGGCGTTGTAGATGGCCGGGAGCTTCCCGGGCGGAAACTCCACATCCACGACCGGCCCGATGACCTGCGCGATCTTCCCGATGGTCGCCATCATGGACTCCCTTGCTGCCCCGGCGCCGTCCTCGGGCCGTCTCCAGACGGCCCCGTAGGCGGTGCACCGATCTACCCTCGGCTCGCGGCCACCCGCCTCTCCGAAGGAGTCCGGAGTCCTGCGGACCGGCGGGTACCCGGCTCTCGGCCCTTCAGCACCTTCCGAATCCGCTCGATCTGGGCCGCGTAGTCCGCGTCGTGGTGGACCGGGTGTGTGGCGATCTGGCCGACGCTGAGCCTGCCGAAGGTCTGGTGCGTGGCCGTGCGCGCCCAGCCCTTGCGCCCCACGACCCGGAGCAGGGCGACGTTCCGCGCCCTGAGGCTCCGGAACTGTTCCAGCGCCAGCCGGAGATCCTGCCGGCGATACTGGTGCCCCGCGGCCCAGCGGTCCTGATCCCAGGCCGTGAGACCAACCTCGTCCTCGGCCAGCACCTTGCGGTAGCGCCAGGCATTCGCCACCTCGACGTCGGCCAAGTGGCAGATGATCTCATGAATGGACCACTTGCCCGGCGCCGGCCGGTGGAGTAGCTGCGCCCAGCTCAGGCCGCGGACGAGGCGCAGGAGCTTCCCCGGCGTCGCCGCCTGGGCCTTCAAGGGATTCGCCGTCACCGGCTGCGGCTTGCCGCACAATGAGCAGTGCGCTGTTCTCATGGTGCACCCACATGCGTTCGGAGGTTCGGGCGTTCGGATGTTCGGTCGCACCGGAACGACCGAACTACCGAACGGTCGGGACCCACGGCACCGCGGTGGATGCCCACCGCCGTGTCGTGGGTGCCCCGAACGCTTCTTGCTCGCTCGCTACCCTCCTGCCTGCCGGAGGGCCTCGGCGCCGCCGACGATCTCGAGCAGCTCCTTGGTGATCCGCTCCTGGCGCGCCTTGTTGAAGTGCAGCGTCAGCAGGTCGATCATCTCCGAGGCATTCCTCGTGGCATTCTCCATGGCGGTCATGCGGGCGCCGTACTCCGCCGCCAGCGACTCCATGAGCGCCCGGTACACCTGCACCTCGACATGCTTGGGTAGCAGGCGCTCCAGGACGGCGACCGGGGAAGGCTCGAAGATGAACTCGACGACCGGCTTTCCCTCCGGCACCTCTGCCGGCTGAATGGGCAGGAGCTGCTCCACCACCACGCGCTGCGTGGCCACCGACTTGAACTCGTTGTACAGCAGATGGACCTCGTCCACCTCCTCCGTAAGGTAGGCCCGCGTGAAATCCTGGGCGATCTGGGCGGCGTGAGCGTACGCAAGCTTGTCGAAGAAGTTCGCGTACTCGGACCGCACCGCGTACTGCCCGCGCCGCCGGTAGAAGTCCCGCACCTTGCGCCCGACCACCATCAGGGTGAGAGAAATCTCCGGGTCGTCCTGGTGAGCCCGCAGGAAGTCCAGCGACCGCCGGATGATGTTGCTGTTGAACGCGCCGCACAGACCCCGGTCGCCACTGATGAGCACCAGCAGCTTCCGGCTCCCGACCCCGTTGTTCCCGGCCTCGTGTTTCGCCAGGAGCGGGTGCAGCTCCCGCGGCGTCCGGAGGGCCAGGTCCGCCAGCACCTCGCCCATCTTGTAGGAGTACGGGCGGGCCTCCAGGATCCGCTCCTGGGCACGGCGCAGCTTGGCCGCCGCCACCAGCTTCATGGCCCGGGTGATCTGCTGGGTGCTCTTGACGCTGGTGATACGTCGCCGGATGTCGCGAAGAGTCGCCATAGCTCACACAATTGCGGAATGCGGAATTACTGCTTCTCATTCCGCACTCCGCATTCCGAATTCCGCATTAGGCCGCTACGGGGCCTTGACCGTAGCGGTGAACTCCGCCTTGCACTCCTCGATGCACGTGTCCATCTGGACGCGCAGGGCGTCGCCGATCTCTTTCTTCTCCGTTAGCTCCTTGAAGATCCCCGAGTAGCGTGTCTCGGCGAACTTGTAGAGCGCCTGCTCGAACGCCGCGATGGCCTCGACGGGCAGATCGTCCAGGTGCCCGCCCGTGCCCGCATGGACGATGAGGATCTGTTTCTCGACCGGGATCGGGACGTACTGCCCCTGCTTCAGGACCTCCACCATGCGCTGGCCGCGGTTGAGCTGGGCCATGGTGGCCTTGTCCAGCTCGGATCCAAACTGGGCGAAGGCGGCCATCTCCCGGTACTGGGCCAGATCGAGCCGGAGCTTGCCGGCCACCTGCTTCATGGCCTTGATCTGCGCGCTGCCGCCCACGCGGGACACCGACAGGCCCACGTTCACGGCCGGGCGGATGCCGGCGTAGAACAGGTCCGTCTCCAGGTAGATCTGGCCGTCGGTGATGGAGATGACGTTGGTCGGGATGTAGGCTGACACGTCCCCCAACTGGGTCTCGATGATAGGAAGCGCCGTGAGCGAGCCGCCTCCGAGCTGGTCGTTCAGCTTGGCCGCCCGCTCCAGCAGGCGCGAGTGAAGATAGAAGACGTCTCCGGGGTAGGCCTCGCGCCCCGGCGGCCGGCGCAAGAGCAGGGAGAGCTGTCGGTAGGACGCGGCGTGCTTCGTCAGGTCGTCGTAGATGCAGAGGGCGTGACGCTTGGTATCGCGGAAGTACTCGCCCATGGTGCAGCCGGCGTACGGGGCGATGTATTGGAGCGGGGCCGGCTCCGACGCCGAGGTCACCACCACGGTGGTGTAGGCCATAGCCCCCACTTCCTCCAGGACCTTGACCACCTGGGCGACGGTGGACAGCTTCTGGCCGCAGGCCACGTAGAAGCAGAAGACGTCCTTCCCCTTCTGGTTGATGATGGTGTCCACGGCGATGGCCGTCTTGCCCGTCTGCCGGTCGCCGATGATCAGCTCGCGCTGGCCCCGGCCGATGGGGATCATGGCGTCGATGGCCTTGATACCCGTCTGGAGCGGCTCCTTGACGGGGCGACGGTCCACCACGCCGGGGGCGAACCGCTCGATGGGGCGGAATTCCTTGGCCTCGATGGGGCCCTTGTCGTCCACGGGCTGGCCCAGGGCGTTCACCACCCGGCCGATGACGGCCTCGCCCACCGGCACCGAGGCGATCCGTCCGGTCCGCTTGACCTGGTCGCCCTCTTTGATGAGGGTGTCCTCGCCCAGGAGCACGGCGCCCACGTTATCCTCTTCCAGGTTCAGGGCCATCCCCATGACGCCGTGAGGGAACTCCAGCATCTCCATGGCCATGGCCTTCTCCAGGCCGTAGATCCGGGCGATGCCGTCGCCCACTTCGATGACCGTTCCCACCTCGGCCACGTCGATCGTCGCCTCGTACGAGGCGAGGTGCTGCCGGATGATCTGGCTGATCTCTTCGGCCTTGATCTGTACCATCGTTCTCCCCTGCTCCTTTGTCGAGTCCGCCCGGGGCGGACGAGATCCGCCTCTCCGAAGGAGTCCGTCACCCACGGCAGGGCCGCGGGTACCCGGCGGACTGGCGGACCCCCTGCGCCTCTGCTCAGGCGCCGCGGACCATCTCCTCTCGCAACTTGACCAGCTGGGTCCGCAGGCTCCCGTCGTACACGAGGCTGCCGATCTGGGTGACCAGCCCGCCCAGGATCTTCGGGTCTTGCTGGACCTCGAGGTACACGATCTTCCCCGTCATCTGCTCCAGCCGCTGCCGGAGGCCTTCCTGCGCCTCGGCCTCCAGCGGACCGGCAGTCGTCACCATCGCCTTGAGCCGCCCCAGCCGCTCGTCCACCAGGGCCTCGTAAGCGCGCAGCACGCTCTCTAGCGCCCGCAGCCGTCCCGCCTCGAGGAGGATCCGGAGGAAGGACCTGGTCAGGGGCCGGAGCGCCAGGCGCGTCACGACCTCGTCCAGGACTCGCACCTTGTCACGCCGGAGGACGCTGGGATTCGTGAGAAATTGGCGTAGTTCCCGATGCTCATGCAAGGGGTCGGCGAAACTCGAGAGTTCCTGGCGCACCGCCTCGAGGTCGTCGGAGGCGGCGGCCACATCCACCAGCGCCTTGGCGTAGCGCCTGGCCACGGATCCGGCGATCAATTTTTGCCCCCCAGCTCACGCACGTACTGCTCGGCCAGCCGCTTCTGGTCCTCGGTGGTCATGGCGCGGCCCAACAGCCGCTCGGCCGCCGTCAAGGACAGGGTCACCACTTCGTCTCGGAGGGAGGCCCGCGCGCGCTTCGTCTCCATCTCGATGGCCGCCTTGGCATCGTCGAGCACGCGCTGGGCTTCGTCCCGGGACGCCTTCAGCAGGCGCTGCCGCTCCGCCTCGACCTCCCGCTGCGCCTGCTCGCGCAGCGCGGCGGCCTCACGCTGGGTGGCTAGGATCTGGGCCCGATACTCCTCCCGCGCCTTGGCAGTGGCCTCACGCGCCAGCTTGGCCTCTGCCAGGGCCTTCTCGATCCCTTCGGCCCGCTCTGCCAGGAACTTCTTCAGCGGCGCGAACAGGAATCGGGACAGGAGGGCGATCAGGATCAGGAAGTTCACCACCTGGATGAGCGTGGTGATGTTGAGATTGACGATCCCCGGCTCCGCATGCTTGGCCGGCTCTTCGGCCGCCTGCAGTGCCGCGGGTAGAAGCGCAGTGAGAAGAAAGAGGGAGATCAGGCCCACGCGGCGGGTAAGCCGTCCGAGACGTTCCATGGAGCCTCCACAACATCCGGTCGAGTTGTCAACTTGGCGAGCCACATGCCGTGGGATATTCGCCGTGCGCCGATTTAGCCCGACGGCCCTTTGGGCTGGGTCTCCTCGTGGTGAGGAATTCGCGATCAACCGCTTGCCCGCACCGATCGCACGATCCAGTACCCGATCATCACCAGTTGGGTCAACAGCAACCCGGCCAAGAGGGCCAAGACATTCACCCGGAACACGGCTACGGCCAGATAGAGGACGATCCCGACGATGGCGAATCGGAAGAGGGCGCCCTTCCACAGATGCCCGGACGCCTTCTTGACATCGGGATCCGCCAAGCGCGCCACCGCACGCGTGATGAGGTGAAAATTGCCGAGGCTGACGGCGGCTCCCAGGCCGAAGGCAACCGCCCATCCGACGCGGCCAAACAGCAACAGGACCACGGCCCCGGCTGCGCCCGCCAGGAAGGCGCCCACCAGGGTCCGATGAATAAAACTCTCTCGCTCGTCCAAAACGGGAATAGGGAGGGGAATGTAGCGAAAAGCCAGCTCCAAACAGACGCCGCTGCGACGTCGAATCCCGGAGAAAAGCGGCTCAAGCTAACACGCTGAGAAAAAAGGTGTCAAGGCCTTTTTGACGGCCCGTGGGCCCTTTTGGGTCGCTCCCGGGCCCCGAAGCGAGGGCCTTCTCAAGCCAGACGCTGGCCCCCGACTCTGCTTTCCGGCCAGAGCCGATTCTCACGATCCCCGCCGCCAAGCCGCGCGCACGACGTGACGCAGGATTTCCGGATTCTCGCGGAAGCGGCGGAGACAGTAGGCGCGCCACTTCTCGCGAAAGGGTACGTAGATCCGCAGGCGCCCCCCCTCCGCGCGGAGGCGCTCGCGGAGGTCGGGGCGCACCCCCAGGAGCATCTGGAACTCGTATCGATCCCGCGGGACCCGCAGGCGCCCGATCGGCCCGCGGGCCTCCTGGATCAGCTACGGATCGTAGCTAGCCCTTCACCTCCATCGGGTTGGGCAGAGGACTTTCACCTCCAAGCTGTCGAACATGCTCGGCACACAAGCAAAAGGGCGGGCCCTCCTGGAAGAAGAGGTGCCTGCCCTCCCCGCTCGTTCGCCCTACAGTCCTTCGGGAAGAAGCGCGACCTTTCCCGGCTGGGTTGAAACGCGCGCCAGGACGTTCTCGAGGATCTGGTCCGGGTCAATCCCTTCCGCCTCGCCTTCGAAGGAGAGGATCAGTCGGTGTCGGAGGGAGGCGAGTGCGACCGTCCGGATGTCCTCGAAGCTCACGTTGAACCGCCCGTCCATGAGGGCGTGCACCTTCCCGCCCAAGACCAGGGCCTGAGCGCCTCGCGGCGAGCTGCCGTATCGCACGAAGCGCCGGACCATTTCGGAGGTTCCCTCGTGCTCCGGCCGCGTGGCCAGGACGAGCTGGGTCACGTACTCCTTGACCGGCTGGGCAATGGGGACCTCTCGCACCAGCGCCTTCATGGCCTCGACCTCGGGGCCGGCCGCCACTTTCTGCACCACCTCGGTCTGCGGCTTGGTGGTTCGCTCGACGATCTCCGAGAGCTCCGTCGCGGAGGGATACCTCACCTTCAGTTTCAGCAGGAAGCGGTCCAGCTGCGCTTCGGGCAGAGGATACGTCCCCTCCATCTCGATCGGGTTCTGCGTCGCCAGGACGAAGAACGGTCGCGAGAGGGGATGCTGGACGCCGCTCACGGTGACCGACAGTTCCTGCATGGCCTCCAGCAGAGCCGACTGCGTCTTCGGGGTGGCGCGGTTGACCTCGTCCGCCAGGACGATCTGGCCGAAGAGCGCGCCTCGCTGGAAGCTGAAGTGCCGACCCCCCTCCGGCGTCTCGACCACGATGTTGGTCCCGATGATGTCGGCCGGCATCAGGTCCGGCGTGAACTGGATACGGGAGAAGCGGAGGTCCAGGCTCTCCGAGAGCGTCTTCACCAGCAGCGTCTTCCCCAGGCCCGGGACTCCCTCCAGCAGGGCATGCCCCCCGGAGAACAGGCAGATCAGGACGCCGCGGATGATCTCCTCGTGGCCCACCACCACCTTGGCGATCTCCCGCGTGAGAGAGGTGAACACTTCGCGAAACCGTTCGGCTCGTTCTTCGGCGCGCATATGCTCCTCGATAAGTGAGCCGAGGGCCTAGTGGGGCGAGCCGAGTCCCCGCCGCAGGCGTTCATTCTCGGCTCTCGGTTCTCGGCTCTAGGCTCTCACTTCGGTTGCCCTTCGCGGCGCAGCTTGTTCAGATGCTTCCTGGCGATGTCCACCCATTCCTTCTCTGAGGGCAGCGTGGATGCCAGCTCGATGTATCGCTCCCACTGATCGATGGCTTTCTTCGCGTCCACCTTCTCGTAGACCAGGGCCAGGCCATAGGTGGCACCCGGATGGCGCGGATCGATGGAGAGGACCTGGCCGTAGCGCGCGATGGCCTCCTGATACAGGCCCTTCTCCTCGTAGAGCTCCGCCAAGTTCAGATGGGCTTCCATGAGCTTGGGGTCCAGCCGGATGGCGCGTTCATATTCGGCCACGGCCTCGTGGTACAGTTGCTTCTCGTTGTAGTAGATCTTGCCCAGGCCGTAATGTACCCGGGCGTTCTCGGGCTCGAGTTGCAGCGCCTTCCGGTACTCGGCAATGGCCTCGTCGGACTGGCCCTTGGCCTGGCGGGCATCCCCCAGACCGACATACGCCTCCGCATAGTCCGGCGAGAGCTCCACGGCCTTCTGGTACGCCTGGATGGCCTGATCGTACAGGCGGCGCGGGCTGCTGACTAAGAGGTCACCCAGCCACCTGTAGGCATCCGGGAAGTTCGGATCGAGCTGGATGGCCTTGCGAATCTCCCCCGACCCCTTCCACCGGTTGTTGGTCGCGTAGAGGGAGATCCCCAGGCCATAGTGGGCCGGGGCGAAGTTCTGGTCCGCCTCCAGCGCCTTGCCAAACAGCGCGACGGCCTGCTCGTGGCCCTCCCGGGTCCGCAGGCCCTGCCGCCACATCGCCCGAGCGTACAGGGTGTAGGCTTCCAGAGAACTCGTGGGCTTGGCGAAGGCCGCCTGCAGGCGGCGCTCGTCGTGAGACGACAGCTTCACCTGGAACTGCTGGAGAAGCTGCCGCGCGATCCGCTCCTGGCCCGCCACGAACTCGCCCACGGGCCCGGCGATCTCCTCGATCTGATGGACCTGGCCCCCGTCGCGCGTGTCTGCAACCTTCGCCTGGACCTTCAGCGTGTCCCCGTCCAGGCTGTAGGTGCCGCTCACCAGCCCTCGCGCCTGGAGGTCGCGCGCCAGCTTGCGTGCGGCCTCATCCGTGAGGACGTCAGCCAGAGACACGTTCAGACGCTGCCCCGCCCCCAGGATGGAGTCGGAGTCCACCACACGCACGGCGCGAACCTGGCGCAGCCCGTGCCGGATCGCCTCACCGAGGGCCTCCCCGAACGCCTCGGGCACGCCAGCGGCCGGCCCGACGAACGGGACAACCGCCAGCGGGATCTTCGGGGGAGCGGCCGGTGCCGGCGCCGCAGGCGCGGCCGCCATACCCGGGGATGCTGCCATCCACAAAGCGGCCATCAGCAGCAGGGCCACGGCGGTGCGGCCCTGCGCGCTTCCAGTTGTTGCTCGCGTCACCCCATGTATTTCCCCTCCTCTGCCCTTCGACAGCGTTGCATGTGGAATGCCCTGGGTCGTTGCGTGTTTCGGTCCCGGTGCCTTTCGGGCCAGGCTACCATAGACGCGCTCATGCCCGCCGCCCGCGGCCACCGAACCGCGCGGCGGCCGGGACGACTGAACCTGCGGCCGTCGAAGACCCGCCGGCCCGTCGGCCCGTCAAGCCTCGCCCAACGGCCCCCCGAAATCGCAATCTCCGGATGGCCACATCCGGCAGGAACAGCAAGAGCGCCAGGGCCAGGAAGTACGGCCATGCCTCGATCCAGATCCGGACCTTCTGCCGGTTCTGGGTGAAATTCTCCGCCGGCCGCGCGGGGGAAGCCCCGCCCGAGAGCATCGCCACGTCGCGGAGCATCCCCTCGTTGACCGCCAGGGCCCGGTGCTCCGGCGAGTACGGGACCACCAGCGATGCCACCTCGGACCCGATCGTCTTCTGGTCCTTCCGTTCCGCCACACCCACGAGGTAGGCTCCCTGCTCCGCGGCCGGGAAGGCGCCGCGGTATCGCCCGGGGCCCACCTGCACGAGCGGCAGGACTCCCTGGGTCTTATCCGGGTAGACCACGCCGGCGTTGGCCTCCAGGAAGTTCACGAACTCTCCCTTCGCGTCCACGGCCTCAAGCTGGATCTCGCCGCGCCCGCCGCGCTGGATGACCGAGGTCACGACTTCGCTCCGCTGCGCCGTCCTGAGCGTCCAGCGGGTGAGTTGGCCGAAGAGCTTGCCGAACTCGTCCCACTTCAGCCACAGGATCCCCCACCTTCCCTTGGCATCGGAGGTGAAGGCCGCGGTGCGACCCAGGCCGTAGCGCCAGGCCGATAGGATGGGGTCCCGCTGGTTCGAGATCAGGATCGTATCCGCCGTCGGCTTGGGCGTCGCGGACACGTAGCCGCCCAGGGGCGGGACGCGGTCCCACTGGATGTCCTGGGCGATCTCGTGGCCCGGATGGACCAGCGCCGGCCGGAACGGCTGCTCGATGATGGAAGCCTTGCTGGCCAGTTGCGTCTCCAGCGTCAGGATCCGGGGAATGCTGTAGAGGTCGTCGGTATAGTAGAAGCGCCCCCGACCCCAGCGGGAGAGATCCGTCATGAACTTGACGTCCGCATCCTTGCCGATGGCCACGGAGGAGACGGTGATCTTGTCCTGCTGCATCCGGCGCACCAGGCCCGCGAAGTCCGCGGCCTGCACCTCGCCGTCGGAGAGCACCAGGACATGGCGCAGGAGCGCCTTCCGGTCGTAGATGGCTGCATACGCCTCCTTCAGCGGGGCAAACAGTTCGGTGCCGCCGCCCGCCTTGATGGTGGCGATCTCCTTGAGGATCCGATCCTTGTCCTTGGCCGAGCCCATGGGGACCACCCAGCTCCAGGCGGTGTCGAAGGCAATGACCCCGATCTCGTTCCGCTCGTCCAGAAGCTCCACCACGAGCTGGGCCGCCTCCTTGGCCAGGTCTACCTTGGAGAAGCGGGAGTCTATGCTGGTCTCCATGCTGCCGGACCGGTCGATGACCAGTATCACCGCCAGAGAGGGGATCTCGACTTTCTGCCGTGCCTCCATGGTCACCGGCAGGGCCTCCTCGACGGGCGTGTGATAGTAGCCGCCCACGCCGAAGCTTTCCTCGCCGCCCAGCATGATCAGGCCACCCCCCTGGTCCCGGACGTAGTTGCGGAGGAGTTCCATCTGCGGCTTCGTCACGCGGAGGGCGGAGATGTTGCTCAGGATGATGGAATCGTACTGCGTGAGGCCCTCCATGGTGGTGGGCAGCGCCTCGGAACCGACCATCTCCACCTGGAGATTCTGCGCCCGCAGGGCGTTCAGCAGGTGCGCCCCTTGGTCGCGGTCCTTTTCGACATAGAGCACCCTCGGCCGCCCGCGCACCGCCACCAGCCCCACGCCCCGGTTGTTCTCCTCGACCACGTCGTCGGGCGCCTCCAGGCGCGCCTGGAAGATGTGAAATCCGCCCTCATCGATGGACTGCTGGTAGGCGAAGACGTTCTTCCCGGCCGTGAGGTTGACGGGCTGGGCGCCCACGAACTCCCCATCCCGGTACACGGAGATGCGGCCCGCGGTCTCCTTCGCGCTCCAGGCCACGACGCGGACCAGGAAGGATTCGCCAAATTTCACCTCTTGCGGGACCACCAGGCGCTCCACCAGGACCTCGCCCGCATAGTCGTTCTTCAGGGGCACCACGTAGATGTCCGCCCCTTCGGCGCGGGCCCGCTGGGCGGCCTCGCGGGCGCTTCCCTGGTTCTCGTTGCCGTCGGTGAGGAGCACGATCCGCTTCGCGCCCTCGCGCGGGAAGGCGGCCAGGGCCAGCTTGATGGCCGCCCCGATGTCCGTCGCCCGGCTGGCAGCAGTGGCCGGCGCCTTCGCCGGCAGCGGATCGGTCCCCAGCGGGGTCTCCAGCACCGGGCTCCCGCCGAAGACGATCACGCCGTATCGGTCTCGCTTGTCGGCCGCCTTGACCGCATCCTGGATGTACCGCCAGGCCTTCGCCTTGTTCTCCAGCGAGACGCTGTCCGAGGTATCCAGCAGGAACAGGACGTTCAGTTGTTCCGTGGTGCGGTACAGGCCCGCGCCGCCCAGCCCGGCGATCACAAGCCCGATCACGATGACTCGGATAGCGGCGGCGGTGATCGGCCACTGGCCCTTCGCCTGGCGGTAGTACAGGGCCCCTTCCAGGAGGAGCAGGACGAGGCCCAGAATGGCAAACAGCTTCCAAAGCTCCTGGCGCGACGGGAAGGCGGCGGGCCCTTCTTCGGATGTCCCCTGGCCGCCTCGCTCTGGCAGCGCTTGCGCTCGGGGGACCACGTTGGACTCCCCATCCGACAGGAGGTTCACGGCGAAGCGCTGTTCCCACGCGCCCGCCTTCAGGGTGTAGACGCCGGCGTGGGTCGTCTCGACGACACTCACTCGGCCATCCGCGTCCGCCCGGAGGGCGTGGGTCTTGCCGGTGGGATCGGTGAGGGTGGCCTCCCGCACGCCCGCCGGCAGGCCGGTCGTCAGGGGCTGGCCGGTGCGGAGTTGCAGGCCCGCATCTTCGATCTGGCTTGGGTACAGCCACCGCAGGGCGTTGCTGATGAACAGGGGGAACGCCACTCGGAGGGGAAAGTCGGTCCGATAGAGGTCGAACCCGACGAAGATGGCCTTCACGCCTCCCTCGTCCACGGCATAGATGAGGGGCGTGAGATTGGATTCCGCCAGGGCGCGCCCGCCACCAACGGATCGCACGCGCATGGCGTTCTGGATCGCGACCTTGGAGAGGTCCAGGTAGCGCATTGCCGGGTGGTTCCGATCCCAGTCGATGATGGGCGGCTCCTCAACGCGCCCCAGGACTTCCAGTGGGATCCCCTCGGGAGCGGTGTTGAACAGGAGGTACCGCCCCGCCGGCACCTTCTTCGCGGGGACGTTATCCAGGATCACCACATCGTACTGGGCCGCCTTCTCCAAGAGGTCCGGTGTCCCTGGTTCCACCTGGAGCTGCGGGTCCGCCGCCAGAGCCTTCTCCAGGAAGGCGTTGCCCGAACTGATGAGGAGGACTCGCAGGGGCCGTGGAGGCGGAATCACGGCCAGGGCCTGGTTATCCACGGCCAGCTCGTCCTCGGCGTTGATCTCCGCCCGGAGAATCCCGCCCGCGGTGTGGGTGAACGGGATGACGAAGGAGCGCTTGATCTCGGGGCCCAGGGTCACGTGCTCCACTTTGAGGGGCTTCCCGTCCAGCGTCAGGCCGAGATCGAACGTCGCCGTTTCGCCGCTGTAGTTCGCCACCGACAGCAAGGCCTGGTAATCGAAGGCCCCGAAGTACGTCTTGCGCGTCTCGAACGCGGTGATGCCGATGTTCTTGCCGCGCTGGGCGAACCGGTGCCAGCGGATGGCCGCTCCGCCCAGGTCGGGCACGGTCGGGGGATCGAACGCCCCGTCGGTGAAGACGTGAACGACGGCCGTGCGGCCCCTCTGCTGGAGATTGGCCTGGGCCAGGCGGAAGGCCTCCTCCAGCCGCCCCTCCACATCCAGGGCCTCGAGCCCCTCGACGGCTCGCTGGAGCACCCGCTGCTCCCCGGTGAATGGGACCAGGACCCGCGCCTCGTGCCCCGAGGTAATGACCGTGGCCTGCTGGCCCGGGCGGAGCCGCTCGATCTCCGCCAGGGCCGCGTGCTTGGCTGCGGTGACGCGCGAGCCCGCCAGGTCGCGGGTCTGCATGCTGGCCGAGACGTCCAGGATGAAGACGTTCCGCTCGTACCCTGTGGCCAACACCGTTCGCACCGGCTTGGCCAGTGCCAGGGCCAGGAGCAGAATGGCCAGGAGCTGGAGCAGCAGGAGCAGATTCGGCTTCAGCCGACGGAATGGCGCGGTCGCCTGCTGGTCCCGCAGGCTGTCCACCCAGAAGAGGGTGCTGCTCACGACGGCCTGCTGGCGGCGGATCTTCAGCAGGTGGAACAGGATCACCACCGGGATCGTGAGCAGCAGCAGGAACGCGGCCGGGTTGAGAAAGGTCATCGCAGAAATCCGCCTCGCCGCAAGTGCCGGAGGATCAAGTCCTGAAACGGCACCGTGGTGCTGGTGCGCAGATAATCAATCCGGTGGCTGGCGCAGAACCGTTCCACTTCCGCGAAGTGGCCCTGGAGGCGTTCCTGGTAGCGCTCCAGCGCCGCGCGATCCAGGCTGACCTCGCGGCTCGTGCCCCCCTCCGCATCCAGGAGCGTGAGGTCCCCCCGCAAGAGCGGCTGGAGTTCGTCCTCGCTCACCACGTGCAGCAGAAACACCTCGAAGCGGCGGCGCAAGAGGGCCTTCAGGCCGTCGGCGTAGCCGCCGGGATCGAGAAGGTCGGTGAGGACCACCGCGATCCCCGGTACGCGGCTGCGCAAGGCGTAGTTCGCCAGGCAGCCGTTGAGATCCGTGGGTCCCTTGGCCTCCACGTTGGACAGGAACTCCAGCAGGGGAAAGATTTGCCCTCGGCCGCGGCGCGGCCGCAGCATGTGGGTGAGTTCTCCCGAAAAATATCCGAGGGCCACGCGTTCAAAATTGGCGAGGCCGATGTACCCGAGGGCGGCTGCCACCTGCAGGGCGTAGTCCAGCTTCGGCGGCTGTCCGAACCCCATGGAGGCACTGCCATCCACCAGGAGGTGGACGCACAGGTCCTCCTCCTCCACGTACAGCTTGAGGAGCAGCCTGTCCAGTCGGCTGTAGATGTTCCAGTCCACGTAGCGGAGGTCGTCCCCCATCACATACGGTCGGTAATCCTGGAACTCGACGCCGGCCCCCTTGCGAAAGCTGCGCCGCTCGCCCTTGGCCCGACCCGTCACCACCTTTCGGGAGACGATGGACAGGGCACCCAGCCGTTTCAGGAACATTTCGTCAAAGGCGCGTGCGGCCATGAAGCACCCGATCGAGTCGTGAAGCGTAAGGCGTGAAACGTGAATGGAGCGCGGGCCCGCGGGATGGATCCCTGCGGCCCTCAGCGATTCTCCAGGGAGCGGAAGTATTCCTTCACCTGCTCCCGGTAGTTGAACGGAATCGGCTCTTTGGTCAGGGTCTCCTCCATCATCTTCTGGTATTGCGAGAAGACGTCCATGTACTGCAGGCGCGAGGGATTCTGGGTCCCCGGTCCGGAGAGGTTGGTTTCGTAGGCCTCCATCTGGCCCTCGCGTAGCTCGCCTTCCAGCATGGAATCCTGCTTCTCCCACCCGATCCGCGGGGTGGGATCGCCCTTGGTCTCCAGCGACTTCCCCGTGCCCGGGAGCGAGCCGCCCGTGGAACCGTCCTCGCTCTGGCCTTGCTCGCCCTCGCCCCGTTCCTTCCCCGAGCCGCCCCGCTGGCCTGGTGCCTCGCGCAGGTTGCGTCCCTTGCCGCGGCCGGCCTGGTCGCGATCGCGAAGCCGATTCAGGGCGCGCGACAAGGCGTCCATCATCTTGTCGGTAGAGCCTCCGCCCTCACGCTGCAGCTCGCTCATGAGGTCGTCGGGCAACCCGCCGCTTCCGAACCGCTGCGCACTCTGTCCCATTTCGGAGAGGAGGCGCTCGATCTGCTCCCACGTGAGGCCCTGCATCCGCCCCGACCGCACCTGTTCCTGCATGCGCCGGATCATCACCTGGTACGGGCTCTGGGTGAAGTCCCGCTTCAGGTCCGGGATGCTCTCCGGCCGCGCCAGCAGCTTCAACCGCTCGTCCCCCTGCTTGATGAAGCTCCCGAAATCCGGCCGCTGCTGGCTCATCTTGGTGTCCTGGAAGATAGCGGCCAAGTCCCCGGTTTGCTCCCGCGCCGAGAGTGGCCCGCGCGGTGCCTCGCGCTCTTTTGTCTTCGGGAAGAGCTGGTCGGGCACGGCGGGGGTCGCCAGCTTCTGCTCCAGGGGCTTTTCCCGCTTTGCTTCCTCCTCGGTCGTGGCCTCGCGGCTGCTGGAGTCGCCCCCGGTAGCCGGCAGGCGCAACGGGAGAGGAGGCAACAGGGCGAGGGCCAGCGCCAGGGCGGCCACGGGCGCCGCCCACCGAGCCTCGGGCGGGAGGCGCACGGGGAAGGCGACTTGCGCACGGATCTGTCGCAGGCGGGCTGCCGTCTCGGCGAGCTGGGCGCGGACCATGTCGGTGGGGTCGGCTGTCCCCGCCGGCACAACGGACAGATGCTCCCGTGCGCTGGTCAGGCGTTCCCTGAGATTCAATCGCAGATCCGCCAGGCGGGCTGTGTGGGCCGCAGGGAGCGGTGCCAGGAGGCCGTACAGGAATCCCAGGAGCGCCAGGCCGCCCACCAGGCCCGCGGCAATGAGCGGGGCGGCGGTGGGGAAGAGTCCTTTCGCCAGCAGCGGTACAAGGGCGAGCGCCAAGCCCACCGCCAGGAAGCAGACGCTGGCCGTAAGGGCCCGAACGAGGCGGAGGCGGCGCGAGAGGGAGCGAAGCGTCGTGCGGATTAACTCGCGATCATCCACCATGGATCAGGTCTCCCTGGGGTCCGGACCGTTCGCCTTCCCCGCTCTATATTCCGCATTCATCATTCCGTGTTCCGCATTCGACAGGCGTTGACGCCGCCGAATGGTCCCGCCGCCCACCACCAAGTCGGGGTCGTTCGCGTCGTAGAAGACCGCGGCCTGTCCGGGGGCCACAGCCCGCTGGGGCTCGTCGAAACAGAGGCGCACGCGATCCGCGTCGCGGGGAATCACCGTCGCAGCCGCCGCCGGCTGGGCGTACCGGATCTTCGCCAGGACCCGTTGCGGCCCGGCCAGGCGCGCAACCGCGATGAGATTTACCCGGCCCACCTCTACATCTCGCGTCCAGAGATCCTTGTCTTCCCCGACGATGACCTCGTTCTTCCCGGGATCCAGATGGATCACGTAGAGGGGCTGGTGGTTCGCGATGCCGAGGCCGCGCCGCTGCCCGACCGTGTAGAGCGCCACTCCCTGGTGCTCCCCGCGCACCGCGCCGGCCGCATCCCGGATGATCCCCGGGATGATGGCATCTCCCACGCGCGCCCGGAGGTAGGTACGGTAGTCCCTGGAGACGAAGCAGATCTCCTGGCTATCGGGCTTTGTCGCCACCGCCAATCCCAACTCTGCGGCGAGGCGTCGGGTTTCTTCCTTCCGCAGGTGGCCCACCGGGAAAAGCGCTGCTGCCAGTTGATCCTGAGTCAGGTCGTAGAGAAAGTAGCTTTGGTCCTTCCGGGGATCCACGGCGCGTCGCAGCCGGTATCGTCCCGTGGCCGGGTCATACTCCACGCGAGCGTAGTGCCCGGTGGCCATACGCGTCGCACCCCACCCCTTCGCCCGAGCAAAGAGCGAGCCGAACTTCAGTCGCGAGTTGCAGGGCACGCAGGGATTCGGGGTCTCGCCGTTGAGATAGGCCTCGGCGAAGTGCTGGATGACCTCGCGATCAAACTCGGCCTCGTAGTTCAGCACATAGTGGGGAATCCCGAGCGTCTCCGCCACGGCCCGCGCGTCCTCCACCGCTCCCGGCGAGCAGCAACTGTCGAAGCGCTGGCTGGGGTCGGCCGGGCGCTGGCTGGGCCAGATCCGGAGGGTGATCCCGACGACCGGCACGCCCTGGCGAGCGAGGAGCGCCGCGGCCACGGCCGAGTCCACCCCGCCGCTCATGGCCACGACGACCGTCCCCTTCACCTGATGTGGAAATGTCACGCTCGCGCTCCGACGGATGCGGGAAGGCCGGCGTTCACTCGGCGCATCCGCTCCACGATCGGGGGGAGGATTTCCAGCACGCGATTGATCTCCTCCTCCGTGGTCGTTCGGCCCAGCGAGAACCGGACTGAGCTGGCCACTCGTTCCCGCGGGAGCCCCATTGCCATCAAGACGTGCGACGGCTCCAGCGAGCCGGATGAGCACGCAGCCCCCGACGAGACACCGATGCCATGCAGGTCCAGCGCCAGGATCAACGACTCGGCTTCCACGCCGGCAAATGCCAGGTTCGTCGTGTGGGGCAGCCGTTCGGTCGCATGGCCATTTCGCAGGATACCGGGCAGGGCCGCCATGATGCCACGCTCCAGCCGATCGCGGAGGGGGCCCAGCCGCTTGGCAACAGCCTCCCGATCCCGGAGCGACAGTTCGGCCGCGCGGGCCAGCCCGACGGCGGCCGGCACATTCTCTGTCCCGGCGCGGCGCGAACGCTCCTGCGTTCCTCCGTGCAAGAGCGGCTGCATTCTCGTCCCGCGCCGGATAAAGAGGGCGCCGACGCCCTTCGGCCCGTGGATCTTGTGACCGGACAGGGAAAGGAGATCCGCGTGCAGCGCGCCCACGTCCAGGGGGAGCTTGCCGAAGCTCTGCACCGCGTCGGTATGAAACGTCACGCCCCGCTCGCGGCAGATCCACCCCACGGAGGCGATGGGGAAGAGCACGCCGGTCTCGTTGTTGCCGTGGATGAGGCTGACCAGGATGGTGTCCGGTCGGATGGCCCGGCGCACGTCGTCCGGGTCCAGGAGCCCCTGCGAGTCCACGGGGAGGCGGGTCACCTCGAAGCCCTGGCGGCTGAGGTGGGCGGCGGCGTTCAGGACGGCGTGATGCTCGACGCTGGAGACGATCACGTGACGGCCGCGCTTCTCTTGGGCCGCGGCCACGCCCGTGAGGGCCAGGTTGTCGGCCTCGGTCCCACCCGAGGTAAAGACGATGGTGTCCTTGTCGGCCGTCCCCAGGGCCCGCGCGATGGTCGTCCTCGCCTGCTCCAGGGCCTGCCGCGCCTCCCACCCCCAGGCGTGGAGCGAGCTGGGGTTTCCGAACTTTTCTGTGAGATAGGGCACCATCGCCGCCAGGACCTCGGGGTCGAGCGGCGTGGTGGCGTTGTGATCCAGATACACCCTCATCCTGTGGACCCGAACCCGGACGGTCCGACGATGGCGGACATTCTCGGGCACACCAGAAGTGTGAGACCAGGGAGGACCAGACGGCGGGCGAAACGCACCAGGGAGGTCCGAACGCAACGACGCTGAAGACCGCGGGGCGCAGAGCGCTCCCGCGCCTGATATCAGGGGGCCGGGGTCACGCCCGCTCGGCCGCCTGCAGGCCCTCCTCTTTCGGCTGGAGGCGCACGACCTTGCCCTCGTCCGGGCTAGTCATCTCACAGTTCCCGTTGAACACGGCGCCTTCAGCCACCACCAAACAGGGGGTCCGGATCGTGCCGCTCACCCGGCTCGGTCGCAGGAGTTCCACGCGCTGCTTTGCGGTGACGTTCCCCTGCACCTGGCCGCTCACCACCAGTGTTCCGACCTCGATCTCGGCGCTGACCTGCCCGGGCTCGCCGATGATGAGCACTTCCTCACCGACGATCTCCCCCTCCAGGTGACCGTCGATGCGAACGGCGCCGGCGAAGCTCAGCACCCCCTTGAAATGGGTTCCCTCCCCGAGGAAGGCGCGGATCTCGCCGAAGTCGGTGCCGACCCGCTCCTTTTCCCGCTTGAGCACGGTAACCTCCGAGGGCGATGAGGACGTGTCAGTGCCTGGCGTAAGATTGGTGGGGGACGCGATCGATGACACCATGAATGACGAATGGCGCCAAGGTAACAGAGGAAGTTGGGGCTGTCAATTCGAAACTCGGCGAATACTGCCTGTCGCGGTGCGCTTTCCGCGTCCGTCTTCCGCCAGGGCGCGTCGAGCTACGTCCCCGCCACGGATCCCGTCACCAGGCCACTCACCAGATGGCGGCGGAAGCAATAGTAGAAGATCACGGGCGGAATGGAGTAGAGCACCGCCACGGTCATGAGAATATTCCAGGGGGCGTCGTCGGTGGCCAGGAAGTTGCCCATCATCACGGGGATCGTGATGTGCTTCTCCCCCGAGAGGAACAGCACCGCGTACAGGTACTCATTCCACGAGTAGAGGAAAGCGTAGGTCGCGATGGCCACCATGGGTGGCGCGATGAGCGGCAGGTAAATCCGGAAGAAGACCGCCAGCGGCCCCGCGCCGTCAATGGCGGCTGCCTCGTCGATGTCGGGCGGGATGGTCCTGCCGTAGTCCCAAAGGATCCAGACGGCATACGGCGAGGCGAAGGTGATCATGACCAGGACCACCGAGAGCTTGGTCCCGATCAGGTCGTAATCCGCCATCAGCCTGAAGAACGGGATCGACAGGAATGAGGACGGGATGATGTAAGTGAACAGCGTCATGCTGGAGATGGCGCGACTCCCCCGGAAATGGATCCGGGCCAGCGCGTAGCTCCCCAGGGTGCCCACCACCAGGACCGCCAGGGTGGTCATCAAGGCAATGCTCACGCTGTTCCAGAGCTGGGTCCAGAACATGCTGACGAAGTAGTTGCTCTGCGTGAATGTCTGGAGGTAGTTCTCGATGGTCGGGTTCGCCACGTAGAGTCTGGGCTTGAACAGATCCTCCCATGGCACCAGGGAGAGCATGACCATGTAGTAGACGGGGAAGACCGTCCACACCAGCAGCACGGTGCACACGACGTAGAACGCCACTTTTCGCCAGCCGCGGAGGCGCATGGGCAACGCTCCTACTTGACCCAGCGGATCAGGATGAAAATGAACAGCAGCGTGATGGGCAGGGCGGTGATGAACGTGCCCACCCCCCAGTCAATCTTCCCCATCTGGAACGTGTAGCGGTACGCCAGCGTGGCCAGAACGTGGGTGGAGTCGCCCGGCGCCCCGCCCGTCATGATCTTGATGATCACGAAGTCGCCCAGGGTGAAAACCATCGAGAGCAGGCTGCAGATCATGAACAGGTTTCGCAGCATGGGGAAAGTGATGAACCGGAACCTCTGCAGGGGGGCGGTCCCGTCGATCTCGCCGGCCTCGTAGAGTTCCTTGGGGATGCTCCGTCGCCCAGCCACGAAGATCAGCGTCCAGAAGGGGAGGTACTTCCAGATGTGATACACGATCGCCGCCCCGATGGCCGTGTTGCGGCGCACCAGCCACGGATAGCCCGCGAAACCCAGATCGTTCAGGATCTTGTTCACGATCCCCCACTGGCCGTTCAGCATCCAGCGGAACGCCAGGATGCCGGGAAGAGACGGGATGGCCCAGGGGAGCAGGAACAGCCCGCTGAGGATCCGGGAGAACCGGTGGTCCACGCTAAAGAGCGCGGACAGGACCAGGGCCAGGAACATCTTCAGGTTGACCGCGACCCCCACGAAGACGACGGTGTTCCAGAGCGTCTGGATGAAGATCGGATCGGAGAAGATGTCCGAATAGATGTCCCGGTCCAGGCCCATGTAGATCATGAAGACGATCGGGAACAGGACCAGGAACAGGAAGAGGCAGATCAGCGGTCCGCAGAACGTGAGACCAAGGACAGTCTTTCCCAGCCAGCGCTCGCGGCGCGGGGCGGCAACTGGGGCGACAACGGCCGCGACAGTTTCGTTCATGCGCCTTCCCCAGACGGGGGCGGGAGGCCGTCCGGCCTCCCGCCGCGTTTGGACCTCCGAAGGATGGGCTGGCTACTTCCAGCTCTTGAAGATCTGCTCGATCCGGCTCACCGCCTCGTCCACGGCCTGCTCGTTGCTCCACTTCTCCGCCACCACCCGGGAGATGGCCTTGCCCCAGACGTTCTCGGTGTAGACCTGGACATAGGCAGGGTGGTAGCTGAAGTAGAACGGGCGCGTCTCGTGCTTCATGAACTGGGCCGTGACGACCGGGATGTGCGGGTCCTTCGGATCGTTGAAGAAGGGGTCCGCCGCCACGTCCTTGAAGGAGGGGAACCAGCGCCCGTTGGACGCCTTCACGTACTCGGTGAAGCGCTTGGCGTCGAGGACGTACTTCACGAACTGCTTGCCCAGCGCCTGCTCCTTCGCGTCCTTCGGGATGATGATCTGCTTCACCGCCACCAGGTAGGGGTACCCCTTGCCGTCTACCGGGGAGGTCGGCTGCAGGATGGTGCCGATCTTGTTGTAGTAGGCGTCCTTGTTGGTGAAGAAGAGGGCGCCGGGGATGGAGATGGACGGGTTCGGGGTCATGACCACGGTCTTGTTGTGGAAGTTGGCGTTGTTGTCCCCATCCGTCCAGGTGAGGGCGTCGGTGGGCACGTAGCCTTCCTTGTAGATGCTGGTGAAGAAGGCGAGGGTCTTGACGATGGCCTCGCGGTTCTTGGCCTCTCCGGCGACCACCTTTCCCTCGGGCGAGAGCACCTCGCCGTGATGCGCCAGGAGGTACTGCTCGAAGTTGTAGACCGTGTCGGTAGCCCGGCTGGACTCGGTCATGCCGATCCCGTAGAGCTTCCCGTACTTGGCCGGGTCCTTCTTCCGGAGGGTGTCCTGGACCTTCTTCCAGAAGGCCCAGTGCTCCTTCCAGGTCATGGGGATCTTCTTCGGGTCGGGATCGAGGCCGGCCTCTTGCACCAGGTCCTTCCAGTAGTGAGTGCCGAGCGCCTGGGCCTCGATGGGGATGGCGTAGTAGCTCCACTTCTTCTCCGCGTTGTTGAAGAGGCGCCCGGTAGTCATGTGGGACTCGATGTAGCGGGGCTTCAGTTCGTTGATCAGGTCGGAGACGTCGGCGAGCTTCCCGTCCCAGGCGAATCGTGGCGAGATGTGAAAATCGTTGAAGAAGCAGAAGGCCACGTCCGGCACCCGGCGGGCGATCAGGGCGCTGGTGATCTTCGGGCCCAGGTCGTCCTGGATGGTGAAGGTGATCTCCACCTCCACGTTGTTCTCGCGGGCGAACGCCTCGGCGATCTTCTGCATGCCCTCATCTTCTTCCTTGTAGTACCCCTTGTTCCACCAGACGACGAGCTTGGGTTTCTCCCCCGCGCCCGCCACCCCGGCCAGGCCCGGCCCGATGAGGGCCAGCCCCAGGCACAGGGCGACGATCCAGGGGGCACGCCACACCAGCAGATTTCTGTTAGCCATGCTTTCTCCTCCTCTCACGATGGGGATGATCCGGCGGATGCGGAGTCCGCGCGCCCCTTGAGACCTCATGAAGTAGCCAGGGGCGGAGTCGTTGCCACCGGCGGCGGCGACTTGAAGCACAAATCGTAACTAATACCAGGCACCCATGCCTTGTCAAGGACAAAAGAAGGAATGGTCGGACGATGGACACCCTTGACCTCTCAAGGGCGATCGTACCGGGGCGCGCCTCCACCTTATTATGGGTGCGCCCGCGGTGCGAACGGGGCGGTCGAGCAGTCACTCGCCCGGGCAGGCCATGTACCATTCCTCTGCGGGCAAACTGCCAGGGTGACCGGCACGGAACGGGAGATCGGAGCCCAGGACGACCTTCGGAGTCGCCCTCCTGAGATCCCGTCCGAGAGCCCGGGGCCACGCGTCACCCGGCTGGACGAAGGCGCGCGCGTCACGGCAGCGCGTGAGCAGGTCTCGCTCTACCACACAGGAACTTCAACTCGTTTTCTGGGCTGTTAATCCTGATCCGAGAAAACCTTGAACCGCCATGACGCCAAGGCCGCCATGGATGGCATGTTCGGAACCTTCCAATCCAGAACACGAGGACCGGTTCTTGAGGCCTTCAGAAGTTCCGTTTGTCTTCCTCAATAAGGCCTTCTGGTCTTGGCGTTCTTGGCGCCTTGGCGGTTAATAATTTCGGATTGGGGTTAAGAGTGACCGGAGGCATTGGATCCCGCGGAGATCGATCGGCTCTTCTCCGGCCTATCGGACCGATGGGAACTGTTCGCTTAGCGTGAGGCCACGTGAAGGGGCCGAAATGTTCTCATCCTGACGCACCGCGTTAATGGCTCCTGCCAGCCGGGCCCGTCCCGGTTTGCAGCGCCCCAGTCCAGGCACTCCTTGACCTTGACTGCGAAATCGGCATCCGCATCCCGGGAAACGTCGCGGCAAACCCGGCCAGCGCACGGGTGAGCCCGCCGGTCATCTATTATCCTCCCGCCTTCCCCCGGAGGATCTCCAGCATCCGGCGGTATCCGGTGGGCCGGACCCGGACGGCAATTACGGCGGGCTGGGTGGTGGCGACGGCATCCTTGAGGGCCGACCTCAGGCCCTCCTCGTCCTCGACCTCGGTGCTGAGGGCCCCCAGGCTCTCGGCCAGCCTCGGGATGTCAATGGCCCCCAGGGAGACGCCTGCCGGCGCATACCGCTTCTGCTCCTGCTGAATCCGACTGAGGCCCAGGGAGCCATCCACGAACACGATGGCCACCAGGGGAAGACGCTGCCGCGCAGCGGTGGCCAACTCCGCGACACTCCGGAGGAACCCGCCATCTCCCAGGAACGCCAGGACTGGCCGGTCGGGGGCGACGAGCTTGGCCGCGATAGCGGCGGGAAGGGCATACCCCACGGTCCCGAGGCTGCTGGAGCACAGGTATCCTTTGGGCTCGTAGGCGTCCCAGAATGCGGCCACCGCGAATGCGTGGGCGCCGGAGCCCACGGTCACGACGGTCTGCCGGGGGAAGATCTCCCGTGCGACCTCGACCACCCGGTGCGGGGGAACCCCGACTTTCCCCCGCCCCGTGCTGGCCTCGGCCAGGAACGACCGAGAGCGGGCCCTGAACTCGCTGCCCTTCGCCGCCCATTCCGCCAGGCGCCAGCCCCCACCGGGTGGCAAGGCTTCTCGCAGGGCACCCAGGGCCGTGGGCAGGTCCGCGATCACCTCGCAGACCGCCTCAAATGGCCGGGGTCCGGTCCGGTACTCTGCCAGCGCCACGACGGGCAGGCTGGCTCGCCAGGGCCGCGGCAGAAGTTCCACCGGATCCAGCCCCACTGCGAGGATTCCGTCCGCCTTCGAGAGCAGCTCGTCCTCCAGGCGGCCGCCGGCAAAGACGCCCGCCACCAGAGGGTGATCCTCCGGAACCACCCCCTTGGCCCGATGCGTTGTGAGAAGCGGTGCTCCGAGGTGCTCCACCAGCTCCTGGAGTGCACGAGCCAAACCCGGCCGCCGACAACCCAGGCCTGCGATCACGACCGCCCGCCCCCGCCGGGTGAGCAATCCTGCCGCGGCCCGGATCCCGCTGGGCGAGGGGGCGTGCAGGCGCTTCCCCTCGGGGTGATGGGCATGCCGCCGGGCCGGCTTGAGCGCCTCATCCACAGGCAGGTCCAGGTGGACCGGCCCACGCGGCAACTCCATGGCCTTGCCCCAGGCCCAGGAAAGCAGGCGCTCGGCCCGTGGGGCGGTGACTGTCGCGCTACACTTGACCACCGTCTCTAGGAGGCGGGGATGGTCCAGGCCCTGCCGGGTGGCCAGGCGCAGACTCGCCCGAGAAGACCGGCCGGTGAGCAGGAGGAGGGGGTCACGGTGGAAGTAGGCGTCTGCCACCCCGGGAACGGCGCTCCCAACCCCGGATCCCAGGGCGGCGAGGCAAACTCCTGGCCGTTGCAGGAGGTCACCCTCCGTGGCAGCCATCAGGGCTGCGCTGGCCTCGCTGTGGGTCAAGAGGAATTCGATCTGCCGCTGCCGACAGGCCTCGATGATGTCCAGCGTGCTGTCCGCGCCCGGCACGCCGTATATCCGCCGGACGCCGAGGCCAGCCAGGAACCCCGCAATCGCCTCTGCGGTTGTCGCCATGAACCCTCCAGGAGGCCCTCAGGCGTTCAGGCGAGGCGACCGGCTCAGGCCGCCTTGGCACAAATCTCGCCGAAGAGCCGGGCCTGCACCAGCATCAGATAGAACCAGAGGAACGGCCACACCAGCGGGCCGAGGTACGGTATCGCGGCGATCAGGCCGGCCAGGATGTAGGACCCGACGCTCAGCAGGTAGGTCGCCACGTACTCCGCCAGGACCGCGTTGATCCCATCCCACAGGATTCCGGGGTGAAAGGCTACCTCGATCCTGCGCTGCACGAGGTAGCGGGCAAGGGCCATGGGGAGGAAAAACAGCATGAACACCCCGGCCAGGACACCCAGGACCATGAGGACCATCCCCAGGAAGAGCAGGATCCCGCCCTTCACCAGCAGGCCCAGCCCCAGAAGGAGCAGGAGCAGCGGCACCACCCCGTATGCCAGGCCCACGGCAAACGTGGCCAGCCCGCCGCGCAGGAGCGCCGGCCAGTTCTCCCACTCGGGCAGTGCCCCCACCTCCCAGAGGAGCGTCCCCCGGTACACTTCAAGGATGTACCCGAGCGCGGGAAAGTTCACGGCCACCACGAGCGGCGCGATGCCGAAGGCTGCCTCCTCGGAGGCCAGGTAGGCCAGGCCCACGAAGATGAGCTCGAGAAGGACGCCGGTGGCGCCCCCCAGCAAGAGCTTTCGCTGCCAGTCCACCCCTTCGAGGGGGAAGCGGGCCGAGGTCCTGATCCGAAGCTGCATGCGCTAGCGTGGCCCCGTGATGAGCTCCACGAGGCGCGTGAGGTCCTCGTCGGAGAAAAAGCTGATCTCCAAGGTGCCCTCCTTGCCGTTCCGCACGATCCGGACCTTCGTTCCCAGGGCCACCCGAAGCTGATCCTCGAGGGCCTGCAGGTTGGGGTCGCCGCTCCTGGGGCGACCGCCCGGGCCGCGCGCCCCGCGGCGCAGGCGACGGACCAGCGCCTCAGTGGCCCGGACGGTGAGCCCGCGCTTGACGATGAGGTCCCTGGCCTTGAGCTGATCCGCCGCCTTCTCGAGGCCCAGCAGGGCGCGGGCGTGCCCCTCCGACAGCGTCCCGGCCGCCAGATCCTCGCGCAGTCGCCGGGGAAGGCGCAGGAGGCGGAGGGCATTGGCCACCGAGGATCGGTCCCGGCCCAGCCGCTCCGCGACCTCCTCCTGGGTCAGGCCGAACTCCTCGATGAGGCGCCGGTAGGCCTCGGCCGCCTCCACCGGGTTCAGGTCCTCCCGCTGGAGGTTCTCCACCAGGGCCATTTCCAGCGCCTGGGCGTTGCTTGCCTCCTTGATGATCGCGGGGATGCGCGTGAGCCCGGCCAGCCGCGCCGCGCGCACCCTTCGCTCCCCGGCCACAACCTGATACCCGTGGGGGGCGCGGCGGACCACCACCGGGGTCAGCACGCCGTGGGTCCGGATGGTGGCCGCCAGTTCCTCCATGGCTCCCGGCTCGAAGTGTCGCCGGGGCTGCAGCGGGTTGCTCTCCAGTTCTGCCAGCGGAATCTCTAGGCTGGCCGCCCCGGTCCCTTCGGCGCCGGGGATCAGGGCCGAGAGCCCCCTACCGAGCCCGCGCTTTTGAACCATCGATCACCTCCCGCGCCAACTGCAGATACCCTTCGGCGCCGGGGCAGCGGATGTCGTACAGGATCACCGGCAGGCCGTAGCTGGGCGCCTCGCTCAACCGGACGTTCCGGGGAATGACCGTGCGAAACACCCGGTCCGGGAAGTGTTGTCGAACCTCGTGGGCCACCTGCCCGGACAGGTTCACCCGGCCGTCATACATGGTGAGTAGGATCCCCTCCACTTCCAGGCGGGGGTTCAGGTTCTGGCGGCACAGCCGGATCGTGTCCAGGATCTGGCCCAGCCCTTCGAGCGCGTAGTACTCGCACTGCAGGGGAATCACCACCGAGTCGGCGGCCACCAGGGCGTTCAGCGTCAGAAAGCCGAGCGAGGGGGGGCAATCGATCAGGATGTAGTCGTAGCGGGGGGCAATGGGCTCGAGCGCCCGCTTCAGCCGGTGCTCCCGATCCGGAAGGTCCACCAGTTCCACCTCGGCGCCGATCAGGTCCCGCCGGGCCGGGATCACCTGCAGGGCGGGCAGGGCTGTGGGCAAGGTCGCTTCGGCCGCCCGGGCCGTGCCCAGGAGCAGGTGATACGTGTGGATCTTGACGGCCGCCGTCTCGACCCCCACGCCGGTGGTGGCGTTGCCCTGCGGGTCCGCATCCACCAGGAGCGTGGGGCGCTCGGCGGCGGCCAGGCAGGCGGCCAGATTCACGGCCGTGGTGGTCTTGCCCACGCCGCCCTTCTGGTTGGCGACCGCCATGATCTTGGCCACGTCCGACCTCCTGCTGGGACGCTCGTCAGCGCACCATAGCATACCGGGGCCGCACCGGCCAAGGGGGATCCCGTGTTTCACGTGAAACATGGCCGGGCTCGCCATCACCCGGCTCGCCGCAACGCCAGCACCTGGCGCCCAGGACGCCCGAGGGAGGGGGGGAGGGCCAGTTCCCGGACCATCTCGAAGCCCAAGCCCAACAGTCGCTCCAGGGCCCCTGCGTCCACCGCCCCTGCCCCGACCTGGACCAGGAAAAGGCCGCCGGGGCGCAGGAACGGCCGCACCAGGCGTCCCTGCTCGGGCGGCGGAGCCACGGCTCGCGCCAGGGCCAGGTCGTAGGCGCCCACCTCCTCTGGATCGCCGGCCAGCTCCTCGGCGCGGCGCCGGATGACCCGAACCGTCGCCAGCCCGAGCTGCCGCACGATGTGCTGGAGGAACGTTGCCTTCTTGCGGGAGGCTTCCACTAGGGTAAACGAGAGGTCGGGCCGCACGAGCTTCAGGGCCAACCCGGGAAAACCCGCTCCAGACCCGATATCCAGGGCGCGCCTGGCGTCGGGGGGAATGAGGGGCAGGCAGGCCAGCGAGTCGAGGAATCCCGCTCGAACGATATCCTCCGGCTCGCGGAGCGCAGTCAGGTTCACCCGCGCCGACCAGCGGGTGATCTCCTGGAGGTAGGTGCGGAAGGCCGCCACCTGGCTCGGCGTAAGGTGGAGGCCCAGAGCGAGGGCGCCAGTGACCAGTAGGTCGTCGGGCCCGGGCCGGGGGCCGTGGGGCAGCTTCATGCCGCGGGCTCAGCCGGTTCGGCACCCCGCCTATGCCGCCTGCCCTTCGGCGGGGGCCGGGCGCGCCGGCGACCGGGTGATCAGCCATTGCTGGCCGATCTGCAGGATGTTGTTGACCAGCCAGTACAGGACGAGGCCTGAGGGGAACCCCCAGAACATGAACGTGAAGATGATCGGCATCATCCAGAGCATCATCTGAGCCTGGCGAGGGTCCCCGGCGGGCGGCGACATCTTCTGCTGGACCCACATGCTGACGCCCATCAGCAAGGCCAGGATGTTGGCCTGGAATTCGTAGCCTCCCCAGACCGACAGGCTGAACAGCGAATCGGGCTGGGTGAGATCCCGGATCCAGAGGAAGCGGGCCTGCCACATCTCCACGGAGGTGGACAGGGCGTTGTACAGAGCGATGAAGATGGGGATTTGCACCAGCATGGGCAAGCAGCCGCCCATGGGATTCACCCCGTGCTTCTTGTACAGGGCCATCGTCTCCTCTTGCTTTTTCTTGGGGTTGTTCTTGTACCGCTCTTGGATCGCCTGCACCTTGGGCTGGATCGACTGCATGGCCTGCATGGACTTCAGGCTCTTGTGGGTGAGAGGGTGGAAGGCGATCTTCTGCAGCACGGTCACCAGGATGATGGCGATCCCGTAATTGCCCGTGAAGCCATAGAGGAACTTCAGGAGCCACAGGGCGGGCCGGGCCAGGAAGTCGAACCATCCCAGGTCCACGAGGTTGTCGAGGTCGTGGCCCACCTCTCGGAGCACGTCGAGGTCCTTGGGTCCGGCAAACACCAAGGCGCTGGCGCTCGTCTGGCCGCCCGGAGGCAGGGTTTGCTTGGCCGCCGCCAGGCCCAGAAGCGGCTGGTCCTCGGCGGCTTTCTTCACAAAGGCCTGGAGGCCCTTGTCCTTGGGGATGAGGGCTGCCGCGAAGTACGTATCCTGCAGGGCCGCCCAAGAGAGGCTCCCCGGTTGAACCTTCTCCCCGTTCACCTTGGTGAGGTCTTCGTGCACCCGCTTCCCGTCCAGCCAGAGGGTGGGCGCCTGCAGCGTGGTGTTCTTCTTGTCCAGGCTGTTCCGCAGGCCCGGCCCCCAGGCGAGCCGCGGCTCCGCCAACACGTCCGCACCCGAAAGGTTCCGGACGGTCAGATCCACCTCAACCTGGTACCGGTCCGCGTGGAAGGTCAGCTTCTTCTGGATCTCGGTCCCCGAGACGGATACCTGCGTGAACGTCACGGTTCCGGTCTCATCGCGACCGGCCAGATCGAGCCGCTGGCGGTCCACCTGGTAGACGGCCTGCGCCTGCTCCCCCTCCGCCCAGGCAGCCAGTGATCCAGGCGATGCCCCGGGATCCTTCATCGCGACCAGATCCACCGGGCCACCGGTGTCCATACGATACTTCTTCAACTGCCAACTCGTGGCGCGTGCGCCCGCGGTCGAGAGCGTCACCCGCATGAGAGGCGTTTCGACGACGACCTCTCGTATCGGGAGCTCAAGCTGGACCGTGGGTGTGTAGCCTTTCGGCCGCGGCGAGGCCTTCGGGCGGGCGGGAACCGGCGCGGTCGCAGCCGGTGGCGCGACCTGTGGTGTGGGTCTGGTCGCAGTGGGGCGGGCGGGTTCCTGCGGCGGGGACTCGACCCGTGAGAGGTACCACTGGTACCCCAGCAGGATCAGGATGACCAACACCGTCGCGAGGATTGCGTTTCTTTCCATGCGTACTCCAGAAGGTGACTCGAGGGCCTAGGGGACCGGGTCGAGGCCGCCCGGATGATACGGGTGGCAGCGCAGCAGGCGCCAGATCATCAGCCCCAAGCCCCGGACGAGGCCGTGGCGCGCTAGAGCGCCTATGGCGTATTCCGAGCAGGTCGGGAAAAAGCGGCAGGCCGTTGGAAGGGCCGGTCCCACCCACCGCTGATATCCGCAGATGAGGATTGTAATGGCGTTTGAGATTCTATCCATGGGCCGTTGTATCCGCCTGGCGGCGCGCCAGGGCATTCGCGAGACGAGTCAGCAGTTCTGCCAGGCTGGCGCGTATCTGCCGGCGCGGATGGCCGCTCACGTCGCTCCTCGCGAGCAGTAACAAGTCCACCCCCGCGGGTCGGCTGAACCTGTCCGCGAAGACCTCTCGCGCAATGCGGCGGATGCGGCTGCGGGTCGTGGCGCTGCCTGCGGTCCGCCCCAGCGCCACGATCAGTCGTCCTCCTCCATCCGGTGCGTTATCTCCGCACGCCGTCCACGGACCGGCGCTCACCCGGACACCGCGCCGCCGCAGACGGCCGGCCGGTGTTTCCCCGCCCCGCCTGCCTGTCATGCTGTCGGCCTAGACGGTAAGCCGGTGTCGCCCCTTGGCGCGACGTCGCTTCAAGATCTTGCGGCCGTCCGACGTGCTCATCCGCTTGAGGAACCCGTGGCTCCCCTTGCGCTTGCTCCGGTTCGGCTGATATGTCCGCTTCATGAATCCTCCATGTATGAATTCCAGGGGGGGGACGATAATATGGCGCCTGGCTTTGGTCTGTCAAGCCTTGCGAGCTATTTAAATTCTGGCTCATTGCTTCGTCTCTGATACGCATGGATCATAAACCTCATCTGATCTTCTGCCTTGATGCGAACCTGCTCGATATACCGCGCCACTACTGTCCGGTTGAGGTTTTGGACCAACGCCGCAACTTACGTGTTGATAACGAGTTACAGGATTCCATGACTGTTTTCGACTTCGGCTCTCGTGTAGACTTCGACCACCGTTCCCTCCTCCCAGCATGGAAAGGGGTGGCCG
>Ga0315285_10000594_pt1 | contig 37724 bp, 33 predicted proteins | sample YL17G09_36_MG_FD_203698 | JGI IMG/M metagenome (GOLD analysis project Ga0315285, IMG submission 203698) | Sediment microbial communities from Yellowstone Lake, YNP, Wyoming, USA - YL17G09_36 | ecosystem: Environmental > Aquatic > Freshwater > Lake > Sediment | place: USA: Wyoming | collected...
TCTCGGTAGGGCCCGCGGGGAGGGCCGAGGACTTGCGGCGTGCCCTGCAAGTCCGAGGGCCTTCCCCGCGAACGAAGCGGCGCGAGCGAACGTGTAGCCTAAGTTTCGCGCCGCTGAGTATCTGCATCCGAACAAGCTGGTGGCGACGGGCGGGCCCAGCGGGTAGTTACGCCCCGACGTGCACAACTTGGCCAGGTTGGATCACCTCGAGAACACGCAGCACCTCGGGCATCTTTGGCCGCAGGTCGTTGATGTCGTTGTTTGGTGCCCTGACGATCACCAGCGCCAGATCAAGCCCCGGGAGATTCTGTTGATACGGGATTCCTTGGTCTACGGTCAGCAGGACGTCGAACTGCGCAGCCGCTAGGCGAAGGAGGGCGTTGTTCTTCGTGCCGGACCAGCCCATCTCGGCCACCGTCTTCACGTCGTGCCCGGGTAACTCACGGCGAAGCTTGCGCGGCACACACTCGTCAAGCAGCACGCGCATGGGAGCCCACCAAGAGCTGGATGCCCTCTTCCAGTGCGGCCACCGCTTGCTCCCGAGTCACTGTCGGGAAGTCGTTGAGAAAGTCGTCCAGTCGATGTCCGCCCTCAAGGTAGTCCAGAAGCGCCCTCACCGGCACGCGAGTACCGACGAAGACGGGCGTCCCCCCGAGGATCTCAGGATCGCTGTGAACAACAGCATGTCTCTGCGGCATGGTGTATCCTCCAACGCTGCAGCGTAGCACCGATTCCGGTTCAGCCCAACTTCAAGCGTCATCGGCGCCTGTTACGGCGTCCGCTGCATGCGCTTGGTTGGCGGGGGGCTGGTTCGAGCCCTATGCCACCGCACGACCAGCAACCCCTCGAGATCGCTTCTCGCCTAAGAGCTTCAAACAGAGAGCGCGTATCGTCTCCAATTCGTGGTAGAACTCGCGCCGGGCCTCCTGCGCTGGCAAACAGTCAAAAAGATCTGGTAACTGGATCCCCCGACTCATAATCGCGTTGGCCTCCCTCTTCCGAAGATGTCTCTGGACGTAAAGGCAGTTATCGGCATGGTAGAAACGTTCGACCGCTTCGGCGGGACTCAGAATCCCACTTGCCAATGATTGTACAAGGCCCAGATTCATGAGCGCAAAGAGTTCCAACTGCTGGGGAGGACTCCCGGGTACCTCCGAGATGAGCACACGGGATGGATGGCGCTGTTTCATGGATTCACCGTCCTGGAAAAATCCGGAACGAGACAGCAGCACTGCCTCCACGGTTTGTCACGCCTAACGATGAGGCTGAGGTTTCGGCGCGGCTAGCGCCGATAGCCTCCAGCCTCAGGTTCTGCGTCCGTTTCTCTTCCGACAATCTTGAATCCAGTGATGCTCATGTAGCCCTTGGCCTTGAGGTGCATGGCAAGGTCGGCGTCTGTTCCTCCATTCCGTTTTGGGGCGAAGGCTTGGGCCAAATCTGATTCCGCCTCGGCCACAGCCGACTGGTGGTCAGCGTGTGGAGCGGTGGGATTCGCCAAGACGAAATGGTCCCGCCAATCCATTTCTGACACACGCTTCTGACAGAGGAGCGACGGCACATATCCTGTACCGGGGCCGCCGTAGCTCCCCGGCTCGAAACGGAACCCACCTGGGGACGTCGTAGCCATCCTCGAGCAGGTGGGGCTTCACGAACTCTCTCCAGCAGCCTGGGTTTCTGTAGTGCCACAGGATGATTCGCGCCTGCCATGACCTGCGCCTCTTCCAGCGGCCACAGCGTATGTGGAGTCCATTCGCCACGTCAAGCCCATTCTCTTCCCACGACCCGTCGGCCCGAAATCCCGTATTCCCGAAAGGTGGGTTACCCCCCCGGTTCAGGGCAGTGCTTTCTCCTCTGCAAACCGCCCCTCCGCTGCAATACTGTGCGCATGTTTGGTTATAGCGTCAAGCCTCTCGGACCCGGGCAGATCGGTCGCCCCGCTGCGGGAGCGAGCTGCCCTACGGTCAAAGCGAGGAAGGGGTCGGGGAGGCGCCGAGACGTTGGGGGCTCGTCCGCCAGAGATTGATTCCGCCGACGATGGCCAGCAGGGTGATGAGGATTGCGGAGGCCACACACCAGTTGCAGATCGCTTCGATCACGAACAACTCGATATACGTGAGGTAGGCGGAGAAGGCGAAGCCGCCCAGCGCCAGGAGGAAGCTGATCGCGAGGACTCGGCGTTGCGTGGGGCCCCATGTCTGCAGGGCAGCCAGGGCCAACCCCAGGAGCACGAGATATCCGGCCAAACCGATTGAAGGGGTGAAGGGGGACTAAATGAAGGGGGACGCCCTTAAATAAGTAAGAAACTCACCTCACGAGTTCATAGTGGTTCTCTCGGACGATCACCTCGCCTCTCTGGACGGCATAGCTCACCCCAGGCGGGCTCAGGCCGAGTTGCCGCGCGAGCGCCGTGAGCGGGAGGCCCAACTCCCGCACGGCCCAAAAGCAGAGCAGGCTCCGGGCGGTCACCTTCCGCTGCTGGCGCCCTTGGGCCACCACCTCCTGCGGGTCCATGTGGCAGAGCTCGGCCACCCTTTCGACCAGGTGCTCGAATCCAACCCCTTGGCGTTTCAAGTCGTACTGCCGTGTGTACCGCTCGTTGGCCTGGGCCAGGATTGCCTCGACGAAGTCCGACTCTCCCAAGATCCGCTCATCGCTCTTTATCGGCACTTGTCCCTTTCCCCGTCGCTCCTTCACCTCAGCCCACCCGCCCAGGCTGCGAATCAGGCCCCCGCCAATAAGGTCGGGACGCCGGCCTTGATGCATCCCGGCTTGGACATAGGCCTCATAGGCTTTCCGGGCCCGCCCCACCGTTTTGCCGAAGTCCCTCAGCACATCCTCCGTCGCCTGCCAGGGCCGGCTCATCTTGCCGAGCAGGCCGCTATGCCCGCCATATGGGTAGCGGTTCAGCGCACTCAAGCTGGCGACGAGGCCAGCCCGCAGGGGGTTCAAATGGATATAGCGCACCAGCTCCCTGAAATAGAGATCCTCCTGACACACCACGGACTTGTAGCGGTTCTGAAACAGCAGGCCATGCCGTTTATGGCGGCGATTGAACCGCACGGCATAGCCCGTCAGCAAGCGCCGCATCAGGCTCGCCAGCGGGACCTGGCCGGTGCGCAGGAGCACATGCACATGGTTCGGCATGAGCACCCACGCATAGCAGGCCGTCTGTGTTTCTGGCAAGAGCCTCGCCACCCGGGCGAGGAAGTCCTCGCGATCGGTGTCATCCTTGAAGATGTTCCGCCGCTCGATCCCCCGGATCATGATGTGGTGCAAGACCCCCGGAGCGTCCAGCCGTCCTGATCGTGGCATGGTCCCCCGGATACTCTCTTCTTCAGCGGATGTCAACTGAATTATTTAAGGGCGTCCCCCATTACGTTTCCGCATCAGCCGCGGCGCCCTAAATCCCGCGCGCCGTCGGCTGCATGCGGAGGTTGGCAGGTTTCTAGCTTGCTCGCTTTGCGATCAACTCCCTGACCTTGGGCACAAGGTCCTTTGGCACTTCCATTACCGTGTACGCGGCGTTCTCGTACGATGCCTCGTCCTCGGCAAGGGCTTCTTCCTCGTTTTGCGTTTCATAGTGCTTCAATACCTTGTGGACGCGATCTTCATTCCAGCCCGGGGGGAACTTGCTCTTCTTCATTTCTTACCTTTCCTCTTTATGCGTCGCCTATACGCGAACAATGGCTTACCCATCAATTCGTAACCCGTTATCACAAATATACTATCAGGTTCTGGATCTGGAACATAGACGATCCTGATGTGCCTTCCGTTCGTGGTTTTTCCGATCGCTATTCTCGAGTTATCGGCACCTGGACGATCCTCGCCTGCGTTGCGAAGAATATCATCAACTTCGCCTTCGCTGACGTCATGTTTGTAAATATGCGGTTGTCCTGTTTCAGGATCTATGTAGTATCGAATCTTCACATCGATTCTTTCTTATGCCGAATCGGGATAGGGAGGAGCCTCGCGGCTCCTCTCCTCCCACACCACCGTACATACGGATCACGTATACGGCGGTTCGGCGGATCGAGTGCAAGGGCTCAGTTCTCGACCAGGCTCGGCAGTCCCAAGGCGGCAAAGTACCGCCAGGGGAGCGCGATCACCAGAGCCGGGCTCTGGCTCAAGCGCCATGGACCGTGGGCCGACTTGACCGTGTTCCAGGCCAAGTCGGCGCTCACTCCCCGCTTCCGGAGCTCGCGGTAGCGGCGGCGACCCCACTGCTTCCAGTGGTAGCTCCGCAGCCGGCGACGGATCCATTTGTCGAGGTCCGTCAACGGCGAGGGCACCTCGGTGAACCCAAAGTACGCTCGCCAGCCCAGGACCAGCGTCCTGAGCTCGGCCACGATTTGGCGAATGGTCCGTCCCCGCGTCCGACCCGTCACTGCCCGGACGTTCGCCTTGAAGGCCTGCAGGGCCTTCTCGCTCACGTTCCGGCGGTTCGGAGTCAAGCCCATTCTTAGTTGAAATTGCAGAGCGGCTCCTAACATGAGATTACGCAGCTCGGTGTTCTGCTGTGACCTCCTTCCCTCGGATCTCCGCTTGGAGGGCAGACCGGAGAAGTGGGAGGGATCGATACCCTCTGATCCGCCGCAGTCGCGGCTCGATGTCGAGCAGGGCCGCGGCGAGCCAGCGCTGCTTCTGAGAGCTGTTGGTCCACCGGTCCACTTTGGCGGTGCGTTGGCCGACGAGCGCATTGATGGACTCGAGACAGTTGGTGGTCTTCAGGCTCGTCCCCAGGGCCCCGAAGACACCCAGGCGGTGGAGGGTGAGCGTCTCCTCGAAGCCCTCGTCGAGGCTCGCCACGGCGGACTCGTTCAGGAGCCGGAGTTCCTGCCGGCACCGGAGCAGGGCCGCCTTCGCCTCCGCGTAGGCGGAATGCTCGTAGGCCTGCTGGAGCTTCCGGCGCCAGGTGGCCTGGTGCCCCTTCGGCAAGTAGGCCACCACGTTTTCCCGTTTGTGCCACTGGCAGCGTTGGACCACGGCCTGGGCGCCGAAGACGCTCGCCACCGCCTTGCGGAACCCCTTGGATCCATCGATGACGCAGAGGAGTCCCTGCTCGTACCGAAACCCTCGCTCCCCCAAGTCGCGGAGGAACGCGGCACACACTTTCTCGTTCTCCGTGCCGGTCTGGACGAAACCCAGGAGGACCTTCTCGCCCGTCACGGTGACCCCGAGGGCCATCACCATTTCGTCCTCGGCGAAGGTCTTCCCGTCGAGGAGGAGGGCGACAATATCGTAGCGGTCCAGCCGGCGCTCCAGGAAGGCCCGGAGCTTCCGGGCACTGGCCCGGATGAAGCGCCGCGAGACGGTGGAGGGACTGAGCCCGAACGCGGCGGGGAGCGCCTCGGCGCACGCCTGGTAGTCCCGACAGCTCAGCCCGAGGAGGACCTTCCGGAAGAGGCCGAGATCCCCCTGGCGGGGCTCGCGGAGTTGCTGGTAGGCGGTGAGGGGCACCTCCGTGTTCCGCGCCAGATCCCGGACGCGGGGCACCGGGAGAGGGAGCTTCTGGTCCGCGAGGTAGACCGAGCCCTGTTGCTGGCTCCAGCGCACCAGCCCGGGCTGCCCCCCGGTGCGGGCGTACCGCGGGCCCGCGAGCCGAGTGACCTCCTCCGCCAGGAGGTCCCCGACGGCCTGGAGGCCGAGGGGGATGAGAGCCTGGATGAGCGCTACCTTGGCGTTGAGGTGATCGACCTGGGGGTACGCCCCCAGCCCACGGAGGCCGATGTCTTTCATCTTGCCTTCGCCTTGGATGCGGAATACTCTCTTCATGGAGCGGTTCCTTTCGGTGTGGGGTTGTCGGTTGAGTGGCTTCAGCCACTTCACCACACGGGAGCCGCTTCGTCAATTTTCAACTAAGCGTAGCACACCGTCGGCGGTTCGGCCGCGTTCGGGTGAAGGTGAACCCCAGGAACTTCCGGTGCCACGGTCGGGCGACCGCGCTCTTTTCCGCGTTGACTTTAAGCTTGAGCTTCCGCTCCAGAAACCGGGTCACGCTGGCCATCACTCGTTCCCCCGCCTGCCGACTCCGCACGTACACGTTACAGTCATCGGCATAGCGGACGCACCGCAACCCTCGCCGTTGCAGTTCCTTGTCGAGGTCGTCCAAGAGCAGGTTGGCAAGCAACGGAGAAATCGGACCGCCCTGGGGCGTCCCTTCTGGCGTCGGATCGAGGACTCCTTCCAGGCTCATCACGCCCGCTTTCAGGAACCGGTGGAGCAGGACCAGCACCCGCCGGTCCTTCACCCGCTTCCGCACCCGGCTCATCAGGACGTCGTGGTTGACCCGATCGAAAAACTGCTCCAAGTCCAGGTCAACCACCCAGGCATACCCCTCTCGGAGGTAGGCCTGCGCCTGCGCGACGGCCAGGTGCGCCGACCGCTTCGGTCTAAACCCGAAGCTCGACGCTGAAAACGTCGGGTCCCATTCCGCTTGCAGCACCTGCAGCAGGGCTTGCTCGACAAAGCGATCTACGACGGCGGGCACCCCAAGCTTCCGGACCCCGCCCCCCGGCTTCGGGATCTCCACTCGCCGTACGGGCTGGGGAGCGTAGGTGCCGTCCACCAGGGCGGCGCGGATGCTTGGCCAGCGCCTCCTCAGGTGGCCTGCCAGTTCGTCGACGCTCATCCCGTCGATCCCTGGTGCCCCTTTGTTGCGCTTCACCTGGCGGAGCGCGCGCTGGAGATTCTCCCGGTCCAGCACCCGCTCCATGACTTGAGCGTCCTCCACCGAAGCGTCGTTTCCCCGTGCCCCAGCCCCGGTTTCATCCCCTGGCTCTCCCAGGGGCAGCGTGAGCTGCCTGTCGGATGCCCTACCGCGTCTCGACACGAGGTGACTACTCCTCTCCTTCACCCCCCTGCCGGGGGGCCGTTTAGGCCTTCGGTTGAATGCGTTGCGGCTCGGCCTATCTGTTGCCCCGCCTTTCGGCCTCGGGGTGCCTCAGTAGCCTTGCCTGCCTCCAACCTACTATGCCCTCTGCTGACTTCTGCAGGCCGCTCAGGCCGGGTTCCCCCGTCCTCAGTCCGCTCCTGCGGACAGCATGCAGATCTCCCAGGGTCAGACACAGAACGTTTAGCGCGCAGACGCCGGATTTATAAAGCACACCCCGCTGCGGATGGAGGACTTCACTGTCACGTGCCAGCTCGTCCCGGGTGTACCACACCTCGTATCGGGTTCCTGTTCGTCGCCCCGCGCTTTTGGATTGGGCTTCCTCCAGACCCCACCTCACGGTGACGCCCTTGCCCTTCTCCTAGCCTTCGGCTCCGCGAGAACCTGGCGCGAGGACTTTCACCTCGCTCGTTCTGTGCCATGCCTGGCACACACGTTGCCGCTCAGCCGCCGGCGCAGCCGGTCGGCTGCAGCGGCGGGTTAGGCTCGGCCGCGCCTCTCTTCGAAGGGGAGACTCGTTCATGCCGGAGAGCCGTGAGCCGCCCCATCGGTGGCATCAGAAGGAACATCGCGTCGCTGCCCCTGCCGCCGGGCCAACGTCTCACGGTACTCCCGGGCCTCAGCCAAACGAGTAAACGAAATCTTGAGCCCCTTCTCCGCGGCAAAGTTCTCGAGCTCGTCTATGGATACCCGAAAGAACTCCTTTCGCGGGTTTAGCGGATTCACGTTCCTGCTTTCGAATCTGTTGTGGAAGGCACTCTCGATCGACGGCGCATCTTCGCTGTAGACCATGGCGTGAACGTCGAAGCCGAACGGCACGGAAGCATCACTCAGTTCCTTCACGCGATCGCTGGGGTCGAGGCGGCGAGTCATGCCGATCTTGAAGACGTTCTCTCCGAAGGACCCGATGTTCGAGAGCACATAAACGTAACCCGCCTTCGTCAGCTCCGCGAGCGCGCTGACGCGCTCCCTCTTCTCGCGTGCCCCCGCCAATTCCTCTTCAAGTTGAAGAATGCGGCTAGTCAGCCGTGCGTGCTCCTCGCCCTTCGCCTTTGCGGCATCGACGCGAGCCTTGTCGAGAGCCTTTGCGAAACTAGCCTCTTCCGCCTCAGCCTCTTCCTTCGCAGTGTCAAGCTCACGCTGCGCTCGCTCCTGTTCCCGCATCTGATCGCGAACTCTGCGCTGCTCTTCTACCACGGCTCGCTTCTTCTCCTCCAGCTCGTGCTCCAACCGCAGTTCGGCTAGCTTCAACTCCATGTACGATTGCACGATGGAGACCCGCATAACGCCACCAAGTTCGTTGATGGCCTCAAACGCCTTTCTGATCCGCTCCTCCATCTTGCTGGCATTGTTCCACGCCACTTTGGCGATAGCTGCCTCGCACTCGCCGTTGAACGCTCTCAGGAGCAGCTTCGTGTACTGCCGTTGCATACGCTCTCCTTCGCGTCTGCTGCCGCCGACCGACCACTCCACGGCGAAGCGAGCGGCCTGGCCGCCTCTGATCATCTCCTTCTGCTTGTCGGTGACCTGTTCGAGCGCCTTCTTATAGTCTTCGGGAGTGTCGTAGTCGAAATGGGGGTTGTAGGCTCCAAAGGAGATGTCCTCGAGGTTCTCTTCCAAGAGCGAGATCTGTTGGCAGAGCTGTTCGTGGGTCGCCTTTGCCTTGGCGTCGTCGGCGGCAAGAGCATCTCGTTGCTTGCGTTCGCCTTCGATCTGGCTCTTTAGGCTTTCGAGTTCTCGGGCGGCGTTGGTCTTGAGTCGCTCGGTGTCCCGCGTGGCGTCAGCCCGAAGTCGCCGAGTCTCCGCTTCGGTGTCGGTTATTACCTTGTAACGTGAGCGAAGTTGCGCGAGTCGCGCGTAGAGCGCGACAAGGGCTGCCGAGACGACGAGCACAAGAGCGCCGAGGACGAGGGTAGTAGCGTTTGTGATCATCAAGTCCCCCTTGATCACCTCCGGCTCGAACCGATCGTCGTCATAGCGGAGGGCCTAACGGGGCGGCGGATCAGCCGCGCGGGCGATGGCGAGCTTGCTCGCCGAAGCCTGTGACGGCTGCATCCGCGTGATGGGCCGCGCGAGCGGCCCCAGCACGCGGCGCCCCAGAGCCGCCGCCCCGATGCGCCGACTGCGTAGCGCCGGCGCTGGCAACGGCCACCCGACCGTGAGCCACCGGGCTCGGGGCGATGGGGCCACCCGGGGGCATCCAACTGGACCGCAGCGACGGCCGCGCGCGTCGGCGCATCTACAAGTAGACAGACCTGTCTAATTCCTTTAGGGCTGCAACGGCTCCAGTCTATTTCGCTCACCCGGATTCTGCGGATGCGCGGGAACTGGTTGAATGTATTTGGCTCGCCCCATGGCCGGCGGGATCAATGCAGCCGAGCTAGGCTGCGGGATCTTGCAGTCTATTTCCTTAGGGGGTACGGGGAAAGTCAGGAGCCGGTCGGCCGGACTCCGGACGGCTGCCGGGCCGCGGTTCAGGACATGCGTGTAGATCATCGTGGTGGTCACGTCCTTGTGGCCGAGTAACTCCTGCACGGTCCGGATATCGTACCCATCTTCGATCAGATGGGTTGCGAAGGAATGGCGGAAGGTATGACAGGTCGCCGGTTTCGCGATTCCGGCACGGCGGACGCCCTCCTTGACCGCCCGTTGGATTACGGATTCATGCAGGTGATGCCTGCGCCGCTTGCCGCATTCGCGGTCCACATAGATCCGGGTGGCGGGAAAGACCCATTGCCATCCCCACTCCCGCCCGGCATTGGGATACTTGCGCTCAAGCCCACCCGGAAGCTCTACCCAGCCGGCACCGTTGCTGAGATCCCTCTGGTGCTGCTGTCTCACCGCCTCAAGGTGTCGGGCGAGGTCAGCCTTGACCGTCGCTGGGAGCAGTGTTACGCGGTCCTTCTGACCCTTGCCGTTTCGGACCAGAATCTGGTTCAAGGCGAAGTCCACATCCTTGACCCGCAGTTGGGCACATTCCAGGAGCCGGAGCCCGGCACCGTAGAGCAGGGTCCCCATCAAGCGGGGTGTCCCGCGAAGATGGGCCAGCACGGCCTGTACCTCTTCTCGGGCCAAGACGACGGGGAGGCGGATCGGTCGTTTGGCGCGGACGACTCCTTCGAGCCAAGGCAGGTCTTGTTGCAGGACTTCTCGATAGAGGAAGAGGAGGGCACTCAGGGCTTGATTCTGGGTCGAGGCAGCTACACGTCCGTCAAGCGCGAGGGATGAGAGAAATCGCGTGACTTCCTCTGCGCCCATCTCGGCAGGATGGCGCTTCCCATGAAAGAAGATGTATCGCTTGATCCAGGCGACATATGCCTCCTCGGTTCTGGGGCTGTAGTGATGGGCACGCATGGCGAGGCGAACGCGGTCGAGGAGTTTGGGTTTCTGCGGGGCCAAAGGGGGATTCATGGTCGTCGTGACGTCACCCTCTTCCGGTGGCTGCATCGTATGTGGGGTCTCTCCGCCACGTCAAGCGCATTCTCTTCCCACGACCCGTCGCTGCGAAATCCCGTGTCCCTGAAGGGTGGGCTGCCCAGTCGTTCAGGGGAGTGCTTTCTCCTCGGCAAACCGCCCATCGTTTGTGATACTATACACATGTTTGGTTATGCTGTCAAGCCTCTCCCAGCGCGAAAGAGCCTGCGGAACGTGCGGTCTGGGTTCTGGTTGCCTTGAGGGGCGCTACCCGGCCGGACAAGGCCTCGTGAAAGTGAGCCGGTCCCCTTGGGATCGGCGCCTCCCGCATGGCGGCATGTGGGCGTACCAGATTTGGCTTGCCCGTCTTCTCCAGGCGAGATCACCGGGTCCCCCTCGCTCCACCGTTACCGAGAACGGCGACGGGGATCAGCTCTACCGCGGGCTTCACCGGCTTGTCCAGACCGGGACGTGGGAATGGAGGAGCGAAAGCGCAGATGATGCCCGCTGGCCTTCCCTTCAACAGGAGGACGGTCGCCGACCTTCGGGCGTGAGCTCGGCTATGGTCGAAGCGAGGAAGGGGTCGGGGAGGCGCCGAGACGTTGGGGGCTCGTCCGCCAGAGATTGATTCCGCCGACGATGGCCAGCAGGGTGATGAGGATTGCGGAGGCCACACACCAGTTGCAGATCGCTTCGATCACGAACAGCTCGATATACGTGAGGTAGGCGGAGAAGCCGAAGCCGCCCAGCGCCAGGACGAAGCTGACCGTCAGGAGTCGGCGCCGAGTGAGACCGGAGGCCTTGAGGGCGGCCAGGGCCAGCCCCAGGAGCACGAGATATCCAGCCAAACCAATGAACGCCACCGGGACGCCATAGATCTTGGCGTACACACTGTTGTTCACGGTGTCGCACTGGGCCCATCGACTGCAGGCGAGACTCCCACCCGTCAATCGCTTCACGCTCAAGTATCCCGAAACGAAAATCCCGAGCGCCGAAAGCACCACCGGCGCCCAGAGCCAGCCCTGACCACCTGGCTCTCTTTCATCTGTCATTTGCTACTCCGTACGCAGTCGTCACCCCCCCCAGGGATCTGAAGTGTGCCGATAAGCTGGCGGATGTCCGGGATCCCATTGGCCGCACAGTATTGTTCCAGCCCCTCGATAACCTTCACGGCGGCCGTCGGATTAATGAAGTTGGCCGTCCCAATTGCAACAGCCCTGGCCCCCGCGATGAGGAACTCCAGGGCATCCTCTGCCGTCACGATCCCGCCCATTCCGATGACGGGCAGACGTACCGCCCGCGCCACCTGCCAGACCATGCGAACCGCAACGGGGCGGATCGCCGGGCCCGAAAGGCCACCAGTTATATTGGCGATCTTCGGCTGGCGCGTGCGCACGTCCACCGCCATGCCCACCAGCGTGTTGATGAGCGAGATCGCGTCGGCGCCGGCGTCGGCCGCCGCCCGGGCAATCGCCACGATATCGGTGACGTTGGGTGAGAGCTTCGGGATGATCGGAAGCTGGGTCGAGTCTCGGGCTGCCTTGACGACCCGGTAGGCCAGGTTCGGGTCAGTGGAGAAGTCGAGGCCCCCGGCCACGTTGGGGCAAGAGATATTCAGCTCAATCCCCGCCACGCCCTCCTGATCGCTGATCCGCTTCGTGAGATCCCGGAAGTCCTCGACCGACTCGCCCGCCACGTTGATGATGAGCGGTGGCTGGAGCTTTCGGAGGTAGGGCAGCTTCTCGCGGATGAAGGCCTCGATCCCGACGTTCTGGAGGCCGATAGCGTTCAGCATCCCGGCCGGCGTCTCGACGATTCGCGGAGGCGGGTTTCCGGCCCGCGGGAGGCGGGTGATGGTCTTGACCACCATGGCTCCCAATCGGTTCAAGTCCATGTACTGCTCGAACTCGCGGGCATATCCGAAGGTCCCCGAGGCAGTCATGACCGGGTTTCGCATCCGGATGCCGGCCACGTCGACCGACAGGTCGACGGGGACCGGAGACCGGGGACCGGGGGTTGGAACCTGGCTCATGGCTCAACCGAATGCGGAGTGCGGAGTGCGGAGTGCGGAATCCGAACCACTGAGAACCATTCCGCATTCCGCATTCGCCATTCCGCATTTCTCTCGCGGCTCACCATTTTATTTCTCGCGAGTCGAACAGCGGTCCGTCCTTGCAGACGAGCTTGTAGGTCGTCACATCCGCCTTGACTTCGATCGCGCATCCCATGCACGCGCCGAAGCCGCAGGCCATGTTGGCCTCGACGGAGACCTGACACGGGACCGCAAACTCCTCGGCCAGCCTCGCAACCGCCGCGAGCATCCCGGGAGGCCCGCACGCATACAGCGCGAGGCGTGAGGCTTCGTCGTGAGCGCTCAGCCGAACGGCGTGAGGCGTGAGGAGGAAGGGGCGCAGCAGATCGGTGACGAGGCCGCGCGTGCCCAGGCTGCCGTCCTCCGTCGTGATGTGAACGCTGGCGCCGGTCTCCTCGAAATCCTTCACGCACAGGATGTCCTCGGAGGTCTTGCCCCCCAGAAACACCTCGACATTCCGCATTCCGCATTCCGCATTCCGCATTTGCGCGGCCAGCGCCGCGATGGGCGGCACGCCGATTCCGCCCGCCACGAGAACGGCCAGCGTGAGATCATCCGGCGGCGCGAACGCGTTACCGAGCGGGCCGAGGATCTCGACCTCTTGCGACGGCTCCATCCGGGATAGGTGCTGCGTTCCTTTTCCCAGCACCTTGTACAGGATCTCGATGACAGGTGGCGAACCCTCCCCTCGCGACCCAGTCGCGCCTCCACCGCCGGAAATGCGATAGATGGAAAAGGCGCGCGGGAGGAACGGATCCCCGACCCAGGGCGGGCGGATCATCACGAACTCCCCGGCACGGAAGGTCACAGGAAACGCCGGGGTAACCAGGCCGAGATGCATGTACGCCGCCGAAATCGGACGATTGAAGGCAACGGTGGCGCGCACGGGGACCTCAGACCGCAACGTGGTACTCCTGCAAGGGGCGGATGGCCATCTCCCGCTGGCGGAGGGACCGGATCGCCTCGGCCACGGCCGACGCCGCCGCCATGGTGGTGAAATAGGGAATCCCCATGGTCACGGCCGTTCGTCGGATGGAATAGGAATCCATCCGCGCGCTGCGGCCCTCGGGCGTATTGATGACCAGCGCGACCTCGCCGTTCTTCATCCGGTCCACGATGTGCGGCCGGATCTTGTCGGTGACCTTGTACACCCGCTCCACTGGGACCCCGGCGTGCTGGATCACCGCGGCCGTGCCCTCCGTGGCGATTAGCCGGAAGCCCAACTCAACGAGCCTGGCGGCCAGACCCGCCACGGCGGGCTTGTCCTTGTTGCGCACGCTCAAGAAGATCGTGCCCGCGAGCGGCAGCGACCCGCTGGCGGCGATCTGGGACTTCGCAAACGCCCGACCGAAGTCCACGTCAATGCCCATGACCTCGCCGGTGGACTTCATCTCCGGCCCGAGCACCGCGTCCACGTTGGGGAACTTGGCGAAGGGCAGGACGGCCTCCTTGACGGCGACGTGGGAGAGCTGTCGCTCCTCGGTGAACCCCAGCTCCTTCAGGCTGGCGCCCAGCATCACCTTGGCGGCCAGCTTGGCCAGGGGCACCCCGATGGCCTTGCTCACGAACGGGACGGTGCGGGACGCCCGGGGGTTCACCTCCAGGACGTAGACCGTCGCGTCCTTGATAGCAAACTGGATGTTGATCAGTCCCACCACACCCAGCTCCAGGGCCATGGCCGCGGTCTGTTCCCGGATCTCCTTCAGCAGGCTGTCGCTGATGGAGCGGGGCGGCAGCGAACAGGCCGAGTCGCCCGAGTGGATCCCGGCCTCCTCGATGTGTTCCATGATCCCGCCGATGACCACGGTCTGCCCGTCCGAGATGGCATCCACGTCCATCTCGATGGCATCCTCGAGAAACTTGTCCACCAGGATGGGATGATCGGGCGAGGCCTGGACCGCCCGCTCCATGTAGCCCCGCAGGTCGTCCTCGTCGTACACGATCTCCATGGCCCGCCCGCCCAGGACGTACGAGGGACGCACCAGGACCGGATACCCGATCTGCCGGGCGATGAGGGCCGCCTGGTGGAACGAGATGGCGGTGCCGTTGGGGGGCTGGTTCAATCCCAGCTTCTGCAGGAGCTGCTTGAACCGCTCGCGATCCTCCGCCCGGTCAATCGCGTCGGGCGAGGTCCCCAGGATCTTCACCCCCGCCCGCTGGAGCGGAACCGCCAGCTTGAGCGGCGTCTGCCCGCCGAACTGGACAATGACGCCCACGGGCCTCTCCCGGTCCACGATATTGAGGACATCCTCCAGCGTGAGCGGCTCGAAGTACAGGCGGTCCGCCGTGTCGTAATCCGTTGAGACCGTCTCGGGATTGCAGTTGACCATGATGGTCTCGTACCCCAGCTCCTTCAGGGCGAAGACGGCGTGGACGCAGCAGTAGTCGAACTCGATCCCCTGGCCGATCCGGTTCGGTCCGGCTCCCAGGATGACCACCTTCGGCCGGTCGGTGGGGTTGGCCTCGCACTCCCGCTCGTAGGTCGAGTACAGGTAGGGCGTGTAGGCCACGAATTCCGCGGCGCAGGTGTCCACCATCTTGAAGGTGGCTTCGATCCCCATCTTCTTCCGAGCGTCGCGGATCGTGAGCTCGTCCGACCCGACGAGTTGGGCCAGGCGTCGGTCCGAGAACCCCAGGGCCTTCGCCTCCCGCATGACGGGCTCCATGAACAGCCGGATCAGCGAGGGCCGGCCGCTTTCCAGATGCCGGAGTCGCTCCTCGAATTCCACGAGCTGCTGGATGTTGGCCAGGAACCAGGGATCGATCTTAGTGAGGGCGTGAATCTCCTCGATATCCATGCCTAACCGCAGGGCGTCCGCGATGTGGAACACCCGGTCGCACTTCGGGACCCGCAGGCTCTCGCGGATTCCCTTCAGTAGCCCGTCCCGGCCGCCCTGGGTGTCCCTGATCCTGGTTTCCAGACCGTAGGCGTCGATCTCCAGCGACCGGATGGCCTTCTGGAGCGCCTCCTTGAACGTCCGGCCGATAGCCATGGCCTCGCCCACCGACTTCATTTGGGTGGTGAGGGTGTCGTCGGCCCCTGGGAACTTCTCGAAGGCCCAGCGGGGATATTTCACCACGCAGTAGTCGATGGTCGGCTCGAAGCTGGCCGGGGTCTCGCGGGTGATGTCGTTCCGGACCTCGTCCAGGCGGTAGCCGACCGCCAGCTTGGCCGCGATCTTGGCGATGGGGAAGCCGGTGGCCTTGCTGGCCAGGGCGGAACTCCGGGAGACGCGGGGGTTCATCTCGATCACGACCATCCGCCCCGTGGCCGGATCCACCGCGAACTGGATGTTGCTCCCGCCGGTCTCAACCCCGATCTCCCGGATGATTGCGATGGCGGCATCGCGCATCATCTGGTACTCCTTGTCCGTCAGGGTCTGCGCCGGCGCCACCGTGATGGAATCGCCCGTGTGGATCCCCATCGGGTCGAAGTTCTCGATGGAGCAGATGATGACCACGTTGTCGTTCAGGTCCCGCATGACCTCCAGCTCGTATTCCTTCCAGCCGATGACCGAGGCCTCGATCAGGACCTGGCGGACGGGGCTGAGGTTCAGGCCCCACTGGACAAAGTCCTCGAACTCTTCTCGGTTGTAGGCGATGTTGCCCCCCGTCCCACCCAGGGTGAAGGAGGGGCGGATGATGGCGGGATAGCCCACACGCTGGATGATCGCCAGCGCATCCCCCAACGAATGAGCACAGCCACTCTCGGGGACCTCCAGCCCGATGCGCGTCATGGCCTGCTTGAACAGCTCGCGGTCCTCGGCCTTCTTGATGGCGGGCAGCTTTGCCCCAATCAGCTCCACCTGGTACCGGTCCAGGACGCCGGACTCGGCCAGGGCCACGGCGGTGTTCAGCGCCGTCTGCCCCCCCAGGGTCGGCAGCAGAGCGTCCGGTCGCTCCTTCTCGATGATGGCGGCCACCACCTCGGGCGTGATCGGCTCGATGTAGGTCCGGTCCCCGAACTCGGGGTCGGTCATGATGGTCGCGGGGTTGCTGTTCACGAGGATGACGCGGTAGCCCTCCTCGCGGAGGGCCTTGCACCCTTGGGTCCCCGAGTAGTCGAACTCGCAGGCCTGACCGATGACGATCGGCCCCGAGCCGATGATCAGGATGCTCCGGAGGTCAGTGCGCTTGGGCATTTTTCGGCTCGCTTACGGGCTCATCGGTCCTACGCCAGCACCCATTGCTGTATGCAATCATGCCGCGTCTCTTTAAATGCTGTTGCGCTGTTCGAACATAATGCTTCCATTTCTTACCGAAGTGGACACCGTTGATCACTCGGTCAACGGTGTCATCGCAGAGATCTGGATGAATACGCTGAATAAGTCGATGAAGCTGAACCGTCCGCTGCGCTCCGTGGGCGAGGAGATACATTAGGGTGTCGGCGAATATCCCATGGGTTGTCTTCCCGCTCGCACGGATACGAAGGACTTTGAGATGCGCCAGGCGAGACTGTGTGCTTAGGGCTCTCTTTAACTCAGGGCTAATGTCGCGTTGGACCCGCTTCTGGAGATCCGCAAGTTCGTCAGCGGTAGGTCGAAGGTCAATTAGCGCCTGCTTCGATACGTCCGCGCCCAAGGCCGCATAACCCTCGGCATCAGCGCGAACCTTCCTCACCAGAGGAGGATCGCTCAAGCACAGCCCGTATTCATAGTTGTAAGAAAGACCGCTATCTGTCAGATTGGCCGACGTCACTACGGCATATGCATCGTCGATAACGTAGACCTTGGCATGGAGCTTAGGCAGGTGGGTCACCAATCCCTTCGGAATCTCCTGCAACAATCGAAGAATAGCGTCGACGTCCAGCGCCTTCGTCGAGAGTGCTGCTGGCGAGAAGTCTGTCACCAATCGGACTCGTATCGCATTATGAATTCCGCGATTTCGAAGAGTTGAGAGCATCGTCTCAACCGGTCCCCGGGTCACGTACGGGGAGAGAACCAGGATATCTTCGGTTGCCGTCGCCAGCAGCCGAGAAAAAACTGCTCCCCATGGGGATGAAACCAACTCCACGGGATAGGCTCGATTCATCGAGTGTCTCTTTCTTTGGTGTGTGAAGAATCTACCTCCGGATCCTCTTCTGGCACCTCACTACGCTCCTTATCTTTGCCCATTGCAAAGGTTAATGACCCATCCCGGTAGCGCACGAAATGGCTCGAATAGTACCCCATATCCCTCATGTTCCTGACGTGTCGTTTCTCATCTTCCGTCAACTGGCCAAAGGAGATTTGAACACCATCATCACTCTTTGCAACCTTCCTAACTCTTGTGTCACCTGTACGTTTTCGAGTCGACATGGTCACTCCAAGGTTATGAGACCAGCGCTCTTTTCTGCGTGAGCACACAGATTGTGTGGATAGGGCTTGCTTAGCAAGACGACTAACTTCTCGAGCCTCTCCCGGTACTTGTCTATATCGAGAATCACGGCTGCTGGCTTTCCGTTGCGGAGGACGACCTCCGGCTGTCTCCGTCTGGGCTTCATCGAGTTGCCTCGAGGAGATGCGTTACGATACCTCCTTCACGCTCTGCCATCCTCATCCTACCCCTCTCTGCGCCCTCCAGGTGGCCCTGAGCCAATCCCTTGGATAGCGGGACTCCTCAAGCGGCATACAGGAGTTTCCCCTTGGTGACGATCTCTCTGAAGAACTGGTCCCCCCTTGCGATGCGCCGATCCAGCTCCTCGGGCGTCATCACGATCGGCTCTACCGGAGTTCGACGGTGGGGATCCGCGATGAGTTCCCGAACCGCAACCCAGCGGTCGATGAATCGGTCGGAAGTCTCCTTGATAATCAAGAGGTCAATATCGCTGTCCTCTGTCGGATCCCCCCAAGCATGTGAACCGAAAAGGATCACCCTGAGGGGCTGATATCCCTCGGCAATCCGTTTGATGATCCTCTCGATCTCTCGTTCGCTGTTCATGCTGCTTTTATCCCGCAAGCCTGGCCAACCAGGGCCTCAAGGATGGTCTGGAGATCGGGGAGCATGTTTCCGCAACTCTAGCGCCAGGCGCGCCGCACTGTACCACGCTCGCAGCCGCTCAGTCGGGGTCATCGCCAGGTACCGCCGGATGAGTGTCAGTTCAACCCCCGAACCGCTGACCGATTTCTCCCCTGGTTTCGCCTCTTGCTTCACCACCTACCTGCCCATCAACTCAGGCCCGCTCGCCGAACTCGGGGTCAATCATGATGGTGGCGGGGTCGAGGACCCAGGCATCGCCGTCGTCGGTGGAGAAGAACTGTTGCGCTTATAGTAGCTCACTTCGTTCCCTGTCGCCCTGAAAACATCTGCCCATTCCGTCTACGCCCCCTCTGCCCGTGGGGAGACAAACCGGACAGCACGGGTTTCAGCGCGGCCCGCTCGAGGCACGAAGGACAGGCAACGGTCCCAGACCGGCTCAGGCCGAGTTCGTACGTGAACACGTCGCAGAAGTAACAACGCGCCGGTTCCCCTGTGTTCTCCACCGGGTCCCAGACCAGCGGGATCTCCGCCCCGTGGGCTTTGCTCGCGAGCCTCCCCCGGAAAACCAGCTTCGGCTGGTATAAGCGAAGGACACTCAGCAGCGACACATGGACCTCCAGCCGGTATTTGCTGCGGAGTTCGGCAAGGCGCCCCTCTTGTTCCATCTGAATGGCTCGTGCCTTCGACTCGAGGCGGGATCGACCCGGGTCATCGGCGGCCAGAACACTCTGCTCCTCCCGGAGCTCTCTCAACAGCTCGGAGTAGTATGCGGCCGCCCGTCCGCTCTCCCGCTCCAGTCGCCACTCAAGATGTCGGCGCCGGTTTCCAAGCGTGGACAGGATGCGCCGCTCCAGCTCGGCGTGGGCGATGCCGTAGGTCTGCCTGACTGGGAGCTCTTCCACCGTGGGCAGTGGCTCCCAGGGCTCCGGGGAGAGCCCGTATCGCTCGATGGCCTCGTCCAGCCGCCGGAGGATGCGGCCGTCCGTCAGATTCACCCCGACCTCTACCAGTTCTTCCTCCCGGCTATCGCACAGATACCGGACGCGGAAGAGAAAGATGCCCAGTGGAAAAAACCACGGCCTCCCATCGCAGGGGGTCCAGGCACAGTCCATGAAGCGATATGGCCGCGCCAGCCGTTCCGCCACCCCCTGGGGATTCCCAGGAGCAACGCCCAGGAATGCCCGGGCCACCCGGCCCGACGCAGTGGCACGGGCGATGATCCGTTCCAGGGTCGGACTGGCAATGGTGACCAGCTCGGACTCCGGGTCATCCTCCAACGCCTCTGGATCGAAGGCCAGATGGTGGGTCTCGGGCTGGGCCGTGGACCCCTCCGCCCAGAGGACCGTGTAGAGGCCATCGGCCCGTTTCTCTGCGGCTCCTCCCAGGCTCTCCACCGCGGCAATGGTAAAGGCTTCGATCCCGCCCGACACTTTCATTGTGTGACCTTGGGCGCCAGAGCGTCCCCGAAGATCCGATCCTCCAGCGCTTTGACCTCCAGGTACGACCGCTTCGCCTGGAGGAGCTGGTCTCCCAGACGGTCCATCTTCAGGCGAAAGTCGTTCCGGTCTTCAGCGGACAGCCAGAGGTCGGTCACCAATTCCTCGAAGTCCTGGTCCGCCGTAAGCTCCCCCAGGATCATGTCAATTTCCCCGATGACCAGTTCGAACATGTTGATCTTTGTGTCCAGCATGGCCAAGAGGCTTTCCTCGATGGTTCCGGGAGCGACCAGGTTGAAGACGTGCACGTCCCGGGTTTGTCCCACCCGGGAGAGGCGGCCGATGCGTTGCTCAATCCGCATGGGGTTCCACGGCAAATCGTAGTTCACGAGCCCGTTGGCGAATTGAAGATTGCGGCCCTCTCCGCCCGCCTCGGTGGAGAGCAGGATCCGGCAGGGCCCCTCGAAGGCCCGCACCGCCGCCTCCTTCTCCTGGCGGCGCAACCCACCGTGATAGACGGCACACCGCTCCCCCGCCTGTTCCAGGAGGCGGCCCAGGTGATCCTGGGTGGCCCGGTAGCGGGTGAAGATCAGTAGCTTCTCAGGCCATGCAGCGAGCAGACCGAGGAGGGCCTGGCTCTTGCCCTCGTCGGTAATGCGCAGGGCCTCAGCCAGGAAATGGTCCAGGCCGTTCCGCACCGGCGCTGTCCACTGCTCCCGCGCCAGGAGCCGCTCCAGGGTGGGGACGGCCGCCCGGGGACTCGAACCCAACTCCATCTGGAGGGTCTGGACTACCATCCGGCTGATCCCCGACCCCTGCCGGTACTGCTCCCGCAGAAAGTCAGAGAGGCCCGCATAGAGCGCCTGCTCGCCGGGACTCGGCGCAACGAGCAGGGTGCGGGCCACCCGCCGGGTCAGGGCCAGCGGGGTGGTCGCCCTTCGGTTGCGCACCATGACCTCGGAAAGCTGGCGCCGCAGCCCCTCAGGGTCCTTGGGCTGCCGCTTGTCCCCCCGGGCCACGTGCGTCCGGCGAAATCCTCGCAAGGTCTTGAGCTGCCCTGGCTGCAGGAGTGTCACCAGGTTGAACAGTTCCTCGAGGTTGTTCTGCACCGGCGTCGCGGTGAGGAGCAGGATGAAATTCTTCTTCAGCCGGTTGACGAACTGCCAGAGCACGGTGTTCGCATTCCGCAGGTGGTGCGCCTCGTCCACGATCACCAGGTCGTAGGAAATCTTGAGAAGCGCGTCGGCGTGCTCAGGCCGCTTCGCCGTATGAAACGACGCTACCACGCGCTCGAACCGCTCCCAGGCGCGTGGGCCCTCCAGCCGGAACCGTTCGGCGTCGTGAGTGACGAAGTCGAGGCAGAATTTCCGGCGCAGCTCCTCCTCCCACTGGGTGACCAGCCCCGGGGGCACAAGAACCAGGACTCGCCGGACCAGCTTGCGCCGATGCAGCTCCGCAAGGATGATCCCGGCCTCGATAGTCTTTCCGAGCCCTACCTCGTCGGCGAGCAGGGCGCGGCCTCGCATCCGGTTCAGGACTGTCTTGACGGCGGCAAGCTGGTGTTCGTACAGGATCACGTCCCGCAGCAAGGGGAGGGAAATCAACTCCTCAAATCCGGGAGACAGGGCGATCGCATGGGCCCAACGGTGGAGCCGGTAGGCCTCCAGGGGGGCGTACAGCCCGTCTTCCAGGTCCCGCAGGATCTCGCTGTCGGTGGGATCCAGGTTCACGGGAACTCCGCCGATTTCTCTCGGGGATAGGCCCACAATGGGAGCCCAATCGACCTGGCTCGCAAGGCGGACCTTCAGGGTCAGGGGGTCGTTTGTTTCGATCGCCAGCGTCAGCCTGCCCATCGTTCGGGGGATGGAGAAGAGGTCCGAAAGGCCCGGGGCCTCCAGCACCCCGGTCTTATCCCACACGCCAGTGACCGACCGCCCCTCGTCACCTCTCAAGACGACGGGGATGGCCTCGGTCCCACGGCCACCCGGGTGCGGGATCTCTCCATCCAGGTGGAGGCACCCGGACTCCCAGGTCTCCCGGGAGATAGGAAGCTCAAACCGATCGCCGATCGCAAGCGCTTGACTGGTCATGCACCTGCCCAGGCCGCCTTTCGAGAAAGAGGCGAACATATTCTGCAAAGCGGTCAAAGTCGGCCAGCCCCTCGCGCAGGTTCCGATAGACCCCGGAGGGGTCAACCTTGGCGTATTCATGGATCAGGACATTACGGAAACCCGCCAAGTGGCTGAATCGTTGGGCGAAATCCTCTGGCATCAGGCCGAGGCGACCAGCGGTCAGAATCAGCTCCCGATAATTCACTGGATGCTCAGTGGAAAGGTCCGAAACGACGTGATTGCAGATGTCGAGAACGCACTGTGCTGCCATCTGGAGACCGTGTTCCACCGCCCACAGAGCCGCATAGTCCCCGGCGATCTCGTGTTCCGACTTCACCTGAAAGGGCCGAAGCTTCTCAGTGTAGTCGCGCAACTTGGCCAAAAGGTCGAGGACGATCGCCTGGCTTACCATGTGTGGCTCTGCTTCCTGTCTTCTGCGGCTAAAGCGGCGGCGCGTTCTTGGATGGCTTTCTTCAGATATTGGTTCTGGACCTCTCGCAATGGCGCCGTGTCCACGTATTCCTGGAAGGCCCGAACCTCGAACCGAATTCGGGCCAGCCGGTCCTGCTCGAACAGCAGTCGCCCACTCTGGATGACCCCCTCATATGTGAGCAGTGGCGGGGCCTCGTTCAGGATGACCACGTCCACCTTGTTCGACTCAAACACGCTCATCAGCTCGGCGATGAGTTGCACGCGGATCGCGCCGTACCGGTCTCTGCTCACCTCAGGGTCCAGGAGGATGGCCAGGTCCACATCGCTTTCTGCCCAAACCTTCTCGCTCACCTGTGATCCGAAGAGGTACACCAACTCCGCTCCGGCCCGTACACAAGCCGCGGCAGCAGCTTGAAGTCGCTCGTCGCTTACCTGCGGCGGCTGCCCCTGGCGATCCGGCACCCTAGCGTTCCTCCTGGAGTCGTATCCGTGGTGCGCTCACGGCCGGGCGCCGCTCCCGTTCCATCATCTCGACGAATCGCCGGAACAGATAGCTCGCGTCGTGCGGGCCGGGCGAGGCCTCGGGATGGTACTGCACCGAGAAGAGGGGGAGGCGCCGGTGCATCAGCCCCTCGCAGGTGTTGTCGTTGAGGTTCACGTGGGTCAGGACGATGTCCTCGGGATCCCCGAACACCTGGCCCTTGGGATCGGACTTGAACGAGTCCATGTCCACGGCGAACCCGTGGTTCTGCGAGGTGATCTCCACCTTGCCCGTCGTGAGATCCTTGACCGGCTGGTTTCCGCCGTGGTGGCCAAACTTCAGCTTGTAGGTTCTGCCCCCCAGGGCCAGCCCGATGATCTGGTGCCCCAGGCAGATGCCGAAGATCGGCTTCTTCCCGATGAGCTCGCGGACGGCCTCGATGAGATACGGCACACCCTCCGGATCGCCGGGCCCGTTGGAGAGGAAGATGCCGTCGGGATTCACGCCCAGTGCCTGCTCTGCCGTCGTCGAGGCCGGGACGACCGTCACCTCGCAGCCGGAACTCACCAGCTGCCGCAGGATGTTCCACTTGATCCCGCAGTCAAAGGCGACAACCTTGTAGAGCCTAGAGCCGAGAGCCGCGAGCCGAGAACCGAAGAGACCCAGTTGTGCCGTCTCTTTCTCGGCTCTCGGCTCTTGGCTCTCAGTTCTCGGCTCGCTGTACCCGCGGGGCCACTCCCAGACGCCCCGGCTCCAGCTGAATGGCGCCTCGCAGCAGACCTCCTTGACCAGGTCGCGTCCGATCAAGCCCGGCGACGCCTTGGCCTTGGTCACCAGGCTCTTCGGATCGTCGTCGATCGTCGAGATGACCCCTTCCTGGGCGCCGTTGTCGCGGATGTGCCGGGTGAGCGCCCGTGTGTCAATTCCCTGGATGCCGACGATGCCGGAGTCCCGGAGGTAGTCTTCCAGCGATTTCCGCGCGCGCCAGTTGCTGGGCAGGACGCTCCCCTCCTTGATGATAAAGCCCTCGACGAAGGGGCGATGCGATTCGACGTCCTCGGGATTGACTCCGTAGTTTCCGATGAGCGGATAGGTCATCGTGACGATCTGCCCCTTGTAGGACGGATCGGTCAGGATCTCCTGATACCCGCTCATGCAGGTATTGAAAACGACCTCGCCGGCGGCCTCTCCCTCCGCCCCGTAGGAGGTCCCCTCGAATACCGTGCCGTCGGCCAGGGCCAAGGTGGCCTTCTTCATTCTGCTGTTCCCCTCAGAGTGTGTGAGAATACCAGTGAATCAGTGCCAAGCGCATTTTTCACCCACGGAAAATCAAAAGGTTACAGCGACGCTCTCGGCCCAGCCACGATTTCTTCACACACTCTCACCGCAAGAACCGCGTCATCCCTCGAGCTGCCACACCACCTTGCCTCCCGCGATGGTGGCCAGCACCTCTCCCCGCAGCTTCCAACCGTCAAAGGGGGAGTTCCGGCTCTTGGAGGCGAACTTCCGCACGTCCACGACCCATTCCCGGGTCGGGTCCACGATCGTCACGTCGGCGTCGGCCCCTACCGACAATGTGCCCTTGGACAGATTGAAGATCCGGGCCGGATCACAGGTGAGGCGAGCAATGAGCTCGTTCAGGGTCAGCACCTCCTCCTCCACCAGCACCGTCATGCCCAGGCCGAAGGCCGTCTCCAACCCGATGATCCCGTTGGCGGCGTAGTCGAACTCGACCTCCTTCTCCTGGATCGTGTGGGGCGCGTGATCCGTGGCGATGGCATCAATCGTCCCGTCCTTGAGCGCCGCCTTGACGGCCTCGACGTGGCGGGTGGAGCGGAGCGGCGGGCTCATCTTGGTGTTGGTGCTGAAGCTGCGCACCGCCTCGTCGGTAATGGCAAAATGGTGAGGGGTCACCTCGCAGGTCACGTGGAGTCCCTTCGCCTTGGCCTCGCGAATCAGGTGGATCGCCTCGGCCGTGCTGACATGCGCCACGTGGTAGTGGCTGCCCGTCAGCTCCGCCAGAAGAATATCGCGGGCCACGATGATCGCCTCGGATGCGGCCGGAATCCCCCGGATGCCCAGTTCCGTGCTCACCAGGCCCTCATGCATGGACCCCTTACCGGTCATGTGCATGTCCTCGGCGTGCTGGATCACCGGGATCCCGAACATGCTGGCGTACTCCAGGGCCCGGCGCATGATCTCGGCGTTCATCACCGGCATGCCATCGTCGGAGATGGCCACGCACCCGGCGCCGACCAGCTCGCCGATCTCCGCCAGCTCCTCTCCCTTCTGCCCCTTGGTGATGGCCCCCACGGGGAAGACGTTGACCGCGCCCTCTTTCCGGGCCCGGTCCAGGACGAACTCCGTCACCGACTGGTTGTCGTTGACCGGGCTGGTATTGGGCATGGCGCATATCGACGTGAAGCCGCCGCGGGCAGCCGCGCGCGTCCCGGTGGCGATCGTCTCCACGTCCTCGCGCCCCGGCTCCCGCAGGTGGACGTGCAGGTCCACGAATCCCGGGCAGACGATCTTCCCGCGCGCATCGAGGACGCGATCGGGCGGCGGGGCGCCGCGGGCCGTGCGCTGGGCGCCCAGCGCGGCGATGCGCCCGTCCTCGATCAGCACATCCAGCACGTCATCCACATTGTTCGCCGGATCTATGACCCGCCCGCCTTCGATCAGGATGCGCATGCACCCTCCATGCGCCGTTCCCGGTGCGATGTTCGATGTTCAAGGTTTCTCAACCGCAGCACATTGAACCTCGCACCGCGAACCGGCCTTAGTTGTTGGTCGCCGCCTGGCCGCCGGCCAGCAGGTACAAGAGCGCCATGCGGATAGCCAGGCCGTTCTCCACTTGGTTCAGGATCAGGGAGTAGGGTCCGTCGGCCACCTCGGGCGCGATTTCCACGCCGCGGTTGATGGGGCCCGGGTGCATGATCAGGACATCCCGTTTCGCCGCCTTGAGCCGGTCCAGATTCAGGCCGAACAGCTTCGAGTATTCCCGCAACGTCGGGAACAGGCCTGCCGCTTGCCGCTCCAACTGGACCCGCAGCATCATGATGATATCCACATCGGCGATGGCCGGTTCGATCCGGCCGAAGACCTCGACCCCCAACTGCTCCAGGTATCGGGGCAACATGGTCGCCGGGCCGGAGACCCGGACCTGCATCCCCATCTTCTGCATGCCAAAGATGTTGGAGCGGGCCACCCGGCTGTGCAGGATGTCCCCCACGATGGCTGCCTTCAACCCGGCAAGCGTCCCGCGCCTCTCCCGGATCGTGAACAGGTCCAGCAGGGCCTGGGTCGGGTGCTCGTGTGCCCCATCACCCGCATTGATGACCGACGCCTTGATCAGGCCGGCCAGGATGTGGGGCGCCCCGGCCGCCTCGTGCCGGATCACCACCACGTCCGGGTGCATCGCCTGCAAGGTCAGGCCCGTGTCCTTCAGGCTCTCGCCCTTCACCACGCTGCTGCTCGACGCGGAGATATTAATGACGTCGGCGCTCATCCACTTGCCCGCGATCTCGAAAGAGGTCCGCGTGCGCGTGCTCGGCTCGTAGAACAGGTTGATGATCGTCTTGCCACGAAGCGTGGGCACCTTCTTGATGTCCCGGGAGGCGATCTCCTTCATGGAGACCGCCGTGTCCAGGATCAGGTTGATCTCGTCCACCGAGAGATCCTGGATCCCCAACAGGTCCTTGCGCTTCCATCCTATTGCCATCGCCCACCTCCGGCTCGGGCCACCCGATGGGCCCGGAACACCCGTGGTCCAGCGTTCACGCCTCTGCCTAGCGCTCGTTCGCGCAGCATGGCGTCGGCAAATCTCTTCATCCGGGCGATCGCCTCTTCGACCGAGACAATCGATCCTTCCCCGTCGAACACCTCAGGGAAATGGACGGAGTAGCACTCCAGACATTTCCCCATGACGACGACATAGTGATCCAAAGCGGAGACACGATGTCCATTCCCCCGTAGCCCATCCAGAGCCCTGGATGCCCGATCCCGGATCTCACCCACTACGACCGGCCACGTGCTCGGAGCGCTCCGCATCCTCTTCCGACACACCAGGATGGCATCATAGGATATTGATTGGCACTGGTGGATGTGGACGGACAGCGGCATTTCCGAATGCACCGGGTAGGCCGCCGTGACGAGAAAGCCAGCGTCGAGAACCGCCCTGAGGACGTTCGACCACGCCTCGGAGGTCTTGTGATGAAAAGTGAACACCAGCAGTCCGTCATCCTTGAGAACGCGCCCGCATTCCGAAAACACCCTCCGCAGACCCTCCTCGTAGAAGGATCCGTCCTTGCCCTGTTTCGGATTCTTGACGATCTCCCGGTCCTTCTGGACCAGAGCCGACTCGAATTCCGGATACGACCCCTTCAGCGCCTCGCGTTGCCATACGTAGAAGAAGTCTGAGAGTTCCGCATACTGGACGTTGTCCGAGTAGGGAGGATCGGTGATCACGGCATCCACAGACTTGTCGGGAATTGGGAGCTGTTCGCTGCTCCCGCAGAGGAGCCATGCGTTCTTTGCCCCGTTGGCCAATTCGGCGAAGCTGGCTGCCAGCTTCCCCTCGACCCGCTCGCTTGGCAGGGACACTGTCCGGACCGTTCGACCCTCCCGGACCTCCCGCTCCCGCGGTAGCAGGCAGAACTCCTTGGCGCGGCGCAACCGGGATGAGTACAGATGGGTGAATGTCCCGGACTGGGCCCCCACTCCCCAGAAATTGTTCTCCAGCATCTCGTAGGGGAAGATGAAGGCATGATGGGAGAAGATGTGGCGAACGGCCCCCGGCCGCCTGGCGTTCCCGCCCTTGTACGTGCAGAGTCTGTTGTTGAATTCGAGACACGCGGAGAGCAGCGTCACGAAGGCTTCCCTGACGCCCTGGTCAGGAAGCTGCAGGATCTCTCTCAGGAGCGTACCCGCGCACAGGAGCTGGCGCGGATTGAACAGGTCACGCCATTTCACATAGTCGTGCGCCAGCAGATCCCCCGTCTTCCAGCCATCCGGGATCGCTTGGTCCGGAATGGGCAGTGAGTTCTCCACCTTCAGGAAATGATCCCTGGCCACCTGGTAGGCATGAATGTCCGCTGCATCCGCTTTCTTGAAACCTTCTCCGTGTGTCGGGCAGACATAGCGAACCGCGAACATTTCATATTGATCGGGTTGATCGGGCACATCCGGGGTGGTCGCGCCTCGCGGCACGCGCTGGACGTGAGAGCATTCGGGGCAGGCGTATCGTCCGTTATCGGCCACTCCCCTCTTGAGGTCCACGCGATGACCACAATCTCGGCATCTGGCTTCCTCTCGAGCTTTGGTGTCGAACACGGACCGGCAATGCGGGCAGACGACGGTCTTGACGTCGCCGTCCGTTCTCAGCACGAACGACTCGTGGAGCCTGACGGCGCCGCTGCACCGCTCGCACTTGGCCGTGCGCACCCAGAGGACGAATGCGGCGTAGCCCTGCTCGGCGCACTTCGGACATTGCGTGGTGTAATGGGACAGCAGGAGGGTGGAGACCTTCTTCTGGAGCGTCAGGAAGCCATCCTCGAGACGCTCCAGATCGGGCAGGCTGATGGAGGAACGGACCGTCCACCAGGCGACGGGGTTGTAGTCGACGCCGATGACCCTGCAGCCGAGCCGCAGGGCCTCGTGGACCGTCGTCCCTCCGCCCATGAACGGGTCGAGGACGACGCGATCGGGAAAGCGCGCCCCCTCGTAGTACCGCCGCCAGACGTCCTCGCCCGCAGGGGAAAACGTCCCCAGCAGGATCGTCCGAAAGACTGAACCGAGCCGACGCGCCCACCATTTGTGCAGATAGGCGCTCGGCCGGTAGAGGTGCTTGTTGTAGCTCTCGACCTTCGAAAGCTCGTGCAACGGCGCAAGCGGGATCCCGGCCTCGATGGCAGAAGATCCCGCTCCCGCCCCGCGCTTCTCCGGATCGCCCTTGTCCGCGCTGCTTTCCATGCTGCGCCTAATCCGCGGTCACGGCCTCTCGCTCATCCTCCCGGGGTGAAGGCTCTGTCTTCAAGGACACCGGGCGGGCATGAGACGATCCGATGCCCACGGGCCCCGCCCGGAGAACCTCCGGAGGGCAGCCCGCCTCGAACTTCTTGAAGTTGTCCACGAAACGGAACGCCAGTTGGCGGTACCGCTGCATGTATTGCTCTTTGTTCGACCAGGCCTCGGCCGGATTGAGCACGCTGGGCGGAATCCCTTCGCAGCTCTTGGGAACCTGGAACCCGAACACCGGGTCGGGGGCGTATTCCACCCCTAGCAGCTTTCCGCTCAACGCCGCCTTCAGGAGGCCGCGCGTGTACGCGATGCTGATCCGCTTGCCCACGCCGTACGGCCCGCCGATCCAGCCGGTGTTGACCAGCCAGCAATTGACCCCGTACCGCAGGATCTTCCGCTTCAGCAGGTCCGCGTACACGGAGGGGTGATGCACCATGAAGGGCGCGCCGAAGCACGTGCTGAAGGTGATCTCCGGCTCTTTCCCCAGGCCGACCTCCGTCCCGGCGATCTTCGAGGTGTACCCGGAGATGAACTGGTACAGTGCCTGGTCCGGCGTCAGCTTTGCGATCGGCGGCATCACGCCCGAGGCGTCACACGTCAGCAGGATGATGTTCCTGGGATGACCACCCATCTTCTCCGGCACGGCGTGGTCGATGCACTCCAGCAGGTAGGAGGCGCGGGTGTTCTCGGTGATGCTCTCGTCATCCAGATCGATGTGCCGGGTTATCGGGTCATACACCACGTTCTCCAGGATCGTGCCGAATCGCCGCGTGCAGGCGTAGATCTGCGGCTCCGCCGCGGGCGAGAGCTGGATCACCTTGGCGTAGCAGCCGCCCTCGAAGTTGAACACGCCGCTATCGCTCCAGCCGTGCTCGTCGTCTCCGATCAGGCCGCGCTCCGGATCGGCCGACAGGGTCGTCTTGCCCGTCCCGGACAGGCCGAAGAAGACGGCCGCGTCCCCGTCCTTGCCGATGTTCGCCGAGCAGTGCATGGGCAGGACGCCCTGCAAGGGCAGCAGGTAGTTCAGCACGGTGAAGATCGACTTCTTGATCTCCCCCGCGTACGCCGTGTTCCCGATGATGCACAGGTGCTGGTCGAAGTTGGCCGCAATGAAGGTATTCGAGGCGGTCCCGTCGATCTGCTGGATGCCCTTGAAGGACGGGGCGCAGACCACCGTGAACTCCGGGACGTGCTGCCGGTACTCCTCCAGGCTCTTGGGGAGGAGGAACATGTTCCGGGCGAACAGGCTGTGCCACGCGTACTCGGTGATGATGCGCACCGGCATCCGGTACTCCGGATCCGCGCCCACGTAACAGTCCTGCACGAACGCGTCCCGGCCCTGGAAGAAGCCCTGCAGCCGGTTGAACAGCTCGTTGAACTTGTCCGGGGCGAAGGGCCGATTGTACTGCCCCCACCAGATGTGGTCCTCGGTGGTGGCCTCCCGGACGATGAACTTGTCGTTGGCCGAGCGGGCCGTGTGCTTGCCCGTGTTCACCACCAGCGGCCCCTGCAGGGTGATCCGGCCCTCGCGGCGGAAGGTGATCTCCTCGTACAGCGCTTCCATGGGGAGGTTCCAGTACACCTGGTTCAGATTCGTCAGGCCGTGATTGTCCAGGCCGTAATCACTCTTGAGCGCTCGTGCCTCACCTTGCGCGGGCGTCTTGATGTCCAGGATGTTTGTCATAGCCAGTCCCTGACCAGTTTGCGGTCGCCAATGTAGATTTCGTTCGGCGCGTTTGGATCCAGGGCCCACTTCATCCGGGCCACCCCCTCGGTGATATCCTTGACCGATCCGCAGTAGCTCAAGCGCAGGTGGCCCTCCATGCCGAATTCCCGGCCCGGCACCGTGACCACCAGGGCCTTCTTCAGCAGGAAATTGGAGAGTTCCACCGAGTTCGCGCTGTACGCCCGGAAATCGGGGAAGCAGTAGAAGGTGCCGTCCGGCTTGGCCACCTTCACGCCGGTGAAGGAATGCAACTCCTGCATCATCACGTCGCGGTTGTTCTCGATCGTCAGCCGCAGGCCCTCCACGATGCTCTGCAGCCCCGTGAGCGCGCCCTCGGCCGCCGCCTGCGAGATCGGGGACGCGCACGACGTGGTCTGGGCCTGCACGTTGTTCATGACCTCGACCAGCTTCCGATTGGCGATGGTCCAGCCGATCCGGAAGCCGGTCATGCCGTACAGCTTGGAGATCCCGTTGATGATGATCAGCTTCGAGGACTCGATGTCCTTGGTCGTATACTTGTAGGCGGAGGGAGCCTTCTTCCCGTCGAAGACCAGCTTGTGGTAGATGTCGTCCATGATCAGGTAGATCCTCTTGCACTCGCAGAACCGGACGATCTCCGCCACGAGGTCCTCGGGGTACATGAGGCCGGACGGGTTGTTCGGGCTGTTCACGATGATGGCCCGGGTGGCCGGGCTGACGGCCTGCTCGATGTCCGCCATCCGCGGCAGGTAGCGCCCGTCCTCGGGCGTGACCACGACGGGAACCCCGTAGACCATCCGGATCATTTCCGGATAGCTCACCCAGTATGGGGCCAGGACGAGGACCTCGTCCTGGGGGTTGAGGATGCTAAACAGCACATTGTACACGGCCTGCTTCGCCCCGGAGGAGACGATCACGTTCTCCGGCTGCACCATGCGCTCGTAGTTTTCCTCGGTGTAGCGGATGATCGCCTTCTTGAGCGAGGGGATGCCATCCGTCGGGACGTACTTGATGTCTGCGTTGGTGAGCTTGGCCGCTGAACTCAGGATGGCCGATATGGGCGTCTTGTTCTTGGGCTCCCCGCCGCCCAGATGGGTGACGGGCAACCCCTTCTCCCGTAAGAGCCTGGCTTCCTCGTTGAGCCGCAGGGTCGGCGACTCGGCAATCGATCTGGCAAGCTGACTGATGCTCATGAACGAACTCCCCTCCTTTCCCCTCCCGCACAGTTGAAACCGCCGTGAACCCTTGGGGGCCGCCTCTCAGGCCCCAATGCGGTCGAAAATCACGACGCGATCCGCGCCGTCCTCCTCGGCCAGCAACACCTGGACCTCTTCCTGGTGCGAGGTCGGCACGTTCTTCCCCACGTAGTCTGCCCGGATCGGCAACTCCCGATGGCCGCGGTCCACCAGCACCGCGAGCTGGATCAGGCACGGTCGCCCCAGGTCCATGAGGGCGTCCATGGCCGCCCGGCAGGTGCGGCCGGTGTACAGCACGTCATCCACGAGGACCACCTTCTTGTCGTTGATCGGGAATGGGATCTCGGTTCGCCGGACGACAGGCTGGGTCACTGCCCTTCCCAGGTCATCCCGATACAGGGTGATGTCCAGCGCCCCGACGGGGACCTTGGCCCTCTCGACCTCCTCTAGCTTGCTGGCGATCCGGTGCGCCAGGCCCACCCCGCGGCTCCGCAGGCCGACCAGGACGACGTTCTGCACGCCCTTGTTCCGCTCCACGATCTCGTGCGCGATGCGGGTGATGCCGCGGGCGATCCCTGCCGCGTCCAGGATCTGGGCCTTCTCGCGTCGTTCGTTCATGCGACCTCCGGGCATAAAAAAACCTCCTCGCCCTCTCGGGTGAGGAGGTTTTCAGATTTCCTCAGAATTCTTGCAGGCACGACCCACCGCTCCTTTACGGGCTTCACGGAACCCGCTTAAAAGGCGACCTCTTTGTATCAGAGTCCGCGAAACGCGTCAAGGCAAAAATTACGGGTGCCGGGAATGGAAAACCGACGGGTGAAAACCGGTCATCCAAAGGCACTTAGGGGGCTACGAGGCTCTCAGGATCTCCACCGGCGCGTAGTCGTCCGTCAGCACGGGGACATCCGACACCCGGATGGGCAGCTCCAGAAGGTGCGAGGCGTACTCCATAAGGTCCGAGGCGGGGACCAGCTTCCCCCCGACCCGGCCCACCCGAGCCATCAGCTCCGCTCGGGTCAGGCGCGTTCGATCACGCATGGCGAACAGCAGGATATTGATCTCCCCCAGGACGAAGGCCCCTCCCCCGTCGTAGGTCGGGACCACGTGGACTGCGGGAAACGTTTCGGCCAGCGTCCGGTACATGGCCCGGAAGAACGCGCTCTGGGGGCCTCGCAGGGTCCCGATGATGTTGGAGACCACGACCCCGCCGGGAGCGAGGCGCGCCTCGAGCTCCCGGTAGAACTCCCGGGTCGTGAGATGGAATGGAATGGTGTCGGAGTTGTAGGCGTCCAGGAAGATCAGGCCGTACTTCTCGGTCGTCTCCTGGACAAAGCGGCGACCGTCCCGGGGGTGAAGCCGGAGCCGGGAATCCTCTGGCACCTGGAAGTACCGCTTGGCAATGGCCAGGACTTCGGGATCAATGTCCACCGCGTCCACCACGATTTGGGGGAAGTCCCGGTAGAGCCGCTTGGGGAAGGAGCCACCGCCCAGGCCCAGGATCAGGACCCGTTTGGGTTCGGGCTGAAACGCCAGGGCCAGCGCCAGGAATCGGGTGTAGCGCAGGCGGAGTTCCCACGGGTCCTCGAGCAGCATGGCGCTCTGCCGCAGATTGTCGAAGTCCATGTACCGCGTGCCGCTGTCCTCGGCCACGCGGATGTGGTTGTAGAAAGAATCCATCTCCAGCAACAGTCCCGACTCTGCCGCCCGCGTCCGCGCGTGCCAGAACATAGCCAGGGCCACTAGGCCCATGCACAGGAGGGCCGCGGCGGCCCGGCCGACCCGCCGACCTCCCAAGAAGACGGCCGCCGCCGTGAGGAGCAGCGTGAAACCCAGGCCATGGACGATGTTCGCCACCCCGATCACCACGATGAGGTAGAACGCCGTGAGCAGAGTTCCGACGATGCTCCCGGCCGTCGAAACGGCGTACAGACCACCTGCCGTCGTCCCGACCGAGGTCACCGCCCTGGCCTGAAGCCGCACGGCGAAGGGCGAGATCGTTCCCAGGAACACGCTGGGGACGAGGAACAGGATGAGGCTGGAGACGAGGGGACCGAGCCGCGCCCCCATGTTGCTGACCGCGATGGCCTGATTCAGCGGGGGATACGCGAAGGGAAGCAGCGCGATCATGATCCCCGGGATGGCGATGAGCACACCTAGGACGGACATGCGCGGCCAGCGGTCCGCCACAATTCCCCCCAGCCAGTAGCCAAGGCTCAGCGCCGCCAGGACGACGCTGATCAGGCTCCCCCACACAAAGATGGAGTTGCCGAAGTAGGGGGCCAGGATCCGGCTCCCCACGATCTCCAACCCCATGAGGACGGCGCCGCAGACAAAGACCACCGCATGGAGGAGCCAGGGGTGAGCCGCGGCCCCGCGCGAGGCTGGTTTGTCTTCGTGATGCTCGTGGCGGTGAGACGATCGCTTGACCATTCGCACAGCGTCCTTTCGTGATGGCTAGAAAGTTTGTCCCAATCCGAAATTCTCAACCGCCAAGGACACCCAGCGCTAGCGCTGGGTACCCGGAACGCCAAGACCGAAATAGCTCATTGGGCAAAAACGGACGAACCTCCCCGAAGGCTCCAAGAGCGGGCTTCCGCATTCTACGATGGAGAGATCGGAACATCGCATCCTTGGCGACCTTGGCGTCATGGCGGTTCAATGTCTTTTCCGGATCTGAGTTTGTTCACGACGCGGGACGAGGGCGCCCGATATACGGCTCATCCAGGTAGCGCCGGGCCACGTCCTTGGCGGTCCCCTCGCCCTCCACGGCCAACGCCTTGCGGTAGCGCCGCACGGCCTCCTCACGCTCGCCTTGAAGGTCGTGGATCATTCCCGAGCGGGTCCAGGCCCAGGCCGTGACCCAGCGGTACCGCGGGGGGGTGGGTGCCTCGATGGCGCGCTTGAAGAAGGCCAGGGCCGTGGCGTGCTCGCCCTGGTCCATGTAGATCTTTCCCAGGAGCTGGTTGTACCGTGCTGCGATATCAGAATTGAAGTGCGGACGGCCCTCGGCCATGTTACGCGCGACGCGTCGCGCGATCTCCAGGGCCTCGGTCGTCCGCCCGAGCTCCGATGCGGCGTTGGCCGTGGCGAAGTAGAGATCCGGATTCCCTGGATACCGCGAAAGGAGATCCCGGCCCAGCCGCACGGCCTCTGCGTACTTCTGCTCCGTCCCCGCATACAGGTGAAGCAGGGCCACCCGCGCCGTCATCTTGAGATAGGCCCCGTGCTCCGCCACCCGTTCCATCTCTTCAAGCCCGTGGGTGCCATCTCCAGGCGGCAACGCGATGCTGACCAGCGGCTTCAGCAGGGCCGGCAGCCGCCCCAGGGCATAGTTATAGACCCCGAGACCGTAGTAGGCATCTATGAGATTCGGGTCGAGCCGGAGCGCCTCCTCGAAGCGGCGGTGCGCCTCGCGGATGGCCTGGAAGGCCGCCAGGTAGTTCTTGCGCCCACCGTCCGCCAGCGCCTTGCTCCCCTGGGCAAGGCCCAGCAGCAGTTTCACCTCGGCATCGGTCGGCTGGGATCGCTCCAGCACCTCGGCCGTCGAGATGGCTTCTCCCATTTGCACGAGGAAGTGGTCCAGATCGGGCGCGGGATCGTCCTTGTCCTCTGTCCGGGTCAGCGTCACCATGGCCAGGCAGAACCGGCCGGCCGCCTCGCCCTGGGCCAGCGTCAGCACGTGCCGGCATTCTCCTTCGGCCGCATCGGCGTCCAGGTTCAGCATGAGGTCCGTTGCTCGCAGCATGCTTGCCCGGACCTCGAGCGCGGTGTGGAAGGCGGACACTCTGGACGCGGCGAGACAGAACGACACAGTGAGAAAGAGGATCCAGCGGCTGCGCAACATGGCGCCACTGTATGCCGAGGCCCGGCCCGATGTCAACGCCTCTGGAGGCGCGCCTTTGGCGGTCAGCTCTCGGCCAAGAACGCCGAGCCGGAGGTCGTGATCCGACGGCGACAGGGGCAGCGAAGTGATGTGCCGCTTCCGAAATCGCTGTCGGATCTGGCGGTCGATCCAGGTGGAGGGTTCTTGCCCCCGAATCCGCAGCCCCCGCGAATGTATGGCGGCCCCACCGAATCCGAGGATCGAGCAGCCGGCCGGCAAACACTCAGGCTAAAGCTTGAGGAGTCTCGGAAGGATCAGGGTAAACCACGGAACCAGAATGACGATCAAGAGCCCAAGGCAGAGGAAGATGACGTAGGGCAGCATGGGGCGCACCGCGCGATCCACGCTGATCTTGGCGATCCCGCATGAGATGAAGAGGCCTACGCCAATTGGGGGCAAGAAGAGGCCGATGCCGACCGCTGCCGTGATGACGATGGAGTAGTGGATCAAATCGATACCGAACTGCTTCACGAGGGGCAGGAAGGTCGGCATAAGGATCACCACCGCGGCGGGTCCCTCGATCACGGCACCGAGGAGGATGAACAGGATCGCCGTGAGGACAAGGAAGGCCGTCGGCCCGGCGGACAGTTCCGTCATAATCTTGGCCAGAAACGCCGGAACCTGCCCCACCGTCAGAACCCAGGCTACCACGGCTGCCGTCCCGAGAAGAAAGCAGACGTTGGCTGTGATTATGGCGCTCTGAAGGAGGATCTCCGGAAGCGCTGACCAGGAAATCTCCTGGTAGACAAACAGTCCCACAACGGCGGCATACAGGACGGCGACAGCCGCCGCTTCCGTGGGGGTAAAGACACCGCCGAGGATCCCGCCGAAGATGATGATCGGCAGCCCCATAGGGATCAGGGCATCCACGAAGGCCCGGCCGAACTCCCGAAGACTGAGCCGCTGGGATGAGACCATCCCTCTGCGGCGCGCCCCCACGTAGATGTAAGCCATGATGACAATGGCAAGGACCAGGGCGGGGATGAACCCCCCCGCGAACAGCGCGGCCACCGAGACGTTGGCGATGGCCCCGATGATGATCATCAAGATGCACGGGGGCACCAGGATCCCCATAGCGGAGGCTGCCGCCACCACGCTCACCGCCTCCTCCGGTTCGTATCCCGCTTGCACCATGGAGGGAATCATCGTGGCGCCGATGGCCGAGACGTCCGCGATCGTGGAGCCGGAGATCCCCGAGAAAATATATTCGGCAATGACTACGGCCATGGCCAATCCGCCCCGGATCCAGCCGACCAGGGCCTGCGCGAAGCGCACCAGACGAACGGCGATACCGCCGGTTTCCATCAGTGCACCCGCCAGAATGAACAGGGGAATGGCCAGGAGCACGAAGGAATCCGCGGTCAGGAAGATTTGCTGGATGACGATCGCGAGGGGATACGAGCCGCTCCACCACAGCCCTAAGAAGCCCGCCATGCCCACGCTGAACGCCACCGGCACTGCGAGGATCAGGAGGACCACGAAGGCGGTGATCGTGACCGTGATCATCGGAAGAGACCTCGGAGGGCGCACCACAGCGGCGCAAGGCTGTACAAGATCATCAGCGCTCCGCCGATCGGGATGGCAACATAGATCCACGTCTTCGGCAGCCCCATGACCGGCGTCTGCTGGAGCCTCCCCAGCTCGAGGAATACCAAGCCCTGCTGGATGAGCACGCCGGCGAAGCCCATGACCACCAGGAGGACGAGGACGGCCACAGCCCGCTGGTAACGCGGCGGGAATCGATCTACAACCAGGTGGAGGCGGAAGTGGGCATGACGCTTCACGCCCACCGCCGCCCCCAGCAAAGTCAGCCAGACAAAGCAGCCCCGCGCGATCTCGTCGTACCAGGTGAATGTCCTGACCAATACGTACCGGGAGAAAACGCCGAGGAGTAGGTCGACAGACAGAACGACCATCAGGGCCATGCAGACCCACTCAACGGCGTTCGACAAGATCCGCTTCAGCATGGGCCTACTTCGCCGCCTTTACGGCCGACATGAACCGATCCATGTACTCCTTCCCTACCTTCGATGTGACCAAGTCATACACCGGCCCCATTCGATCCTGGAACGCCTGTAGGTCCTTCACTTCGTTGACCTGGACCCCGGC
>Ga0315285_10000595_pt1 | contig 37680 bp, 33 predicted proteins | sample YL17G09_36_MG_FD_203698 | JGI IMG/M metagenome (GOLD analysis project Ga0315285, IMG submission 203698) | Sediment microbial communities from Yellowstone Lake, YNP, Wyoming, USA - YL17G09_36 | ecosystem: Environmental > Aquatic > Freshwater > Lake > Sediment | place: USA: Wyoming | collected...
GATAGAGAAGTTCAAAATATGGGTGAATAAGAAGATGTCAAGGCGCTGATTTAATCGCTTTCGCCAGTCCGAAAGGCTCGCTCAAGTTAGCTTTCGTCCTTTATGTGCTTATTTCAACACCCTCTATATATAAGTCTTTACAGGATCTTAATAAATGTTAGAATCCATAAGTCATCAGGTAATATAGGTTTGGATATATTGTGGCGTGTTTCCTCATCCTCAACATTTGCATTTTATCTGAGATTGTGGAATAATTGAAGTGCCCGTCGTTGGGTGCCCCCCTCACCCAGCGGCGGGCACTTTCTCAGATTGTTGTTCAGGATATCAAAAACCAGGCATATATATTTTTAGTTTTCTGGAAGTAAGTATTGCAAGAGATGCTATAATTAACTTATATAATGTCAAAGGAAGACACCTAAAACTGATCTTGTTCCGAATCTAAAGATACGGATACACCCATTAATGAGTGAACAACCGTCATCTTATTTATTAGTGTTTGAATGACGGATGATTATATAATTATTCAACCAGGGATAAATGAAAGAAATCACACGCAAAATAATACTAGTAATTCTTTTCCAGGGGATAGTTTTCAGCCTGGGGTGGCTCGATTTTGGATCTCAAAGTGTGTTTCACATTCACCCTTTAGTCTATTTATTGCTAGAAATTGCGATCCTATCAATAATTGCAATCCCTGTGCTTCAATATGCATCATTATATATGTCCCTTTTGATGTGGGCACTCATATATTTGGTGACTTTATTCATACGAATTAAAATACTGAACTTGGCATTGTTTTATCAGGTAGTCGCGATTGAGTTTCTTTTACTCGAAGCTGCAGTATGGTTGTCTCATGCACTAGCAGGTACTCTCCATGAACAAGAAAAAATTATGAGGAGTTTTATCTACTCCGTTTTTCCTGGAAGGATTCTTAACTTACAGGATGCTGAGGAGCGAATAAGCTTGGAGTTATTGCGCAGTCGTCGCCACAATCGACCTTTAACCATAATCGTTATAAAGTCTGAATCTGGAGTAATAGATCGTCCAGATCATGAAGTGTTGGAGTTATTTGCTGAAACTCGGATCGGTCAGATAATTAATGGTCAAGCGCGGCAAACGGATTTGATCATGCGGGATAGATCCGGACAATTTATCATATTATGCCCAGAGACAGACTTTACAAATTCAACTGTACTTGCCGAACGTATCCAACAAGCAATCAACGAAAAAATGGGGGTATCTGTCTCTTGGGGTGTGGCGTCTTTTCCGGAAGAGGGATTAACCATTGATGGTCTTCTTTATAAAGCCAGATTACGGTCCCTTCGTCAGGCTGAACAAACAGTTCATATAAAAAAAACCTTTGCGGAAGTCCATCGAGAGGAGTAGGATTTGAGCAAAAATGGAACGCACTATCAAACCATCTGATTATGTGTGGATAAACAAATACCCTCCTCATGGAAGGGTACTAATTGGGGATACATATCAAAGAATAAAACGAATATTTGACTTGGTTATTGTCATCATAACCATGCCATTATGGCTTATTATCATATTGCTTATCGCTTTAGGAATCACGATCAGCTCACCGGGTGGGCCTGTAATTTTTACCCAATGCCGTACGGGGAAGGGTGGTCGTCGCTTTTGGATGTATAAATTCAGAACAATGGTTGCTGACGCAGAAGAGCAAAAGGAGAAATATGCTCATCTCAATGAACTCCAATGGCCAGATTTTAAGATCTCTGATGATCCACGTGTCACACCTCTTGGACGTTTATTAAGGAAAACCAGCCTCGACGAATTACCCCAAATCATTAATGTATTACGTGGTGAAATGAGTTTAGTGGGTCCCCGCCCTACTTCTTTTGGACCTGAAACTTATAAATTATGGCAGACTGAACGTCTGGATGTTGTACCAGGAATTACCGGTCTATGGCAAATTTACGGACGAGGTTCGACAGAGTTTGATGATCGGTTGCGGTTAGATATTGCCTATATAGAGAGGTGTAATATGTGGTTTGATATCCATATTCTATTACGTACAATCACATCAATATTCTTTCCGCGAGGTGTGCTTTAAATTAATGTTGAAACGACCGATTAACTTTCAAGTTTTTCTTATCTCTTAACCAGTTTGTTTCATTTGCAATATTCTGATAATATATAATAGTTACTATTAAAAAAAAGTCATTAAATAATAAGGAAGGTGGATTGATTATGGAAATTAAACTTTATTTCAAGATGCTAAAAAATAGTTGGTGGATTATTGCATTAACCACATTAGCGGCTGTTGTTGTTGCTTTAATCGCATCTTATTTTACGACCCCTATTTATAAAGCAACAACAAGTTTCATTGTGTCTCCTAATCCAAATATTATCGTTGGAGAGGGAAATGTACTAGAAAGCCTGGCAACGCTGGATAGGCGGTCAATCATCACAACATACGCCGAGGTATTAATGAGTCCTCGGATACATGGTGATACCACCGAACAGTTGAAAATAAACGAGGAGTCTCTGGTAGATTATTCTTATACTGCAATTGTATTACCTGATACAACCATACTGGAGTTTTCAGTTCAAGGTCCTGATCCAGCTATTGCTGCGCTACTCGCGAATAGCATTGGACAGAGAGCTGTGAATTTTATTCAGAGTCTTTATCAGGTGTATAACTTGACTATTTTGGATCCAGCAGTCTCTCCTTTTGTACCAATTAGACCTCTACCATTACAAAATACAGCCGTTGCCTTTGTGATAGGACTTGCCTTGGGTACGGCTTTTGCTTTAGTACGTGAGTTGTTAATTGCCCCCATCGAAAATTTCTTTAAGCGACGGTTATTGGATGACATATCGCAGGCAATGAATCGCCCCACGTTTGAGAAGAAATTAGCAGAAATCACCTCTGGTTCCAAACCGGATTTCTCATTATGCATGGTGCGCCTTGAAGGTCTTAGTGATTATATAAATGTGTTACCTCTTCCGACACTTCAAATAATCCTCAGACATATTAGTCAAACGTTAAAAAATCAGCTTCGTGGTAACGACATTGTGGGCCGATGGGATGATATCGATTTTTCAGTTCTTTTATCTGAAACACCAGGAGACGGTGCCCTTTATACAATGGGTCGCGTTCGGACAGCATTATCTGTACCAATAAAATTGGATGTATCTGGTGAAGATTTATATCTCAAACCACAAATTGGAATTGCCGAATATCGAGTTGGTGATACTGCTCAATCAATTGTAAAAAACACAGAATGGGCTCTTGATATTACCAAAAAAGGTGACGATAATATATATCTATTAAAAACCAATCAGCCGATCTAAGAATTTGGGCCAATTTATGGAAAGTAGTTTTTCTGACAGAAATAGAATGGCAATCCTTCAAGAGCGGCTTATCCGTTTGAGAGGTGATCTTAACCTTTTTTCTGAAGCATCAGTAGTAATTCCAGTTAATGCTAAAAAAGATCTGGCTTCGGTTTTACAGATAATATCGGATATCGCCGCGTATCGTGGCAAACACCGATTAGAAATCATCTTGGTGATCAATAATTACCCAGATGATTCACCTCCAAATGAGATCAAAGCATATCGCGTTTTAGGTTTACGAATATTGGGTATACCGAAAATTGAACACTCTGATGGGGATTATTTTCCTACTCGCATTCCTGGCATCAGGGCTGCTCAAAGCGAGGCTACAATTCATTTTGACGCTGACTGTAGATTAATTGATCCAACTGCATTACTTGATTGGTACATCGATCAGTTTGATTCTGGAGTTCAGCTTGCATATACGCATGTTGGATATTGTGACTTACCTCCAGGAATATCAGTAAAAGTACGCATGTTCCTTCATCATTTGAGTCGATGGATAAAGCGAGTAATACTAGATATTCCAACGAGCCGGGGTAGTAACTATGCAGTAGAACGTTCTTTCATCTTAAATCTATTTGATGGGGGGCACTTGAAATATGAAATTAAAGTAGGACCAACAATAAAGACTTTCCAAGGGAAGATCGTATATTCTGGATCTAAAAAACACGATGTGCTGACCTCTGGAAGAAATTTTACTGGAGGATGGAAAGAGCTCATAGATTATTTAATATGGCGTATAGGATATTATCAACACCTAAAACCCATGGAATCAGATTCAACCATTTCTGATCATAAATCTTGAGAAATCAGTTATGACAACAACGAACTTTATTAAACCTTCTTTTCAACAAGCCATTGTGTATGCAGGGATGGCTCTACTTCTTGGCAGCATAATTGGGATAGTTGTTACCCAATTTAATAATCCCCTCTTCCTTATTGTAGGATTATTTGGGGTTGCTGCTTTTGCCATAACAGTAATTTCGACCGAATTTGGATTATTGTTTTTGGTTTTTATTACATATACACGTTTTTCTGATATTGTCGTTCACTATCACAATGCTCCTTCAATAGCTAAATCATTTATTGCTTTATTAATTGTCGCCATTTTTACACGGTGGGCAATTTTCCATGAAAGACCAAATGGGTGGCAACGCCCAACCTTGTTAATTGGTGCTTATGGATTGGTCGGATTAATCTCTTTGTTGTATGCAAGTAATACTGATAAAGTATTTTCAGCCTTAAACGATTTCTGGAAAGATGCGATCATTGCGATTATTGTTGTAATCTTGCTCCAACGTGGTGTGACTTTTCGTCGCGTTATTTGGTCTTTATTACTGGCTGGAATATTTATGGGTACGGTGAGTGTATTTCAATTCCTAACGAAGTCATTTACAAACAATTACTGGGGATTTGCTCAATCGAAGATCATGGAAATCGTCGTGGGAACGGATGACTATCGTATCTCCGGTCCTGTAGGAGATCCAAATTTCTTCGCACAAACGATGCTTGTCCTCGTGCCTCTTGCATTGGAGAGAATGTTATCCGAGCGTCGTTGGTTACTTCGAATATTGGCGGGCTGGGCTTTAGCTGTTAGTGCATTAACAGTTGTTTTTACTTATTCAAGAGGTGGATTCCTGGCAATGATAGTCACTGTCATACTCATTTTTTTATTCTATCCACCTCGCCTAAAATCATTACCCCTTTTCTTCATCATCATGGTTGGTATTGTTCTATTAATTCCCCGCAGCTATTATGAACGGATATTTACCCTAAAAGAAGCTTTCCAATCTCCGACAGTTGGTTTTCGGACCAGAGATCTGGCTATACGTGGAAGAGTTAGTGAAAACCTTACGGCAGTGGAGATGTTCAAGGATCACCCATTTTTAGGTGTTGGCCTCAACAATTACTCCAATAATTACCTGGCTTATACGAAGAAGCTGGGTATATCTTTAACAGCTCGAGAGAGGGAAGCTCATAATCTATTTCTTGAAGTTGCAGCCGAAACGGGTGTTTTAGGATTGGTTGTTTTTTTTGTTCTTATCTGGGTAACAATCAAGACAATCCTGTCTGCGCGTAAGAAGTTTAAACTGGCGAATATGAATGATTATTTTAGACTGACGACTGCTTTCTTCATTGGATATATTGGGTATTTATCAGCTGCCATTTTTATCCATGATGCTTATCCTCGTTATTTTTATTTGCTTATAGGTATTGGGTTATCATTGCATCTTGTTGCAGACAACACAATTACTACCCAACAAAAATCCCCCTAATTAATGACATCTTTGGCAAGTCAATCCCAACCTGATCAGGAGCATAAGACGGTACGGGGAATATTATGGTCATATTTATCCTTCATCGGGGGGAAGGGAATGACTTTACTAACTACAATAATTTTGGCGCGTCTACTTTTACCAGAGCAGTTTGGTTTAATGGGATATTGTCTGATTGTTATTCAATATCTTGATATTATAAATGCAGCTGGCATGGAAAGCGCGCTTATTGCACGACGCGATCATATTGAAGAAGCTGCCAATGCAGCATTTATTGTAAACATTATATTGGGGATATTGACATTCGGTACGTCCTGGCTAATATCTCCTTCTATTGCATTTTTTTTTCATGAAGAGCAAATCATCACTCTTTTAAGAGTGTTAGCACTTACTCTACCTATCAGCAGCCTTGGAATGGTGCCAAATGCATTGTTGCAACGCGATTTACGTTTCAGGACAAAGTTGATTCCAGATATCTGTCGAAATATCATAAAAGGTGGAGCATCAATCATACTCGCTTTATCCGGTTTTGGGGTTTGGAGTTTGGTACTCGGACAAATCATTGGTGTTGTTACTGGCGTTATAGTCGCTTGGTGGGTAACAGGATGGAAACCGACATGGAATTTCCATCCGGGGATAAATCGAGTAATAATGCTCTATGGAATAAACATCTTGATATTGGATTTCGCTGGTGTATTTAGTAATAATATTGATTACTTATTTGTTGGCCGCATTCTTGGGACTACCGCTTTAGGTTATTATTCTATGGCTTACCGGATACCCGAACTCATTATTGTTAGTTTAAATAATGTTGTAGGGATTGTATCTTTCCCTGCGTTAGCGAAAACGCAGTCCGATTATCAAGGAATGCGGGCATTTTATTTTTCTTATATCCGCTATCTTTCGATAATTGTTTTCCCAATAGGTGTGGGCTTGAGTCTTACAACCCCTTTTTTTATCCCATTATTTTTTTCAAGTAAATGGGAACCGGCAATCGTCCCCACAGCTTTGATTTCTTCTGCTATGGCGATAATGGCGATTGGCTATGTGCCTGGTGTTCTTTATAAGGCAATTAATCGTCCAGATATACTCAATTACCTTGCTCTAGTAAAAGTACCGATCATGGTTGTTATCTTGTTTTTCGCTACACGTTGGGGTATTAATGGGGTTGCTACGAGTCAGATTTTTATTGGCATCATTTTGGTTACTTTGGATACTATAATTGCAAATTTTATAATGAAATATCAACTAATCGATTTGATAAAGGCAATAATACCTGGATCGTTTGCAACAATCATAATGGGAGGGGTTCTAATTTTGATTAATAAACTATTTGCATTGGAAGGTTTGGTCGGATTGATATTAATGATTTTCTTTGGATTCAGCACTTATGCTACAACAATATTGCTTACGAATCGGGAAACAGTAAAAGAGGGTCTCGCGATTTTTAAGAGTGCTTTTTTTGCGAAAGCACATCCAAGCAATATCGAAATTACTGTGCATGATTAGAAGACGTTTGAGTACGGTTATTAATGCTTATAATAGTGAACAGTATATCGCTGATGCATTAAATAGTGTCATCAATCAAACATATCCAGCAGATGAGATTATCATCGTTGATGATGGGTCCACCGATGGAACTGGTGAATGTGTATCTAAATTTCTAAGCAAAAGTGTTCGATATATCTATCAAAGCAATCAAGGACCCAGTGCAGCGCGGAACAGGGGGATTCAGGAAACTACAGGGGAGTATATAACCTTTCTTGATTCAGATGATCTATGGTTAGATGATAAAAATCAAGTCCAGCTGGATTTTCTTAGTAACCATTCTGACGTATACCTTGTTAGTGGTATCGCCTGGTGGTGGGATATTGCAACAGGCAAACGGTGGCTAGATCCTTATAGGATGAGGAAATTTAATGAAATCCGGCGAGACATCCTGGTCGAAAACGTTGTTGGGAATCCATCCATGGTGATGTTGAAGCGGGTTGTCTTGGATAAGATTGGTTTTTTTAATCCCCAGATGCGATGGGGCGAGGATTGGGATTTGTGGATACGGATAATACCCAAGTTCAACGTAGTAATCCTACCTAATCCGGTAATCGTTTATCGGTCACATCCTACAAGTCTGTCTCAGACAGATATATTGGAAAATATCAATCGTTCCTGGACTATCTCAAGTAGGGCTATTATGGCATCTCAGCCATTTTGGTGCCGTTCAATAGCAAGAACGCGTGCATGGAGTCATTATGCGCTTCAACGAGCGATGTATGCCCTTGAAAAAGAAAGTCCAAGGAAAACACAATTAGTATATGCCGCCAGTGCATTTTTTGCATATCCATTTGATAAGTGGAGGAAAAAGCTCAGAGTATTATTACAAGCAATTATCGGGGATAGTGTCTATCGAACAAGTAAAACCAAGATGAAATCTAGGATGAAACGGTAGAAAAGATTGCCTATTCCAAAATATTTAATAACGAATGAAGTGTCTCTTATGGATAAACCCTTACGTGTAGCCCAGATAATTGACAGACTAAACATCGGAGGTGCACAGAAGCAGTTAGTTGTTCTTGCGTCTCATGCAAACATCAAAAATATTGATTTATCAGTGGTCAGTCTAGGTTTTGACAAAGATCAAATCATTTATGACGAATTAACTGCATTGGGTGTACAAATTGTGAGATTTCCGGCACCGAAACTTTTTAATGTCCATCGGATGCTATTACTTATCAATTATTTAAAGAGAGAGAAATTTGATATTATTCATACCCATTTAAGTTATGCAAACATATTGGGTTTAATTTGTGGGCATTTTGTAGGTGTTCCAGTAATCTCAACTCTTCATTCAACTGGGCATAGGATGGAGCGAAGTAACTGTATCCGAGATATCTTGGAAATTTTACTTCTACGTTTTATTGCCAAGCGGATAATAGCTGTTGGATATAAGGTTGAGGAGACTTACCGCTCTCGTTTGATGAAAAAAAATATAGACATTATTCCAAATGGAGTACCAGTTCCCCTTCCACTCTCACCAGCTGAGCGGCTTCACATTCGAAAGAATATTACCAATCATTCAGAATCCATGATTCTCATAACAGTAGGAAGATTAGATTATCCGAAGGCATATGATGACTTGATTTTGGCATTCGCAGACTTCTATGCTTTGCATCCAGATGCAATCCTTGTGATAGTTGGTGACGGTCCTCTTTTTTCAGTAATCCAAAACCAGGTTTCTGATCTTCAATTAAATTCCTGCGTTCTTTTAATTGGAGCGCGAGATGATGTTCCACAATTGCTGGCTGCCAGTGATATTTATGTCAGTTCATCCATTTGGGAGGGTTTACCGATGGCAATATTAGAAGCAATGATGGCTGGTTTACCAATCATTGCTACAGACGTGGGTGATATTGCTCGGATTATTACACCAGAGATTGGAATAGTTGTACCCCCTCGTCAACCAGCTAAGATCGTTGAAGGATTAAACCGTTTAATAAACGATCCAATATCACGACGCAAGATGGGTAGAGCAGCGTATAAGCATGCTATCACCAACTATGCGGCTGATAAATGGATGGATAGGATTGTCGAAGTGTATACCGAAGTATTAAATTCCAATATCTAGGATGAATTGGTTCGGAGCTATCCAATATGAAACCAATTTGCCGAATTGTTATGATCAGCCATGGATATTTCCCCAGGATAGGTGGTGCTGAGAGGCAGTTAATGGATTTAACACCATTATTACAAAAAAAAGGTATTGAAACTCACATAATTACTCGTCGTCTTACAGGCACAGTCGCGTTTGAAATTATTAAAGGAGTACCTGTATATCGATTACCTATGCTCAAGGATAAAACATCCTCCTCAATTTTGTTTACTCTTAACGCATTAAAACTGATAAGAAAATTAAACCCTGATCTTATTCATGCCCATGAACTAATTTCACCCGCAACTACTGCCTTGCTTGCAAAATGGTTCTTTGGATATCCATTGGTAATCACTGTGCACCGGAGTGGTACACAAGGAGAAATTTCAAGGTTAAAGAGTAAAAACTTTGGAAAATGCAGGCTTAAAGTGATTTGTAGAGATACTGACATGTTCATCATAATTAGTAACGAAATTGACCAAGAGTTGGCGAAAGAAAATGTCCCAGTTCAAAAAAGAGTTTTTATTCCAAATGGGGTTGATGTAAAATGGTTCGCCACTCCAAAGCCGGGGATAAAACAAAAATTACGCGCTAGTCTGGGACTCCCATTGGACTCGAAAATTGTGGTTTTCGCCGGACGATTTTCTCCTGAAAAACGAGTTACTAATTTAATCAGGATTTGGCCAGATGTACGTAAGAATATTCCTTTTGCTTTGTTATTATTAATAGGTAATGGACCTGAAGAATTATTCTTAAGACAAATGGCTGGGGATGGGATCATTTTTATAGGAGGGCAGAGCGATGTCTTGCCGTATTTACAGATATCTGATTTATTTGTTTTAGCTTCGATTGCAGAGGGAGTATCTGTAGCCGTGTTAGAGGCTATGGCATGTGGTTTACCTGTAATAGCTACTTCGGTAGGAGGAATCCCAGAAATTATCCAACACCAAGAAACCGGATGGTTAATCTCTCCTGATGACACAGATGGATTATTGTCTGGAATTTTGACCTTACTATCTGATGAGGACTCTGGGGAGCGGCTCGGGAAAAAAGCACGTGAATATGTCAGCCGAAATTGCGATATAAATAAAAGCGCCGATCTTTTATGCGATACATATCAACAAATCCTTAAGATAGAGGTTACAAAACCATGATTGGAATTATCTTCTGGATCTGTACTTATATAATTTTATATATTTATCTGGGTTATCCATTAATAATAACTATACTGGCAGGGATTCGCCCTATGCCAAGCGAATATGCACCTATACAACCTTCTGTAACTCTGATCATTTCAGCTTACAATGAAGAGAACAATATTGCTGAAAAACTTAACAATACTCTTTCTCTTGATTATCCGAAAGAAAAACTCCAAATCTTGGTTGTAGCAGATGGTTCGGATGATCGTACAGTCGCGATAACTGAATCCTTTGCCAATATGGATATAGAATTAATATATGAACCTACGCGTCGAGGAAAAATGGCAGCGATTAATCATGCGATCTTATTTGCTCGACACGAAGTAGTCGTTTTTTCCGATGCTAATAATTATTATCAAAAAGATACCATTAAAGAGCTCGTTAAACCATTTTCAGATCCCACAATCGGGGGAGTATCGGGTAGTAAGAGAATAATCAAAGGCGATGGAGTCCTCGGAAGTGTAGAAGGTATTTATTGGCAGTATGAGGCATTTATCAAAGCCCAAGAGACCCGATTATTTACATGTACAAGTGTATCAGGTGAAATATTCGCTATTCGCCGCAGATTATTCAACCCCCCTCCTGTTTCAGTTATTAATGATGACTTTTTTATTATGTTAGAGGTAATCAAGCAGGGGTACCGTGTGGTGTATGCATCATCTGCGTATTCATTCGAGCGTGTATCACCGACTGAAGGGGATGAAATCGTAAGACGGACTCGAATAATTTCTGGAAGATTCCAAGCAATGATAATGGTTAACCCACTTATTTTTCTTCGAAAACCCATACTTCTCTGGCAGATCATTTCACATAAATATCTCAGACCTCTTTTACCTTTTGCAATGCTTGGAGCTCTGCTGACCAACCTTTTAGCCATAATGTATCCTTCATCAGTACCAATTTCATTAATACATCTGAGTAATCCTTTCAATTGGTTATTTTTGACTCTCCAAGGCTTGTTCTACTTAATTGCATGGCTTGGCAATAATATTAAGGGTACTGGTTTATTGATCAAGGTTCTTTATTTGCCAACATACTTAGTTAACAGTAATCTTGCTGCTCTTTTTGGGTTTTACAAATATATTATTGGTGGACAGACGGTGATGTGGAAACGGGCGAAACGTTATCATTAATAATAAAAAATGATGTACAATTATGAACATTAAACCTAAGGTGTTTCATCAATGCAATTGTAGAAATAATCTCAATCACGATAATTTCATAGAACCATTGATTATGATCACGAAAGGAGAGGCGTCTCACGAGGCGCAAGTCAAAAAATGAAACCGATAATTTTTCGCATTTTAATGATTTCTACTATCGTATGTATCGGAACAGCGATCGTGGTTTCGAACACCATGGCCAGAGGTACAATGAATCCTGCGTCACAAACCAATTTGGCTACACCAACAGTCCAAGCTGGAGCAATGTCAACATATCCGACGCAAATTGTGAGCTTTAGCCAACTTGGACTTAACGATACAGTTTTATTTGGTCCGTATGATTCGAGGACTATTAGTTTTGGTTTACCCACTTATTGGCAGCTTGTTGATGGGGCTGAAGTTGAATTTTTAATTAGTTCTCATTTCGTTGGTGACTCCAGCGAACATTTTTTTTATGAAGGCCGTGTGCTTGGAGCGAGTTTAGACATTTATTACAATGACAGTTTGGTAAAGACTCTTTTACTCCAAGAGGGAACAAACCAAATCTATCGTGTCAGAATCCCGATCCAAGCCCTGAATCCAACGCGTGGAGACGGGCGCCATACTCTATTCTTATTCTTGAATGCCGGGATTGACTGCGACTATGATTTTCACAAAACAACCGTGATGATAGACTCACAATCTAAATTTATTTTGCCGTATACAGATTCTTCTATCATACTTAACCTAAACCTTCTTCCACTACCAATATACCAACGTAACTCAATAGTAGTGAGTTCAGCTGTTATTGTTGTACCTAAATCACCTTCTGCAGATGAGATGAAAGCTGCTCTCTTTGTATCAGCAGCTTTCGGACGGATGACTTTAGGAAACCTCCCCGTTTTACTGATCACGACTGATCAACTCACCGCAGATATTACTAATACCAATCACCTTATTTTCGTTGGGAAACCAGAGGCGTTTACCTTAATAAAACCATTTCCCCTACCGGCTCCAATAGTCGAAAGCAGTTTTTCCGCTCCAAGTGTAAAACAAGATGACGGGATTCTACAAATGATTATATCTCCCTGGAGTAATTCACATGTGTTATTGGTTGTAGGTGGTAACTCTGATGCAGGTGTCGTCAAGGCAGCTCAAGCCCTAAGTTCCGGTGCAATCAAAGCACTTTCCCCATCTAGCCTCGTTATTATCGCTGATATATCGCCCTACACTTCCTTGTCAATACAGGGCACTGATTTGGAAACCCCTATCGAGCGAACGTTTACTGATCTTGGCTATGTAATAGAGACAGCGACAGACATCGGCGTTGATGATTTTTCTTACCGATTCTCAGTATCACCTGGTTTAATACCGAAAGAAAACCCATATATTGATTTGAAGTTCAACAATTCTGCCCTATTAGACTATACACTATCAGGTCTTGTTGTATATGTTAATAACATTCCGGTAGGAAGCGTCTATCTTAGTGATGTGACAGCTACCTTATCGACCAATCGGGTGATTATTCCTGCTAGTTTAATACACACGGGTAGTAACGAGATACTCGTTGAAGTAACCCTGGCGCCGACAACACTATGTGCGAGTGCAACAACTGGAAACCTGTGGTTGAATATATATCCCGAATCGATGCTGCATTTGGCATTGATGCCAGCAACTTTGACTTCATCCGGATTTGATGATCTTAGTTACTATCCCGATCCATATCTTGGTTATCCCAGTCTCAACAATTTAGCCTTTATCGTACCTCAACAGGACATTAAGGCATGGCAAGTTGCTTCACAAATCGCTTATGGGCTTGGTTCGCGGGGACTTGGTGCGATCTTTGATTTTACAACTGCATATGATGGAGAAGTCCCTGAAGAAATAAGCCAGAATCGAGATCTCCTACTCATTGGCATTCCAAGTGAATTAACCACTCTGACTAATATGAAGGATTCCTTGCCAATTCAATTTGAAGAAGGGAACAATGTTTCGGTTATTCAAAGTTATGATATCGCATATCGTATACCCATTGATCTCAATCTAGGATATCTAGAATTATTAAATTCACCTCTAGGTAAAGGGCATTCAATATTAGCAATTCTTGGAAATACACCTGATGGATTGGGTTATGCTGGCAACACACTTAGCAGTCCAGAATTGCGTCGCCAGCTTAGAGGAAACTTCGCCGTGGTGCATGATAAAGTAATAATGGTTGCAGATACGCGGACGGGTGTAGGTCTCTCTGGTATCACATCAACTTTTGGAACCCCAGCAACTCCTGAGGTGATCTCCGCGCTTGGGACACCAAAATCCGTGGTTCTACCACCAAAATCACAAACGATATTAACCAGCACGACGTGGATTCCTGGTGCGGTAATTATCTTGGTATTGATAATAATTGCCGTTGTCATTTTCCTGTGGCGAGTTAAGAGGTTTAAACAGTAAGAATAAACATGCTCGAATTTATTAGGGCATGGGATATTCTCTCCATGCCCTAATTCATATTTGCACCAACGAGGGTGATCCTTCTTCATTTATCTTAATTTTCCTTTTTGTAACAACATCATAAAAAAGGCTCTCAATTTAGGTAGATACCTAAAGGTGCTCATGGATAAAAAATTATCGGTAGATACAACTTGCATGTTAACATGAAATCGTTCTAACGGCTGCCATCTTTCCTTGTAATCTTCTTCCCCGCGCAAGAAATCTAACTCTCGAAGTTTTCGGTGAAAACACTCTTCAATAATTTCCATAAGCAATAATTTTCCAAAAGACAGATCGTTAAAATTTGTATCAAAACCGCTTCGCCAATCTTCATAGCGATTACTGTAAATGAAACCGACGCGATATGCTACTGGAATATCATCGAAATATAGTAGATGTATATCCAACCATCCTTTACTTGCCATTGAATGGAGAAGCTCTTGAAAGAAGGATCTCTCTGTTTCGGTCTGATAAATTAGCGGGTATTGACCATGTTGATTTATATCGAATACAGTATTTATGTGGGTGTGGGATAAATCTTGCCCAAAAAAGTGTTTATAAGTAATCTTTCCAATTTCTCCAGCACGTTTTAATCGTCTATTAAGGTCGTGACGCAAGTTTTTTGAACGACTTTGAAAAAAACTTTGCCATTCTCCTTCTAGAGGAATATAGAGATGACGATCTTTTTTTTGGGCAATTTTATATCCAGCGTTTATAAAGTAGGAAGTAATTATATTTTTATATGAGCTATCCTCTGAGAATTGATTAAACTCCAACACATCCCAATTATCTTTTTTCTGAACAATAAAACAACAAATTGCTTCCAAAACTTGTTGCTCTTCATTGAGTAAGATAAATCCACCTATATCGCTATCAGGTGTTCCAAGACTGCATAACGATCGAAACTTCAACCCATATTTCTTTCTAGTAAAAAGCATAAAAGGAGCGATCCCAACCAAGTCATCTCCACACCAAGCAGTGATAAGTTGGAGTTTTTTATGAGAACCGTAGCATTTCCACCATGAAAATAACCACTCCCAAGTAAGAAAGATATCTTGGAAGGGACTTTTTTGGAGGAGAACATTCCAATCTCCTCGCAGGGATTCAAAGGATTTGGAATCATTAATTAGATGTATCCGTATTTGAGCAATGTCCATTTCTTATGCCATCAGATTATATAGTTACCTAGTAATATTTATACTTGCTGTATGATTCTCGGGATCTACTATGACATTCCCATTTGTGAAGTCACGGCGCCAGTTTTTACCCTCCTGAAAGCGAGGACCTAATGGCAAACCAATATCGATCAAGTAATCATCATAAATCCAGGACTCACCGTAATATTCATCATTAGAATACCGAAATGAAGCACGTCCGTTATTAACAAGCAAGTAGGAAGCGAATGAAAACTTTTGACGATCTGAATCATATTTGGTCCCCTGAGCAACTAGAATTAATGACTTCCCAATATCCAAAGTATGAGAAATAAGATCTAATTGTTCATTCCAAGATGCTGAAGATATATAGCCATCTTGCCAATCGACCGCAAACGCTTCAATCATCGCTCCATCCAGATGTTGCATATAGCGGAACCATATATTATTATCAGCAACTTCAATAATATTAGCAATCACAGGACGTTGTGTTGGCTGGAAGTAGTTTTCATATAAATAGGCCAAAAAACCTTCAACTGCAGCTTGGTAGCTTGCATCATCCGGATATTTTATAGGCTTTGCTCCCATACGTTTTAATTTTCCGAGACTCGCTTCAGCATTATCGAGATACGTGGCATACCAACCCATTTCTTCTTGTACTTGTTGAGATCGCTGAAGCCAAAACTTACGGTATCCAGGATTCCCTGGATCCATAAAGTAATATCTTTCATCCATAATGTAATTACCATCCTGATCAAGGAGAAACCAATCTGGATGTTCCTGGCTAATCCGGCAGAAATCTCCTGGTTGGTTTGCAACCTGGTTCCCAAATGGATGGATTGAGCAAGAGTCTGGAATTTGAATTTCAGCGAGCAACAGGTATTGATAAATCGTAGAATTTCTTTTCAAGGATCGTAACTTATCACGGTAAACCTCATCATGGTTTGTTAAAATGAATACATCAAAGTAATTAGATAGAATATCCAGGGATCCACTATCAGGTGGTTTATGAAACCAAGCAAGTTGGATAATATCACCTTGAAATGGAGTGGGTTCTATATTCATGGATCCAGATGGAATGGAAATTTGTTTTCTAACAATTTGACATCCATTGTTCATGAAGGCAGTAATTAATACTGTATAAACAATTAATGAGCAGGAGTATTTATTCATTTCCATATAAATAATCCTTGGCTTCCTTGATAGGTATATTAACAAACCGCGCTATCAAACGTTTTAATTTTACTTCATTAATCCAGTGCCCTCTTTCAACGGTTTCTATGCAATTTAATAAAGCTCTAAATATTACGTTGGCTCGATAGACCAAATTAGAATAATTGGATATAAATCAAACGTTGAAGTCAATATTAAAATGATATGAATAATCACCTCTGGATTGAAATCGTTCGCTCAAATAATAATGTCACCATACTATCCTCTCCTTTGTGTGGGTTTGATAATGCCATTCGGATATCTTCACACGCGCCGTCAATCATGCAAGGCATAGCGAAGAGTTGATCCAGTAAATGCTGGATCTCTTGTCAAAGGACACAAAGGTTTGTAACTTTATTTAAGGATTACGGCTCTTATTGTTTTCTGGGGAAAGGACACCTTTCTGGAATAGACAGTAAAAAGGAATTAGTGGGGTGTCGTAACTACTCTTGATGTGTTTAATAGGTCGAGTACTCTTATGCACCAAACGCATTACAGGCTGGAAGAGATTATTGTAGAACCAGGATCTGCTATAGACCAGATTGACCATTTGAGTCTGAGAAATACTATCCAGTCTGATAGCCGATATAAGAGTGCACCAATCTGAAATTATTCTCTTCGATAAAGGGGATCCCATTATTATGATAGGGACGACTACGGGAGAGCACAACCTATCCATGCAACCGTTTCCAGAAGTGCAACAGATGGGAGTAGAAGCACTCACCCGCGTTATCTGGGTGAAATTTAATACCTGCAAAAGGCAGATGTTGTATGATGCGGATCAAACCATCTTCCATTACCAGGTAACTGCACTCCAAAACTGTAAAACACTCGCTCAAGCCAGTGACTATGTCACTTATCTGGAGGGTATATACGTATTGTCCCGAGGAACTGTCTCCACAGTGATGCACCAGACCCAACTCGAAATTGCCAGCCTGTAGTTCTTCCCAAGCGATAAGCCGCATAGGAATGTCTCAGGTAATATGAGTGGGAGCATGAAACCCGCGGTGGTGAGCGATGCGTTGAACGCTCCGCTCGCTCAACGGGATTATCCTGCGAACAATTGAGATACTCATATATACCTATTTGTCTATTGCGGCAGAGATGATAACCAACTCTGTATGCTTAGCCAAATACTTAACATTCCAAGTCATATTAGACCTGATACGCTCTGCACACAGAAAATCTAGACCTCGGGCAATCAATCGGACAGCATCCACCGCTTCCGTGCCTTCGGCTAGACCGCGTTGTTTGAGTCGGGATCTGCTTGCCAAATTACCATTGATCAAGCAGGGCAATGATTTGAGGTGAAGATTAATGACAGCTTCAATCTAATCGAGCAGCTGACCACGCTCATTCCTTGTCTTGGCTCGTAATTACCTAATATTCATCTATTGTTATTCATTCTTCTATGGACATTGTTCCCTCCGTAACATTTTATTTTGATTGAACGATTATCATTCAGTAATATTCTATAATAACTAACGCGGCTCTCTTGACCATATATCATTTACAAGCTAAAATCTGACAAATTGGATTTCTTTGATGTCTCTTGAAGATATAAATAAACCTCCCGGATTTATGTAGATTAGTATCACAGAGGATTAATACCACAGGGTAAATGACACATTGTTGACGTAAGGAACTATATTGTTTGAAAAACTAACAGAAAGACTCAACCAGATCTTTAACGAGTTACGGCGGCGGGGCAAGCTCTCCGCCGCCGACGTTGATACAGCCATGCGCGAAATTCGTCTTGCTATGCTCGAAGCCGATGTGCATTATGGTGTTGTCAAGGATTTTATTTCACGAGTGCGTGATAGGGCTGTGGGAACTGAAGTCTCTAAAGCCCTTAATCCAGGACAGCATGTGATTAAAATTGTTCATGAAGAATTGATCACCATGTTGGGAGAGCCAGTTCCATTAAATCTGAACGGACCGAAGCCTCGCGTGATTTTGCTAACTGGTCTACAAGGTTCAGGAAAGACAACAGTTGCCGGCAAGCTGGCTCGCTTATTGCAGGGTCGTGGTGAACGAGTAATGCTTGTTGCTGGTGACCCTTACCGTGCAGCAGCGATACAACAATTACAATCTATTGGAAAGCATCTTGATTTACCGGTCGAGACAGTTATTGGTGGAAAACCACATGAATTAATCTCTCAAGCATATACAAAAGCTCAAAGAGGGGGATATAGCGTTATGATCGTGGATACGGCTGGTCGTTCCCAACTGGATGAATTGTTAATGGATGAGCTACACTATATTGCAAAAGTAATTTCGCCAGTTGAAATATTATTGGTTGTTGATAGTATGGTTGGTCAGGAAGCTCTAGCGATTACTGAAGGTTTTCGGAATATGGTAGCGCTGACTGGTTTGATACTTACTAAAATGGATGGTGACGCTCGTGGTGGTGCCGCTCTCTCAATACGAGCAATGAGCGGTGTGCCAATCAAATTCATAGGTATCGGAGAAAAGTTGGATGCAATCGAGGTATATGATCCCAGACGTTTAGCCTCAAGAATACTTGGTATGGGAGATATCATTGGTCTGCTCGAGCGGGCTGAATCTTCGTATGATTTACAGAACTCTGATAAACAGACTCATCGTCTGTGCAACGGTCAGTTTACACTAGAAGATTGGATCACTCAAATGCGTCAAATGCGCAAAATGGGTCCCATCGGTCAAATCATGGATATGTTACCGGTTCAACTGGGTCAGGTAACACGAAATATACCTCGTCAGGAAATTGAACAGCAATTCAAGACAGTAGAAGCAATCATCAATTCAATGACTATTCACGAAAGACGGAATCCGGATATACTTAATGCTAACCGAAGGCGCCGTATCGCGAGTGGTTCAGGTAAAGAAGTCCAAGATGTGAATCGCCTCATGAAGCAGTTTCGGGAGATGCAACGAATCTTAAAATCACTAAAAAGAAACAGTGGACGAGGTTTAGAACGTCTAACTGGTTAAGGCGGTCTGACCAAGGAATCTACATCCTTGTGAACCTCTTTTTTCTTGGGAAAACCGTAAAAAATTATATATTAAGGAGATATTTTCGATGGTTCGTATTCGTTTACGCCGTGTTGGTTCTAAAGGTCAACCCTCATACCGTATTGTTGTTGCAGATAAGGAAAGTCCGCGCGATGGGCGATTCTTGGAAATACTTGGTTTCTATAATCCCCGCACTGACCCATCAACCATTAAGTTAAAAGAAGCCCGTATATATGAATGGATCAGCAAAGGTGCTCAGCCCAGTGACTCTGTTGCGCAAATCTTCAAGGGCGCTGGTGTTCTTGATCGATATGCACGTTACAAGGCTGGCGAGTCTTTGGATAACTTACTCACTGAAGCTTCTACAGCCGAAGCCCAAGGCAAAGAAAATCCCAAATCATAATAGATTGACCCATTCTTGGAACTTTGGAATGAGATAAGTAATGAAAGTTATAACAGAATTCATAGCCCGTTCTATTGTTGAATACTCGGAGCAAGTAATCGTCCGGGAGTTTAAGACTGGAAATCGGGTCAGGCTAGAATTGAGTGTGGCAAAAGAGGACATGGGACGCATCATTGGGAAAAACGGTCGGGTTGCAAATTCAATCCGTGCATTACTTCGAGTGATCGCCGATCGTGAAGGGAAACAAGTAATGCTCGACGTAATAGAACCGTTATGATGCCTCTAAAGTCTGGTACGGATGGCAATTCAGGCTCGCCTGCTCGTGGCGAGCCTGAAAATATGATTGATGGTGTTACGCGCTGTCCACACGGGGAAAGAAGAGAGCTCCTTTTAGATTTACAGACCAAATTTTTGGAATGTTTTAATACTGACAAGATAGTATATGTTAATGGGGACTTCATCCCTCTAGCCATCGCCACACAACGTATAACTAGTATGGATATGAATGTTACTCATAATGGAGTTTGCAATGGGAAGCAGGTTAACGAATTGTAAAATCAATATGATTACCTGTTAATTGAGGATTCTCCCTCATTACTACAAGGAGAGGATTACTATCCGAAATTGATTGGTCTTTCAGTTATAAATGAAATTGAAATTAAGTTGGGAATAATTACAGCGATATTAGAAACCGGAGTGAATGACGTATGCATTTTGAGAGAAAATTCGGAGAAAGGAAATTTTCTACCCATATTTCCTTCAGTCTTACAAGGAGTAGACTTAGAATTAGTGAATGTTCACTCTGCCCCAGGTTCAATCGATCATGATGGATGAAGATTTGGACGATCCCCGGCGTTACTGGGTTGGTTTTAACTTGGTCAAAGGAATAGGGGCTGTGCGGTTACGAGAATTAATCAACTATTTCGGTGACGTAGAGAAAGCATGGAAAGGGACACCTGCTGCGATGCAGGATGCTGGTCTTAGCCCTAAAATGGTTGAGCGGTTTGTACAGTTACGGGCAGGAGTAGATCTTGATCATCAGTGGGAGCAAATTATCGCGAAGGGAATTAAAGTACTTACCTGGGATGATGAAGGATATCCTTTACGGTTGAGGGAAATCGATCAACCACCGCCTGTACTATATTTACGTGGAAATTACTTAGATGAAGACCAGTGGTCGGTAGCTATCGTTGGAACACGTCGTGTGACATCATACGGGCGTCAAATCACTGAGGAGATCGCTTCCTATTTGGCTCGCAATAAGGTAACCATCGTGAGTGGATTAGCCAGGGGTGTAGATGCTATTGCTCACCAAGCTGCCCTAAAAGCTGGTGGTCGTACATTAGCAGTTTTAGGGAATGGGGTAGATCGGATTTATCCACCTGAGCATCGTGCACTTGCCGACCAGATAATAATCAGCGGCGCATTATTAAGTGATTATCCACCTGGTACACCACCTGAGGGGTTTAATTTTCCTCCACGCAATCGCATCATTGCAGGTTTATCTCTAGCAGCAATCGTAATTGAAGCGGGTGAAACAAGTGGTGCATTGATCACAGCTGAGTTTGCTGCAGAGCAAGGGCGTGAAGTCTTTGCTGTTCCTGGTAATATCCTTGCAGCACAAAGCAAGGGTACTAATCGCCTGATTCAGCAGGGTGCACATTCCCTACTAGATGTTAAAGATATTTTAGATATATTAAACTTAACACATGCCAATGAACATCATACTGCTCGTAAGGTTTTACCAGTTGATATTGTAGAAGCACAAGTCTTAAACGCTTTAGGAAATGAACCTCTCCATATCGATGAAATTCGTAACCAGACTGGATTACCAATTGAAAAGGTCTCAGCATCGCTTGTTATGATGGAATTAAAAGGCATGGTACGACAGGTTGGTGGAATGCACTATGTTGCCACGCGTGAGGTAAATTCCGAATATTTGATCTAAAGAAACACGATATCCAATTCTATTTGCGATTATGTCTATGTTAAATCATACCTATGCTGTAATTATGGCTGGAGGAGGCGGGACCCGCCTATGGCCTGTATCACGTCGTAATCGTCCGAAACAGATGTTATCCCTTGTAGAGGACAGAACATTATTTCAAGCAACTGTCGAACGCCTAAAAGGATTATTTATACCAGAGCAAATCATAGTTGTAACCGTCGCCAATCAAGCTGAGGAATTACAAGAGCAAGTACCTAATCTTCCAAAAGAGAACTTCATCATCGAACCAGAACCACAAGGCACAGCTTCCGTAGTAGGACTAGCTGCTGTCGTTCTGCAGAAACGCGATCCAGAGGCAATAATGGTCGTTCTGCCATCAGATCATTATATCCGCAATCGTGACTTATTCCACCTATTATTATCAGTAGCTGTCGATGTTGCAAAAAAGGGATATTTGGTCACAATGGGAATCACACCAACCTATCCAGCAACTGGTTTTGGTTACATCCAACGGGGTGAGATATTACCCGAACATTTCACCTATCCCGTTTACAAAGTTATAAGTTTCAAAGAAAAACCAAACGAAATGCAAGCGCGTGAAATGATCACACAAGGCGATCATTCCTGGAACTCTGGTATCTTCATTTGGAAAGTCGATAATATTTTGGCCGAGCTTACTCGTCAATTACCAGATTTGTATTTTGCACTTAACCATATCGGAAAAGGGTGGGGAACGACACGTCAACAAACCATTCCTAATGGAATCTGGTCTGGTTTGAAAAACGTGACAATAGACTATGGCATTATGGAAAATGCAGAACATGTTGCTATTGTTCCAGCGGGGGGCCTTGAGTGGAATGACATGGGATCATGGGATTCTCTATTTGATATCTTATTGCCTGATAAAAACGGTAACATTGTATTCAGCAGTCATCTTATACCTATAGATACTGAGAATTCATTAGTATATGGCAATCGTGATGGGCGTTTAGTTGTAACGATAGGAGTGGATGACCTGATAATTGTTGATAGTGGCGATGTCCTACTTGTGTGTCATAAAGATCAAGCACAAAAAGTTCGCCAAGTGGTCGATAACCTGAAAAACTCTGATCGTGAGCGATTTACATAGGAGGTCATTATTGGATGCCTATTGTATGAAGTGTAAAACCAAACGAGAAATCGCTGATCCTGAAGCCACATTCAATGCAGTTGGTGGACCTGTAACTCGTGGAAAATGTACTGTGTGTGGTACGTTAATATACCGAACTGGGAGGACAGCTGGACATCAGGACTTAACCCCACCGGAAAAAAAGAAAAAGCGAGAAGGTAAATTAGTGATTGTTGAATCACCAGCCAAAGCTCGAACGGTTGGACGTTTCCTTGGGAAAGGTTATACAGTTAAAGCCTCGATCGGTCATGTGCGTGATCTTCTACGGTCACAGCTATCAGTGAATGTCAATAATAATTTTGAACCAAAATATCGGGTACCCAATGAAAAGAAGGAAGTTGTCAAGGAATTAAAGGTACTAGCAAAAAAAGCAGAGGAGATCTATCTCGCGACAGACCCTGACCGCGAAGGTGAAGCGATTGCCTGGCATTTAATGGAGGCCGCCTCCATTAACCCTAAATTAAGCCGGCGGGTCGTCTTCCATGAGATAACCGAACCAGCCATCAAAGATGCCTTTTCCCATCCACGCAGTATTAATATGGATTTAGTCAACGCTCAACAGGCACGCCGAGTTCTCGACCGGTTGGTTGGTTATAGCATCAGTCCACTCTTATGGGAAAAAGTTCGCAGTCGATTATCGGCAGGTCGGGTCCAATCAGTCGCAATGCGATTGATTGTTGAGCGTGAGCGCGAGATTGATGCTTTTATCCCAGTAGAATATTGGACCATCGCAGGAGAGTTTAAACCAGAAGGAATCGAACAATCTTATATTGCCAAGCTAGTACGTATCGATGATGTCGAATGTGAACTAACAAACGAAGAGGTAGTCAAACCAATAATAAGGGAAATGGAAAAGGCGAGTTATTTGACTACCAAGGTTAAGAGAGGTACCCGCCACCGCTGCCCGGCTGCACCATTTATCACGTCAACATTACAACAAGAAGCCTCACGCCGTCTAGGTTTTACAGCCAAACGTACTATGGCAATAGCCCAATCCCTTTACGAGGGTTTAGATGTAGGAGAGGGCGGCACTAGTGGTTTGATTACCTATATGAGGACCGACTCGACAAATATTGCTGATGTTGCACGCAACGAAGTCCGCCAATATATCGTCGAACGTTATGGAAATGAATTCTTACCAATTACACCACCCGAATATAAGACTCGAACTGTTGGAGCGCAGGAAGCTCACGAAGCAATCCGTCCAACAACTGTGCTGCGTGAGCCTGAAAAAGTAAAACCCTATCTCGAACCTGCTCAATTCAAACTTTATCAACTTATCTGGCAACGTTTTGTAGGTTCTCAAATGGAATCTGCAGTTTATGATACCTTACAGGTAGAGGTAACCGGAAGGACGTTGTTACATACCTATTTACTGAGAGCTTCGGGCTCTTCGATAAAATTTTCCGGTTTCCTCGTTGTCTACGAAGAAGCCCATGACGAAGACAAAAAAACCGATGAAGATGATGAGGATGTGCGTATACCATCAGGTGTGATTGAAGGGCAGCAACAGGAACTTGTTCGAATAATTCCAGAGCAGCACTTCACGCAACCTCCACCACGGTATACAGAAGCCTCTCTTGTCCAGACCTTGGAGGAAAATGGGATTGGCCGACCGTCAACATATGCTCCAATTCTTTCAACCATTCAAGCACGTGGTTATGTAGAGCGTTTGGATAAACGATTAATTCCTACCGAGACTGGTATTCTTGTCAACGACATTGTTGTAGAGCATTTCCCAGATATTGTTAATCTAAGTTTTACCGCTAAAATGGAAGAAGACCTAGATAAAGTTGCTAATGGAAATCAAGAATGGGTGGATGTTATGCGTGCTTTTTATGGATCGTTTTCAATAGAGGTAGAGAAGGCACAGAAAGCAATTCCTGTGACTAAAATCGGTCCAGAACCAATCGGACGTAATTGTCCAGTTTGCGGTCATGACCTGGTAATCCGGTATAGTCGGTTTGGAAAATTCATCTCGTGCAGTAATTTTCCTGAATGTCGTCACAAAGAACCCTGGTTAGAAAAAATTGGAATATACTGTCCAAAAGACGGTGGAGATATCGTCCAGCGAAAAACCCGCAAAGGGCGTATCTTTTTCGGCTGCGCCAACTATCCTGGATGTGATTTCACATCCTGGAAGCGCCCAGTAGTGCCACCCTGCCCGAAATGCGGGGGAATGCTTGTGATGGCAAATAAGCATAATTCACAATGTCTTAGCTGCGAGGAGACATTCCTCCTAGAGGACGTTATTCCTGAGAATATCGTTTAGGAGACAACCATGTTTATAATAAATAATACTATAGTATCAATACTTGATAAAAAAATCTTATATCTTGATCCTGGATCGGGTAGCTTTTTATTACAATTGCTAATTGCCGGCCTGCTTGGCTTGGGAATTGCGTTACGAGCCTCGTGGGGTAAGATTAGAAAGATGTTTGGCAAGGGTCAAGCAGAAGATAATATTTCTGAAGATGATAATGATGAGTAGAAACGAGCAGCTTGGAGCGTCATTCCGAGACCCCAGTGGTTTTTTGTTTTTTCGAAACGGTATTCTTTACCGACAAATCAACCACCTATATGCAGAATATTACAATCACATAATGGAAACGGGTCTTTATGACGGTTTGGTCAAGCGGAGACTGCTCATTTCGCATGAGAAGGTAGATGTAAAACCTGCCGATCCATCAAATGCCCACGTAATAATTCAACCGGAGCATATTCCTTTCATATCATATCCTTATGAATGGTCATTTAGTCAGCTGCAGGATGCAGCACTGACCACATTAGCCATTCAAAAAAGAGCAATTAGAGCGGGTATGTCGCTGAAGGATGCCAGTGCTTATAATATTCAATTTGTTCACGGACAAGCGATATTAATCGACACTCTTTCCTTTGAGGCCTATCACGAAGGGGATCTGTGGGTAGCTTATCGACAATTCTGTCAACATTTCCTAGCTCCATTAGCAATGATGGTAACACGGGATATTCGTCTGATTCAATTAATGCGCGTACACATTGACGGTATACCCCTTGATTTAGCCAGCCGACTGCTACCGAGACGTACGTGGTTGAATTTTGGTTTACTCTCTCATATTCATCTTCATGCTCTTGCTCAAAAACGCTTTGCCAACAAGAAGACGGTTCTTACCAAGACGAATGGTAGAATGAGCAAGCAAGCAATGCTTGGCCTCGTCGAGAATCTCGAATCGACGGTTCGCAAACTTCATTGGAATCCCAGCGGAACTGAGTGGGGTAATTATTATGAGATCACCAATTATTCAGATATAGCGCTCAATCATAAGAAGACATTAGTCTCTGAGTGGATTTTGAAAATTAAACCCAAGAGTGTTTGGGATTTAGGTGCAAACACAGGTTTATTCAGTCGGATTTCGAGCGAAGCAGGTTTTTTTACGGTTGCTTTTGATATTGACCCTGGTGCAGTCGAGTTAAATTACCGACAGGTTAAGGCACAGAAAGAAAAAAATCTCTTACCTCTATTAATTGATTTGACCAATCCAAGTCCAGCAATCGGTTGGAATAATCGCGAAAGGAACAGCCTGAGTGAGCGTGGTCCTACGGATACCATATTAGCATTAGCCCTTATCCATCACCTCGCAATTTCAAATAATGTACCTCTAATGGATATTGCTGAATTCTTCCACTCGCTGTGTCATTGGTTAGTAATTGAGTTTATTCCAAAAATGGATTCGCAAGTACAAAAATTGCTAATTAGTAGGAAAGATATTTTCCCAAACTACACCCGCGAGGATTTCGAACAGACTTTTTCCCAAATATTCCATTTGCGAGAGGCCGTATCGATACCAGAATCTGAACGATATTTATATTTAATGGAGAGTCAATAAAGGGTTGGCTTATTTTAAATATTTCTGTATAATGGGAATGATAACTTTCATAATGATAGATAGAATAATTCATTATGCCAACCTGCTCACATTTATTCTTTGGTCATGGGTTTATAATCAAACCCTTGAAAGGAATGTTATATGAAATCTATTCTTGAGCAGTTCAAGAGACCACTCGTAAAAATCCTAACAGCAGGTCTAGCAGGCTTTCTGTTAGGACTAATGTGGGCATGGGTAATACAACCCGTCCAGTGGGTCAATGCTACTCCTGAGGTTCTTCGACCAGATCTTAAGGAAGACTACTTAAGAATGTCCATTGATTCATTCTTCGTTAATAGAAATCAAGACCTAGCTGTTCAGCATTTCCGGGCATTGGGGAAAAAAGGACCAGAGGTACTGGTTTTAATTCAGCAATCACCTGGTATGCAAGATCAAGGTGCGATAAAAGCTTTCGGTCAGTTGATGGATGCTGTCGGGATGTTAACAATACCGCAAGTGAATGAGACTTCTGATTCATCCAATACTGTGAAATTTATCTTGATCAGTATTGCCGGTGTCGCATTATTAGGTGTATTAGGGGCAATCATCTTTTTTTTCAGACCCAGATCGCGCACGAGGGAAGCAACACCAGTGATGCAAGCACAGGAGTACACTCGTCAAGCAGAAAAGACTAATTTTGAAACCCTTGGATTGGCTTCGCCAATAACACAATCTATGACAACCTATGTCCTCGGTGATGATCTCTACGATGAATCTTTTAGTATAGATTCTCCTACTGGTGAATTCCTGGGGGAGTATGGTGTGGGTATTTCTGAGACAATCGGCGTGGGAGATCCGAAGAAGGTCACAGCTTTAGAAATCTGGTTGTTTGACAAGAACGATATCAAGACAGCAACGAAAGTGATAATGAGCGCAAACGCTTTCAATGACATGGTAACACGTCAGCGTCTTGAGGCAAAAGGCGAATTGGTGCTTATCGAACCACAAAAACAGATCGTTCTGGAGACAGCAACACTACAATTGTCAGCGACAGTAACTGATATAGAATACGGACTTGGACCTCTGCCACAGAACAGTTACTTCGAACGCGCAACGTTGGAATTAGCTATCTGGCCGAGAACTGGTTAAAAGCGATCAAGGATGCATGAAAAGTGGAGCGGTGAATTCCCTCCACTTTTTTTATTCAATTTTGAGTATCTTATACCGGATTTTACCTCCAGGGGTTTCAGCCTCAGTTAAATCTCCTACATGATGATCGAGGAGAGCACTTCCAATCGGCGATTCATGCGAAATCTTCCCGCTGCGTGGATCAGCTTCCTTTGTCCCGACCAAATGATAGGTTACAGGTGGCAAACCGTCTTCTTGGATAGTAATATATGTCCCGATTGTGACGGTATCATGATGACCGGATGCCTCCTGGATAATTACTGCATTAGTAAGAATGAATTCCAATTCTTGAATTTTCCCCTCAAGAAAAGCCTGTTCTTCTTTTGACTTATGATAGTCTGCATTTTCAGAAAGGTCACCCATCTGGATGGCTGAACGAAGGCGTTTGGCTAATTCTTTGCGCTTTGGACCTTTCAATACTTCAAGTTGTTCTTTTAATCGAGCTGCGCCGTCAGCGGTTAAATATGGTGGTTTATCCATATATATCACCTAGTTACATCCAGGATCATTTCAAGGTTTTTCCAGTGGATTAAATAACTTCTGATGTTCTTCAACAGCATATCGATCAGTCATTCCAGCAATATAGTCGCAAACCACTCGTTCCAGACCCCACATGGTAATATATTCCTGGACATGTTCGGGTAAAATCGCAGGTTCGTCGCAATAAGCTTTAAAAAGGTCATTAATAATATGTTCTGCCTTGGTTTGCATACGGACAACCCGATGCTGCCTGTACAATTTCGTATATAAGAAATCTTTCAACTCCCGATTTCGATTTTTCATTTCTTCGCTAAAACCCATTACGTTATACTCCAAGCGTTGGATATCTTTAGTGGATTCCGCACCACTTTCACGTAAATGAGTTTCTGTAGTGAGCACGAGGTCAGAAACTTCCATATCAACCAACTTCCTGATCATACGATGTCGAGTGATATCCTCAAGTTCCAAGCCCTGCCAATTGACGATGCCGGTCATAATCACCCAGAGGGCAATCCCATCAAGCATCCGTGGTGTGAGCATACCTGATCTCAACCCGTCATCGAGATCATGTGTGGTATACGCCAGTTCGTCGGCGACGTTTGTGATCTGCGTTTCCAGATTACCTCGCAGTTCTGGATTAAAGTCAGAAGCAAAGGTGATATCGTATTCAGACTCATGTTTGACAATGCCTTCGCGCACTTCCCAGGTTAGATTAAGACCGGGAAATTCGGCATAACGTTGTTCCAACTCAGTTACAATCCGAAATGATTGTTTGTTATGATCAAAGTCACCATGATCTTTCATTAAGCGAGACAATGAGGATTCACCAGAGTGTCCAAATGGAGGATGACCCAAATCATGTACCAAGCAAATCGCCTCAACCAAATCTGCATTTGCGCCCAGGGTACGAGCCAGTGTACGTCCAATCTGTGCAACCTCGAGTGTGTGGGTCAACCTGGTTCGGAAATAATCACCCTCGTAATTAATAAATACCTGGGTTTTATATTCCAAGCGACGGAAGGCAGTGGTATGTAATATCCTATCGCGATCGCGTTGGAACGCTGTCCTATACTCGTGTTCATTTTCATAAAAGGAGCGTCCTTTTGAATTCTTGCTTCGCATCCCGTAGGGAGCCAAGCTTGAACCCTCCACCTCTTCGAGTTTATGGCGATTAAAAAACATATCAGTTCTCTATTTGATTTGAATTGTGTATCACGCTATCGCTACAACTTGAAAGCACCGTCACAATCCGGGATATAAGACGGGGGCTCAGCGAGTCCCCGTTAAAGAATTAGCATCAATATTGATGGGGCGAGTGGGGGTCGAACCCACATGGTGTCACCACCGGTAGATTTTAAGTCTACTGCGTCTGCCGATTCCGCCATCGCCCCGGACAATATATTCTACACCAAGCCTAGATTCAGTCAAGTAGATTTCCACCAATCTGTTCACTAAATTATTAACAGAAGAGATTGCACTGGAGTACGAGACCTCTGGCTTTTGTTGATTTGATCGAGACGTTAAATTGTTGGCGATACTAGGCATACTATTTAGTAACTTGATCCAAGCGTACAGCGTTGTTACGTTTTTCAATCGATCTTGAACGCCAATTACTTACAGCAATTGGGAAGAACAGGACCAGGCAGGTTACCAACCCGATGACTTCCATCCAAAGAATGTACCAAGGCCAGGGGGGAAGAATATCCAGCAAGCTCGCTGTTGGTGGTTTGTGTGCGATAAAGGCGTAATTGCTACCGATCAGCATATTGATTACAAAAACGACACCCAAATAAATATTTATCCAGAGTGCTACCCTCAATATCGATTTCCAGGTCGGGCGGAAACCCTCGACCAGATTCATATAAATTGCTGCGGTGATTATCAAACCGTGTGAGATATAGGTCTGGAAAAACCGGTAGTGCGGATAACGATAAATACCCAAGTCAGGTGTTAACAGAGCCGGGAGAGCACCTCCGATACCAAGGAAGTAACAGAATTCGTAGATAGCATAGTTCTTTGTCACAAGCATCAGGGCACCTGTCCAAACCAATAAGGAGCAAAGATGCAGAGGCAGCATAGTCTGGATTGTCCATTGTCCGGTGAAGTAGTTCCAAACATGCCAGCCTATCTCATTAACCCATAATATGGCTGCAAGAATGAATGCGATCCTCCGTTTAATCTTACCCGGGGAATTCTTCAATAACCAAACCAGCAGGACATTAAACAATATGACTAATAACAATACAATAATATGTGGAAGGCCAAAGAACTGAAATGGTGCCCCCATGTAATCCTTAACGAAAAACTGAATCATCACAACCTCCTTGGTGGTGATATGCTGTTTGATATAACCCTCAACTATCAAAATCCCCTCGAAGATTTTTTACAAAACGAGATGTTGGTAGTATTAATTATTATATCCAGATGGTAAGCAAATAACAGCCGAAGGAGGATCAGAAGACATTTAATAGGGATACAAAACCTAACACCTACCCATGCAGAGGAGCAAATACTCCCTTTAGCATCAACCAAGATGCGGTCGATGAATATAATCTTCCCTTGATCCTTTTTATAGTATTACATATTACAATACAGTATGGTTAATGACATTGCCAGTAAAAGAATATAGAATAAAAATAATATGCTGATTGCAACCATGAGGTGATTATGGAATTCTTTGAAGTGATCAAGAAGCGGCATTCAATCAGAGCTTTCAAATCTACTCCTATTGAGGAGGAGAAATTGCAGCAGATCCTAGAGGCAATCAACCAGGCACCATCGGCGGGGAACTTGCAGGCATATGAGATCTATGTTGTAACCAAGGACACCCTTCGGGCTGAGTTGGCGAGGGCTGCATACAATCAAAAATTCATAGCGGAAGCACCTGTTGTCCTCGTGTTTTACTCTCATCCAGCACTTTCAGCCCCAAAGTATGGCAACCGAGGTATCAAACTATATTCATTACAAGATGCGACCATTGCCTGTACTTTTGCAATGTTAGCTGCGACTTCCCTGGGGTTAGCCACGGTATGGGTCGGGGCTTTTCAGGACGAGGAAGTACAACGAATTATTAATGCGCCCAGGGAACAAACACCAGTCGCAATACTACCAATAGGATACGCGGCAAAAGAACCACATACCCGACCAAGACGGAGGTTGAAAGATCTAGTGCATGAGGTATAGGATAGGAGGTGATGGGATATGCGCCTAGGAGAGAATGATGAAACCATCCAAAAGGTGACGTGTCTCTTTGTATTGGTCGCAATACTAACAACATGCGTAAAGACGCCCATACCGTTTTCAACCAACTTCCCAGAGCTAACTGAATCTGCAGGAACAAACCTTCCTGGGATACCAACTTTTTCAACAGACGATAATAAAAAGTTCCGAGAGGCACGTGAAGAACTAGTCAGATCTGCTATTGAGCCTCAAGGTATAAAAAACCAGGATATTCTCAATGCCGTGATGACAGTTCCGCGCCATGTTTTCGTGCCACCTGAATTTATAGACCAGGCCTATGAGGACCATGCCCTCCCTATTGGTTTCGGTCAGAGCATATCACAACCTTACGTCGTTGCATGGATGACAGAATTGCTTGAATTAAAACCCGGTGAAAAGGTGCTTGAGATAGGCACCGGTTCGGGATATCAAGCAGCAATTTTGGCAGAACTGGATTTTGTAGAGGTATACACGATCGAGATCATCCCGGAGTTAGCGGACAGTGCAGAAACACGTTTACATTCTCTAGGGTATATCCAAATCCATATGACTCAGGGGGATGGCTATTATGGCTGGACGGAATATGCTCCTTATGACGCCATCATTGTTACTGCTGCCCCTGATCATCTTCCTGCACCTCTAGTGGAACAGCTGACCGATTCAGGTCGAATAGTTATACCAATTGGACCACCAGGATGGGGACAGATCCTCTGGAAGTTTGTAAAAGAGAAGGGTGAATTGAAGGCTTACAGGATAGGGGTAGTAGGATTTGTCCCGTTTACCGGTGAGGGTATCCTAAACGTGACCCCGACGCCGTAAGAACAAGCAATGCACCTAAATAACAAAAAGCACCTGTCCTAAATGTCCAGGAGAAACCCAGGGAAAGAGCCAGTAATGAAGCCAGGACTGAAGCGATAACCGAGGCTGTTCCATTCACTGCCCAGATCCATGGGATGTGTCCTTGCGTTATTGATGGGTCGAAAAGCCTGAGGATCGAACGTAACCAGCCTATCCCGGCGGGAAATGGGATGCCCATCAAAAAACTGATTGGTGCAAGTACGATGATGGTTAACCCAATGCGTACCACCAAGGGTAAACCCAGCGTTTGTGTGATCAAGTAATGAAGACCGAGGGATGTAAATATCAACAAGACAGACAGGAAAACCAAAGCAATCCGCAGCGAGATATACCTGCTGCCCCATTGACTACCAATACCTGAAAAGAGCAGAAGTGTAAATAAAACGGTTGTCATTGCGTAGGCGGGGTGTCCCAGATAAAGGATAAAATGTTGAATAAGGGGAATTTCCACCAACAAGAATCCGAACCCGATCAGAATGAAATACACCAGTGGTAGAGCCAGTTCTTTTGCTCTCCAGGATAAGTGAGATTTCCTGATAACTACGGGCAGAAGGATTAAAATAACAGCGAGCAGTATAACCAGGATGAGAAGAGCCAAGACAATAAAGTAACCTGCTCCACCGAAAGGCTGCCAAGTTTTACCCAATTCTGTCCAAACCTGCCGAGCTTGTGACCACTTGAAATAATGCCCAAAGAAAGGATGATCGTCAGTTGGCGGGCTCACATCGTAGGGATAAGATGAATAGAAGGCTTGACTGGGGATCGTTTTCAGCAAATCACTAAAAGATTGAAAATAGGTCGATTCTGGGAGAATATTAAAAATATTGGTCTCTTCGGGTTGGAGATTGGGAGCATACATCATGTCGAAGGCTCGTTCAGCCGCGAATAACCGGATGATATGCAATTCTGTGGATGTGAAAATCTCGTTCTTAATCAAAAAGGTGGCGGTGTTATAACCGCGGAAAGCAACAATCCGTCTTTCAGGATCAGTTCCATTATTCTCAAGCGCAGTCACAGCCAAGGCAAAAGTGCGAAGTTCCTCACTGGGCGGATCTTGAAGCCACCGAGTAACGACCAACACACCATCGGTGGCAAGAAGAGCCAATGCATCCTGAAAGGATTCAACCGTATAGCGATAATCCTCGGCAAGGCTGTATGCTCCGGAACGTACTGGATGATAGGATGAAGTCAGAGAAAGAATCACAATATCATATTGTGATCCAGCGCGCCGCAGATAACAGCGGCCGGATTCAAGAATCACATTCACTTGTGGATCATGATAAATATAACCAGCGGCATCGACAATCAAAGGATTCGATTCAACAGCAGTGACTTTTTTAGCTCCATGTGAGAGCGCACTGAGAATATCCAGACCTCCACTTGGTTCAAGGATGAGAACATCAGAATGGGGATGTAAGTCGAAAGCGATAGCAGAGGGCAGATAGCCAGTAAAAGACAGGTCGCTGGACGGGTCTATAACCGGATTAAGGTCATCACCATTCACGAACAAGGCATCCTGGGAAGGGAGAGGTTTTAGATAACGGAAGCTCAACCCCGGAATGGAATGGACTCCTGAGCTGCGTACCAAGTCTACACGCGAGAATGTATTCCAGCGCCGATAAAGTACTTGTGCACCAGGTTGCTGCAAGACATATGAGAGGCTCTTGTAAGGTGAGAGTCGGAGTTCCAGCCATGGGAAGCTGGTTCCTCCACCAATTCGTAAACCAAAATCGAGAAAGGTGAAAATAAAGAGAATCGATGAAAGGAAAAGAGGGAGTATCCAAGCCAGTTGACGGATACCGTTCCTTCCGCTGATGATGGCGGCGAGGGCAGAGAGAGCGGTGCATGATACGACCGTCCCCTCACCCCCCAGGAAAGATGGCAGAAACATAGCGAGGATGCAACCCAAGGCTGAACCCATTAAATTGAGGGAATAAATTTGTCCAGTGACTTGAGGGAAAGTATCCAATAATAAGCCAACGACCATCCCACTGAAGAAGAACGGAAGCGCCAAGGCGATGTAATGGAATATTAGAATCCAAACCTGCTTTCGATCCCAGGCAATGCTAAAGGAGTCGAAAGGTAACCAATTTGTCAATAAATAGGCGCCCAAGAAGGTAGCGCTGGTTAATAAGGAGAGCCATGCAATGCTCTTCCGCGGTGTTTTACGCCCAAGACCAGGGAAGATAGCCAAGACTGTCCCACTGAGACCAAATCCCAACAGGGCAATACTGATGACCAAAAAGGCAAAATGGTAGAACTGCGCAACCGAAAAAAGGCGCGTCAGGTTAATCTCGAACGTCAAGGTGGCAGCGGAAAGCAGGAACAGGGATAACCTGACCGATCGAGGAGGCAAACCAAGCTCCTGAAGTCTGAGATCAGAAATAGAGGCAAGCATGACTTAATTGAAGTTTATTCTCTCCCTTTGTGAAACCGTCGAGGTAGTTTTATAAATACTTTACCAATGGCGAGAAATACTACCACCTAGTCGGGAGTATCCCTCAAAGGTGGTTCGATGGATCGGGTGTATATGGTTAATATCTGGTTGAAAAACCAGTCGTTGATTTAGATCCAACGCAGAATGCCAAGGAACAAGATCAGGCAGACTATATCGAATCCCCAGAGAGTACCCACGACCCAAAGTTTTTGTTTGAAGTCCTGCATGTCATAAACCCAGAAGGCGACGATGAAGAAGGTCAGGTAGCCGATAAGGAAGATCAGCCAAGGTGCGTTTCGGTTCCACCAGGTATATTCCCAGGTCAGGGCGCCAATCGAATTCAGCAGGTATTCCACGAAGACGCAAAAGGCTGATCCGGTAAAGGCGATGAACCAGCGGTTGGGAATGCCGAGGATCCTGGTCTTTTTGTCAGGGAGGAGCATTTTGGTCCAGATCACACCAGAAACAGCAAACATAAACATTATCTCTATGTTAAGACCAACCAGGATGAGGTAGGCCGTCTTACCAGGTGCTCCCCAAACCTGGGCAAAACCTGTAAAATGCAGGACCAGACCGTTCCAGATCTCGTTGAACCAGTCCATGCCCCAGAATGCCAGACCAGCAAGGACCAAGCTCCAGTTGCGTTTTTCCGCCTCTACGGTATAGACGTAAAAGAGAAAGGCGAGCAGGGTGATTACGTACCATTGGAACTGACTTCCATCTCGCAGAATTGAAAGTGCTTGCACGGCAGAGTTAGTCATGTGAACCTCCATAGGCACAGAGATTGTGTTGATATGAGTATAGACTATAAATATCTTCTATAGGTAAGTTTATTAAGGATATCCAGAATATCTTTAGGGGGTGCAATACACAACCGAATGAGTTTAATTTCTTAACTACAACACTAAATGATGCTTAAACAGCTCTCGATAATGACCACGTCTTCCTCCTGGCTTAATAGCTTCAACAAGGAGGTGATCCAGAAATGGATGACTAGATCATTGACTTACTCGTTCGATCAATGCCTGCATCCGTGCGTAGTGGGAACCCTGCCAATAGACCTGATCACAGGCAGGACAGAGGCGGAATTCGTTGAAATAGAGCCTGGTGAGCGGTTCCAGCCGATCCAGGATCGCTTCTTTGTTGACCATTTCAAGCAGATGGTTACAACGCAGACAGCGATGGAAAGGGTTGATCTTTCCTGCGAGGTCGAAACGATGCACCACCTCAACTAACTGTATCTGAGAATCGAGTGAGCGAAGACAGTATCCATAGATGACAACTTTACGCATCAGCAGACGACGGTCACGGGTCAAGAGGATGCGAACATCTTGCTGGACAAGTTCCGCCAATTCATCATCTTCATAGTCATTTTGATAGAGACAATCGAAGCCAAGCATACGGAGATAGGCTGTCAAGCGACCGAGATGGCTATCGAGCAAGAAGCGCGGGTCAAGCGGGTAACCATCGGGGACGGGGTGAACCTCTACACGGTCGCCATCCTGAGTGATATAAGCGAGATCTTTTTTGTGACCATTGACCAGAATTTCACCCACTTCTGGATGTGGAACTCCCAAGGACTCGATCAGGTGCTTGACCGATTGTTGACCCCTGAAATTGAGTACGACAGTGGTATTCCTTTTTTCGAGGGGAAGGAAATATTCCAATCCCGGAAGAAATGAAAAGTGAGCAGTTCTCATCGAGACTTGTATGTTCACATCATGACCAGGATGGCAGAGGTGGTGATGACAATCGAGGCGATAAATGCAGTTCGAAGGATCCAGATTTATCCATTGGTGGGATCAATAGTGTCGTCATGCTTAAGTTTATTACGAAATGGAGGAAGCGGCAAACGGGAGCAGGCAATAAAATCAGGATAAAGGTGGTCTGAATATGGAATTCGAATGAAATTAAGATAGATTGGAGATATTCGAGATTCGAGAGTGGGGAGGAGAGGTTGGGCATTGAGGAATGAGGAGTAGGGATCAGGGATTAGGGATTAGGTGACAAGGTAATATGGGATGAGGAAATAGTGATTTATGATTGGATATTGAGGATTTAAGATTAAGGGAATGGAGTGATAAGAAGGCTGCCCAGCCAAAAGACTGCTCCTCTCCGAGGAGGATGCCACAGTGACACCCGCTTCAGGTGGTTGATGAAAAACCAGCCTCCAGAGGTGAAATCCTGGAGGCTGGTTGTATTAATGATGAGAGACTTGAAACCTACGGCACGTAGTACTGGATAATCAGCAAGGGTCGGGAGGTGGAGGTGGTGAAGTTGCCGCTGTAGAACTTCAGGTAGTCGGCACCCATATCATCGTTATCATCCTTCTGGAAGCGCAGGCGGAACTGGGTGGTGCCGGTCTTGTTGATATAGGGGCGGGCGGTGCTGCTCAAGGTAACTGAGTACCAGCCTGCACTCGGGGTTGGACCGAAAGTCCCTACGCTACCTTCACTTGCCGAGGTCTGGAAATCACTGGCAGCCAATCCCAGCGTAGTACCAAAGTATGGCTTACGAATATCCACCAACAATCCCTGGTGGGTGGTGAAGGGGTCTGTGCCGACCAGACTCTGCTTTTTGATCTTGAGCACAATAGAGGTGATGACTGCATTATCCGGCAGGATGGCGGTATTGAACGACAAGATCGAGCGATACTGC
>Ga0315285_10000596_pt1 | contig 37631 bp, 26 predicted proteins | sample YL17G09_36_MG_FD_203698 | JGI IMG/M metagenome (GOLD analysis project Ga0315285, IMG submission 203698) | Sediment microbial communities from Yellowstone Lake, YNP, Wyoming, USA - YL17G09_36 | ecosystem: Environmental > Aquatic > Freshwater > Lake > Sediment | place: USA: Wyoming | collected...
AAAGCAAAAACGACGGGGGAAGGTTAAGGTAACAAGGCCCGTTTCGGTCACGTTTTTAGGTCACGTCTTTTAACACGAACGACATTACCGATGGACGATACGGGCTTTGTAACCCTTACCATTTAATTCCATCAAGGAGAAGCCGAATGAATAAAGCCATGGATTCCAAATCTGCCCCTGAAATCAGCATTGGACTCGATATCGGCGGGGTTTCCATCAAGGCGGTCCGCCTGGAAAAGGGTGAGGTTCGGGAAACCCGTTACCTCCGGCACCAGGGAAACATCACCGCGCTGACCGAGTCGATTCTGAACGAACTGGGTTACCAGCCGGGCACGCCCCTGGGTCTGACCGGCAGGGGATCCGGGATGATCCGGGAAAAATTCGCCCTGGAACCGATTGACGACACCCGGGCCCAGATTTCCGGGGTAAACAAATTCTGCTCTTCCCCCCGGAACATCATCAACCTGGGCGGAAGCTCGACCGCTTTGATCCGGCTGGACGACTCGGGAAGGCTGTCCACCATCGTCACCAACTCGCTCTGCGCCGCCGGGACCGGGGCTTTTCTCGATCACCAGGTCATGCGCCTGGGTTTCAAGCTGGAGGATTCCGCCAACTTTCCCGAGGTGGAAAAGCCCCCCACCATCGCAACCCGCTGCTCGGTTTTCGCCAAGACCGACCTGATCCACCGCCAGCAGGAGGGTTATACCGTGCCCGAACTCTGGGCCGGGCTCTGCCGGGGCATGGCCGAAACCTCGATGAACACCCTGCTCCGGGGCCGGTCCCTGGACGGCCAGGCGGTGGTAATCGGGGGCGTGGCGAAAAACCCCCAGATCATGCGCTGGCTCAAATGCCGTTTCGGGGAAAATATCCAGACCTTTGAATTCGCCCCCTTCGCCCAGGCGATCGGGGCCGCCCTCCTGGCTGATGACGGGCAGAAAACCGGGATCGCGGTCGCCGAGTCTGCCGCCGGCGCGGAGCGTAAGAACAAGAAACGGCCCGCGCTCACGCTCGAGCACTCCCGGTTCCCCGAAATGAACGCGGGAGATTTCTCCGTGGACCGGAGAGAAAACGAAATCCGGCTCCTGGACATGCCTCGCGGAAAAGACCTGGACGTGTATCTGGGCCTGGACATCGGCTCCACCAGCACCAAGCTCGCGGTGGTTTACGGAGACCAGGTCATCTTCGACATCTACCGGCAGACCATGGGCGATCCCCTGGGGGCCACCCGCCTGCTTTTTGAATCGGTGGAAGATCTCCAGAAGGAATACAACCTCAAGCTGAAATTCCAGGGAGTGGGAACCACCGGGTCGGGCCGGAGATTCATCGGGATGGTGATCGGGGCCGACCGGATCATCAACGAGATCACCGCGCACCTGCAGGGAACTCAGAACTATTTCTCGGGGATCGAGACCATTTTCGAGATCGGGGGCCAGGATTCCAAGTACATGTACCTCAAGAACGGGAGGATCCACGAGGCCAATATGAATTACGTCTGCGCCGCCGGGACCGGCTCCTTCATCGAGGAAATCGCCAACCGGCTGGGCTTCTCCATCGGGGAGGTGGGCCAAGCGGTCATGGAGATCGCCCCTCCCTATACCTCGGAACGTTGCACCGTTTTCATGGAACAGGACGCTACCGACCTGCTCCGGCAGGGATATTCCCGGCCGGAGGTCATGGCCGCGGTGCTCTATTCCATCGCCTCCAACTACCTGAACATGGTGGTCGGAACCCGGCCGATCAGCGGCAACCGGATCTTTTTCCAGGGGGCCACGGCCCGGAACCGGGGCCTGGTGGCGGCCTTTGAAAAAATCCTGAAGCGCGAGATCGTCGTCTCCCCCCATTGCCACATCATGGGGGCGATCGGCGCGGCCCTGGCCGCCCGCGAGACGGTGAAGGAGAGCCGCTCCGCCTCCCGTTTCCGTGGCCTCGAGGTCACCCGCAAGGAGATCCATACTCTCCAGGAGGAATGCGCCATCTGTTCCAACCGCTGCCGGATCACCAAGATCAAGATTGCCGGGGAGACCGAGGAACCTTCCTGGGGTTACGCCTGCGGGCGGGAACCGGGGGAAAAGGGAAAGAAAGAAGACATCTATTTCCAACCCTTCCGGGAGCGCGAAAAAATCATGGCCAAATATCTTAAGGGCAACGCGCCGGAAAAACCCATTGCCACCATCGGCATTCCCATGGCCCTGACCTCTTACCTCTTCCTGCCTTTCTATGTCCGCTTTCTCCAGGAGCTGGGGTTCCGGGCCCGCTTCTCCCTGGTGGGCGAAAAGAACGTGATCGCCCGCGGGAACGAGATTGCCGGAGGCGATTTCTGCCTCCCGGTCAAGGCCCTCTACGGCGAGCTCTCCCAGTTGCTGGATAATCCCAAGCTGGACTTTATCTTTCTTCCCCATTTCCTCCGGGCCGAAAACCGCAAGGATTTTTCCAACACCCACCTCTGCCCCTACGTCCAGACCGCGCCTTCCTTCCTGAAATCGTTCCTCCGGGTCAACCGGATTCCCACGGATAAAATCATCTCGCCGGTCCTGGATTTGAGCTCCAGCACCCGGGTGAACGTCGAGGAGCTGCGGCAGGCGTTCCGCGACTTCGGTTTCAGTCCCGACCGGATCCGTTCGGCCTGGGAACGGGCCCTGGAAGCCCAGGCCGGTTTCCAGAGGGAATGCGCCGAAAAAGGGAAAGAAATCCTGGCCGATCTGGAAAAAACCGGCCGGAAGGGAATCGTCATCCTGGGCCGGGGCTACAACGTTTACGACCAGCGGCTTTCCCTCCAGATCCCTCTCCAGGTTTCCGAGCACCAGATCACCGTCATTCCCTACGATTTTTTCCCCTTCGTGGCCGAGAATATCTCCGAGGACTTCTCCAACCTCTTCTGGTACAACAGCCAGAACGTCCTGAACGCGGTCCAGGAGCTGAAGAAACATCCCAACCTTTTCGCGATTTACATCTCCAATTTCGGCTGCGGGCCGGATTCCTTCACCACCAGCTACGCCGACGAGCTGATGAACCAGCGCCCCCTGCTTTTCCTGGAACTGGATGAGCACGGCTCCGCCACCGGCTACCTCACCCGGATCGAGGCCTTCCTGGACGTGATCAAGAACTACCAGACCGAGGCCCCTCTGCCCGCCAAGCACTGGAAGCAATCGTCGGAGGATTTCCGAAAAAGGAAGCTCTGGTTCCCGAACATGCACCCGACCGCCAACCGGTTCTTCGAGGCCACCTTCCGAAAATTCGGATTCGAGGCCGAGTCGATGCCGGGCGAAACCCAGGAAAGCCTGGAACTCGGGAGGAAATACAGCCGGGGGAGCGAATGCATGCCCCTGGCCGTCACCCTGGGGAACTTCATCAAGCTGATCCGGGAGGAAAAGTTCGACCCCGAGAAGCACGCTCTTTTCTTTGTTTCCTCCGACGGACCCTGCCGCTTCGGGCAGTATGAATTCTTCTTCCGGGTCATCATGGACCGCTTCGGATACAAGCAGGTCCCGATCTTCGCGCCCTCGGCCCGCAACGCCTACCAGGGCATGCCCAACCGGCTCCGGATCGGGCTCGGGAAAGCGATGCTGGCCGCCGATGTCATTTACAAGCTCCGCTGCCGGACCCGGCCCTACGAGTTAAACCCGGGCCAGGTCGACCGGGTCACCGCCGAGGCCTTGGAGGAAGGAGCCCGGAAGATCGAGAAGGGCGGGGATTTCCTGGATGCCATCCAGGTCGCGGCCGACAAATTTAAATCCGTCCCGATCCTGGACACCCGGAAGCCCTTGGTCGGGGTCGTGGGCGAGATCTTCGTCCGCTGCAACCCCTTCAGCAACGACCATGTGGTGGAGGCAGTGGAACGCTACGGCGGGGAGGCCTGGCTTTCCCCGCTTTTTGAATGGATCTTTTTCGTCGACTTTAACAACCGCTGGCGTTCCCGGCGGGATCGGAACTACAAGGAACTGGTCAAGGCGTACCTTTACAACCGCTGGCTGCACAAATTCGATCACGAGGCCTACGAGGCGGCCGGCCCGCTCCTGGCCGATCGTCACGAGCCTTCGATCGAGGAAGCGGTCATGGCCGGCACCTATTTCCTGCCGGTCCAGCACACCACCGAGGCCATGCTGACCCTGGGCCGGGCTGTCCTCTTCATCACCCGGAACCAGGCCCGGATGGTGGTCAACGCCTCCCCCTTCACCTGCATGCCGGGGACGATTTCCACCACTATTTTCTCGGAGATCGAGAAAATCTACCGGGTGCCCGTCCTGAACCAATTTTACGACGGGGAAGAAGGCCTGAACCAGAAGATCTCCACCTATTTGCAGAATCTCCCGGCGGCGTAATCGCAAAGCGCAAAGCGCATAGAGCAAAGAGCAGAGGGCATAGGGCATGGAGCCGAGCGTAAAGTAGGGCAAGGCTTCAGCCTTGCATGAAACGATAAACAGGGAAAAACGGTTAAGGTTACGAGGCCCGTTTCGGTTAAGTCAAGTGGTTACGGTTCAAAAGCCGATAGACGTTACCGACAGACGATAAGGGCATCGTGGCCCTGACCTTGGACTATAAATAAATCACAGGCTAACGCCTGCGTTGACAAGTTTTTTCCGACCAGTGCTTCTCTTCGGGGCCCCACCCCCAGAGAAAAATCCCCTCCCCGATCCGGAGGGGATTTTTTTTCATTTGATAATAAATAGGGCTCTCGGCTCTTGGTGTCATCCCTGCGAAAGCAGGGATCAAGGTGGTTCTTTATTAAGCTGAAAAATGCGGTTGAATTGTTTGCGTTGTCATTTCGGGGGGGATTTTTTTGTAGTTTGCCGATTCATTTATCCCTTCGCTGAGGGGATCGGCGGTTTTTTAAAAGCGCCCGATCCTTCCGCTGTCAGGACAAGTAAATCGGGCAGCTACGAAATATTAAGAAGTAATAACTGCTTTTTTCGGGTTTAAATGAAAATCTCCCCTCCGGGCCGTAGACCCTACGGATCGGAGACCCTAACCCCTCTTTCGACCAAGAGGGGGGTCAGCGTGAACTCTTGAGATAGTGGAAGAATTCGCTGGAGGGATCGAGAATGATGGTGGTCTTTTCCTTCAGGGATTTCTGGTAGCTGTCCAGGCTCCGAACCAGGGCGAAAAACTGCGGATCCTGGTTGTAAGCCCCGGCGTAAATCCGGGCCGCCTTGGCATCCCCTTCCCCGCGCAGGATCTGGGCCGAGCGGTAGGCCTCGGCCAGGATCACGGATTTTTCCCGTTCCGCCTCCGCGCGGATCCGCTGGGCCCCTTCCTCGCCTTCCGAACGATACTGCTTGGCCTGGCGTTCCCGCTCGGCCTTCATCCGGCCGAAGACCGCCTTCTCGTTCTCGGGGGGAAGATCGGCGCGCTTGATCCTGACGTCCAGAACCTGGATCCCGTAGGCGAGGGCCTGCTGGTTCGAGAGCTCGGTGATTTTACCCATGATCTTCGACCGGTCCTCGGAAACGATCTGGGTCAGGGTATAGCGCCCCAGTTCCTGGCGGACGTTGGAATAAATGATGTCATCGAGACGGGCCCGGGCCCCGGCCTCGTTCCGGATGGACTGGAAATACTTGAGGGGGTCCGTAATCCGCCAGCGCGTGTAATTGTCCACGATCAGGTTCTTCTTGTCCTGGGTAATGATCTCGGAGGACTCGGCGTCATATTCCAGGAGGCGGAGGTCGAACAGGGTCACCTGCTGCAGAAAGGGGATTTTGAACTTAAGCCCGGGATCTTTTATGTCCCGCTTGGGCTTGCCGAGTTCGAGAATCAGGGCCTGCTGGGTCTGGTCCACGGTAAAGATGGTGGTGGAAAGAATCACCACGGCCAGAAGAGCCAGGCTGATTATCAGTAAAAGGTTTTTTTTCATCTCGATTATCCGCCCCTCATCCTCCCCTTCTCCCCCCCGGGGAGAAGGCTGGTTGAGGGGACTATGGTTTTTCCGGCGTCGCTTCCGCTTTCGGTTTGCGCTCGAGGGGAAGATAGGGAACTATGCTCTTCCCGAAATCCTTTTCCAGGATGAATTTATCCAGGTTGGGAAGCAGTTCCTCCATCGCTTCCAGGTAAACCCGCTTCCGGGTGACCTCCGGGGCCCGCTGGAATTCCGCGAGCAATTTGAGAAACCGCTGGGCATCCCCTTCCGCCCGGTCGATCCGGACTTCCTTGTAAGCCTCGGCTTCCTTGACCAGCTTGGCCGCCTCCCCCCGGGCCTTGGGCACGACATCATTCCGGTATCCCTCGGCCTCGTTCGTCAGCCGGCTCTTGTCCTCCTTGGCGCTGGCCACGTCGCGGAAGGCCTGGAGGACCTCGTCGGGCGGATGCACGTCCTGGAGCTGGACCGCCACGATCTTCACCCCCGCCTGGTATTTATCCAGGATTTCCTGGAGCAGGGTCTGGGTATCGCTCTGGATCTCGGCCTTCCCCTCGGTCAGGGCCTCGTCGATCTTTCTCTTCCCAATCACCTCGCGCATGGCGGCCTCGGCGGCCTGCTTGATCGTGGCCACCTGGTCCCGCACCCGGAAAAGGTAATCCATCGGGTCCTTGATCCGGTACTGGACGATAAATTCGAGCTTGACGATATTCTCGTCCCCGGTCAGCATCAGGGCTTCCGCCGGCTCCGACCGATACTGGCCGGGGGCGCCTCCCGCGTAGGTCCGGAACCCGATCTCGAGCCGCTCGACCTTGGTCACCCGGGGCTTGGTCACCTGCTCGATCGGCCAGGGCAGACGCCAGTGCGGTCCCGGGTTGGTGGTGTAGCGGTAGGCTCCGAAGCGCTGGACCACCCCGATCTGGTCGGGATTGACGATGTAGATCCCGCTCGCGAGCCAGAGGGCGAAAATCACCAAAAAGATCATCCACCAGCCGGGCAGGCGGGTCCGCCATTGGCCCAGGCGGGCCAGCAACTGATCCAGCTCGGGGAGATTAAAGTCCTGTCCGGGTTCGCGCCGCATCAACTTAAATTATAGATTTCAGATTGACGATTGTAGATTGTGAATTTCGAACCCGCAAATGTACGCTGTCCAACTTTCATTCTTCGTTCGTCAATTCAAATTCGTCATTCTTCATTCGTCATTCGTCAATCGTAAATCGTCAATTCTTCACTGGCCTTCTTTTTTCTTCATCAGGTTCAGGAACGGGGTGAGGAGATCCATCGGAAACGGGAAGATGGTGGTGGAATTGTTCTCGGAAGCCACCTCGGAAAGGGTCTGGAGATAGCGGAGCTGGAGGGCGACCGGCTGGGTGCTCATGATCTCGGCGGCCGCGCGGAGCTTCTCGGAGGCCTGGAATTCCCCGTCGGCGTGGATGACCTTGGCCCGCCTGACCCGCTCGGCCTCGGCCTGCTTGGCAATCGCCCGCTGCATCTCCTGCGGGAGGTCGATTTGCTTCACCTCGACGGTGGAAACCTTGATTCCCCAGGGATCGGCATGGCGATCGAGAATGGTCTGGAGCTTCTGGTTGATGTGCTCCCGCTCGGCCAGGATCTGGTCCAGCTCGGCCTCGCCGCAGACGCTCCGGAGGGTGGTCTGGGCCAGCTGGGAAGTGGCGTAATGATAGTTTTCCACCTGGATGATCGATTTGAAGGGATCTATCACCCGGAAGTAAACCACCGCGTTGACCTTGATCGAGACGTTGTCGCGGGTGATGACATCCTGGGGCGGAACTTCCATGGCCACGATCCGGAGGGTGACCTTCGCCATCCGGTCAATCACCGGAATCAGGATGATCAGACCCGGGCCCTTGACCCCGATGGCCCGCCCGAGGCGGAAGATGACCCCCCGCTCGTACTCGTTCAAAATCCGCAGGGCGCTCGCCAGGATCGCGATTACGACCACTACCAGAATCACTGCACCCATGCCCATAAGCTCCTCCTCTTTTAAGTTACCTTAATCTTTCTGGTCTGTTTTGTCTATCTGGTTCCGCTGGTTCAAAATTCAAGGTTCAAAGTTAAGAGAATTCATCTTGCTTGTCTGGTTTGTCTGGTTTGTCTGGTTTGTCTGGTTTGTCTGGTTTGTCTGGTTTGTCTGGTTACCTGATTTCCTTCTGTTTCCCGTTTATCGTTTCCCGCAAGGCTGAAGCCTTGCCCTACATGCTTTTGGTTTTCAATCGTCAATCGTCAATCGTCAATCAAACGCAGGCTAAAGCCTGCGGCTACCGGCTTACTTTGCTTACCCTGAGCACCATCCCCTTCACTTCCTCCACCCTTACCGGCCGGCCGTCCTCAACGGGCTCGGAACTTTCCGCGTCCCATAACTCCCCGTTGACAAAGACCTTGCCCTTCGGATCGAGCCGGCTGGAGGCCGTTCCTTCCATCCCGATCATACCCTCCTGCCCGGTAGTCGGTTTCCGGAGCTGGGCCCGGAGCGCCAGGGTCAGGGCCGCGACGAAGAAAGCCGCGGTGGCGAGCACCGACGGGATGATCACCTTCCAGGAAGCGTGCAGTCCCTCCGCCGGGGACTCAAAGAGCATAATCGAACCCAGGATCATGGAAATAATCCCTCCTACGGTCAAGAGACCGTAACTAGTTATTTTAACCTCGGCGATAAACAGGACCAAGGCCAGGACGATCAAAAGCAGACCGGCGTAATTAATCGGCAGGGTTTGGAATGCCACGAAGGCGAGAAGCAGGGAGATCCCGCCGATCACCCCGGGGACGATGGAACCGGGGTTGGAAAGTTCGAAGAAGATCCCCCACATCCCGATAATCATTAATATGTAGGCGAGGTTGGGATTGACGATGGTGGTGAGGATCCGGTGGCGCATACCCATCTGGACGCGCTCCACCCGGGCCTCCTTGGTTTTTAACACCACTTCCCCCGTCGAAACCTCGACCTTCCGACCGTCGATCCGGGTCAGGAGGTCGGTCAGGCTGGGGGAAATCAGGTCGATGACTTTCTGTTTCAGGGCCTCCTCGGACTGGGTGGAAATGCTTTTCCGGACCGCGTTCTCCGCCCAATCCTGGTTCCGGCCCCGCTTGGCGGCCAGTCCGCGGACGTAAGCGGCGGCGTCGTTCTCCACCTTCTTCATCATCGCCTCGTCCATGCCCTTTTCCCCGATCGCCACCGGGTGGGCCGCCCCGATATTGGTCCCGGGGGCCATCGCGGCGACATGGGCGGCCAGGGTGATGACGGCCCCGGCCGAGGCCGACCGCGCCCCGCTCGGGTAAACGTAAACCACCACCGGCATTTTGGATCCCAGGATGGCCTTAACGATATCGCGCATCGCCTCGTCCAGCCCGCCGGGGGTATCCAGCTCGATCACCAGGCAGGCGGCATTTTCCTTCTCGGCCGCGGCCAGGTTGTCCAGGATGAATTCGGCGGATATCGGGGTGATGGCGGCCGCCACGGTGATGACCCGGACCACGCCGGACGGCTCCGCCGTCCGCCCCGGGGAAGCGAACAGAAAAACCAGAAACAATCCCAAAATTATTTTTTCCAGATGTCTCATCATTTTAAAATCTTGATTGATTTCTTTTCTAACCACCCAGCCACCTAACATCCTAGCCACCTTCTCCCCGGTTCCTGGTTACCGGCTCTTTGCCACGCAGGCCAAAGCCTTCGCCTACGCTGGAACCCGGAAGGTTCAAGGAAGCCTGATGATCAGACTTTCCGAACCGTTTACCCAAATATTTTGCGTGTATTCTACTCCACTGCTGGTGTTTATGGTATAGGCCCCGGGAGAAAGCCCGGCGAAGATTATATTTCCCGACTGGTCGGTCTCCCCGGTCTCGGAAAAAACCGGATCGGTAAAACGCGAATTCAAGGCAACCTCGAGCGCGGACCGGCCGGACCCATCCGGGTTCAAAACCCGCAGGGAAAGGTTGAAGCGGGGGTGCCGGTTGAAATCATCCCCCTGGCGGTAAAGCGAAAGCCCGAGGGGTGGATCAAATACTTTCGGATCGGGGACGGAAAGGAAATGGTACCAGTTCCGGCTTAATTCCTCCCCGCCCGGCCCGGTCAGGGCGAGGGTCAGGTGATAATGATGAACCGCCGGGAGTATGTCGAAGGGCTGAGAAAAGTCCAGGGGTTCGGCCTGGTAAACACTGTCGGGGGAAAGGTCAAAAACGCTCTCGCGCTCCGCCCAGTTCATTACTTTTACCGAGGTCGCGGTGGAAATCAGGATCGGCTTCGCGGGAGGCAGGCTGAAATACGAGGGGGAATCGCCCCAGGCGGCCGGGTCGCCCCGGATGATCAGGGAATCCTCTTCTTCTTCGAGCAGAACACGCAGTTTGACCCCCGCGAGCGCCAGGTGACGGTCATTGACGATCGTGAGGGGGATATGCAAGGACTCCCCGGAGGAAAATATCCGTTTCGGAAGCTCCGCGGCCGCCAGGATCGGCTGGTTTAGGCGTTTAAACCACTCGTAGGCGAGGAGCGGCTCGCGCCGGTAATCCACGAACCCCCAGGTGATCGAGGGCCACCACTGCAGGAAGGTGAACTGGAGGAAGGCCCCGGTCGGGTTGTACTTCGTGATCCGGAAGCGCTCGACATACATCCGGTTGACCTCGGCCTGGTAAACCTGGGAGGCGAAAGCGAATTCGCGGAAATCCGTGTAGGTCTCCCCGTCCGGGCGACCGAGATACACCCCGAGGCTGGCGAGCTGGGCGTCGTGGAAGAGCCAGGCCCGGCGGATCTCCTCCCCCGCGTCCTTCGAGAGAGGCGGGAAAAATTTTGGGCCCAGCTCCGTCCGCAGCCATTCCTCGGAGCTGTAAGCCACCCCCTGCGTCCCGAACTCGGTGGGAAAGGGTGCCTTCACCCCGGCGATGTCGTCGGCGGTGCCCTGGTACCAGCCCAGGTAAAGGTGCTGATCCCCCACCCCGGAGGCAAGCCGGACGGGGCGGGTGGGATCAATCCCCTGGGCCGTTTTCAGCAATTCCTGGTCCAGGGAATAGTTCAAACTGCTGTCGGTAAAGGGAATATACTGCCCCTCCCGGAACGGCTCGGCGGGACATACGGCGGGTTGGCTCTCGGGATTGATCCCGGCGGCAAAATAATAAGGCTCGTTGTGGACCGACCAGGCCAGGATGGAGGGATGGTTGTAATGCAGGTACATCGCCTCGGCCAGCATCCGGGCGATTACCTCCGGATTGCCGGCGAGATCCGGGTCCCCGTTCGACCGGGAAAAACCGCAGGGTGAATATTCCCACTGGAGGCTGAACTCGGAAACGATCCCGACCCCGAAGCGGTCGGCGTAGTCATAAAAAACCGGGGGATCCACATGGGAATAGGGCCGGAGAAAGTTGATCCCCGCTTCCCGCAGGAGTTCGAAGTCCCGGGGATAAAGGGCGTCGGCCTCGGCCAGGTAACCGGTCGGGATCAGGGTGGTGGAGCCCCGGAGGAAAAGGCGCTCCCCGTTGACATACCAGATAAATGATTCCGGCCCGGTCTCGGTCATCCGGACCGTCCGGATCCCGAAGTTGTCCGCCCGGCGGTCGGAGACCTCCGTGGGCGAGTAAATCCAGGTCTCGGCCCGGTAAAGATCGGGGTCCCCGAGTTCCGGGTAGCCGGCCGGCCACCAGAGCGTCGGGTCATCCACCGGGACGGAGAGGGAAAGGCGGTGGGGTCCCGGGGTCACCCGGACCCGGGCCAGCACCGTCCGGGTGACCGGGGAGGCAAAGGTTTCCCCGGAGATGCTGGTCATCACGCTGGCGCTCTCGGTTTTGCCGGTGCGGTTGGAAATGATGTATTCAAGCTTGACCGTGGCCCGGGAATTATCCGGGGAAAGCTCGGGGGTGATGAAAACCTGATCGAGGGTCAGCGGCCCGTAAGCCTTCAGGAACACCGGCCGGATGATCCCGCCGGTTCCCCGGGTCTGGGCCTCCCGGGCCGAAAGCATGATCCCCCCGGGGCGGCAGTCGTGAAAATTCAAAACCCCCTTGATCCAGATCTTCTCGGAAAGGGCGAGGAAGGGGGCCTCCCCTTTCAAACCGTAATCATAGGGATTGGTCACCTCGACGACGAGCAGGTTGTCCCCGGTTTGGAGCAGCCCGCTTACTTCGAAACGGAAGGGATTAAAGTAACCCTCATGCTCGCCCAAAAATCTGCCGTTCAGCCAGACCCGGGCGAAGTAATCCACCCCCTCGAAAACCAGGTCGAAGGCCCGGGACCGGGAGATGGCTTCCTCTTCGAGGGCGAAGTGGCGGCGAAACCAGACCGGCCGGTAAAAGTCGGAGAGCCGGGAATCGAAACGGGCAAAGTGGCTGGGCACGGGAATCCTGTCCCAGTCGGAATCGTCACGCCCAGGGGAAAACCACGGGGGGGAATCCTCCTCCCCGCGCGAGCGGGGGTCGGGCAGGTAGCGCCACTCCCCCGAAAGATCCCGGGACGATTCCACCTCCCGGAAGGGCACGATCTCCGCCGCCTGGCTCACCTCGGAGGGATTGACCGGCGGGGCCAGGACCGCGGACGCGAAAACCGAACCGGGCATGACCGGGTAACGGGTGCCGGGAAGGCCGACCGGGCCGGGACCGGATTTCTCCCGGCAGGAAAGGCAGGAAACCAGCAAAAAGGCCAAAAGGTATTTGGATGAAATTCGCATTGGGCCCGACGTACTCGGTAGTGATTATTTTAGATCATTTTACCACTTGATTTCTGATTTTCACCTGATATAGTAATGATCCTAAACTTTAAGATTGAACAATATTCCGGCCCGGAAATATGTAAAGGAGGTGAAGATCCATGACCAAGGCCGATTTAGTCGATGCGGTGGTGAAGAGCAACAAGAAATTAGAGATTTCCAAGAAAGACATGAACGCCATCATTGACAATATTTTCGCCGAAATCGTCAAGGCGATTAAAAAGGACAAGCGTTTTGTCTATCCCGATTTCGGCACCTTCGTCGTGAAATCCCTGAAAGCCCGCAAAGGGCGCAATCCCCAGACGGGAAAGGAGATCCGGATCCAGGCCAGCAAGACGGTCCGGTTCCGCCCGGCTCCTCATCTCAAGAAAAACCTGTAAAAAAATTTTTTCGGCTGTCGAGGATTCCCAGGCTTTAGCCATATTACATCCGCCTTCACGGGCGGATGTTTTTTTAGGCGGGCTCTCCCGCCGCCCCTTTTTGCTTCCGGGCCCGGGAGCGGGCGTCATACCAGTTCATAAATCCCAGGATAAGCCCGAGCGCCAGGAAGGCCCCACCCGGCTCAGGGATAAAACCAACGCGAAAAAAATGAGGGGAATCTAGCCGAGACCGGAGACGACGATCTCGGCGATATCCTTGACCCGAACGTTTTCCGCTTTTTCATCCTTCAACCCATCTTCAAACATGGTCATGCAGTAAGGGCAGGTGATGCAGAGGGTATCGGGTTTCAGGGCCAAAGCCTCTTGAACGCGGGTCAGGTTGATTCTGGTGCCGAGACTTTCCTCCATCCACATGCGGCCCCCCCCGGCGCCGCAGCAGAAGGAATTTTCCCGGTTTCTTTTCATCTCGGCCGGAGCGGTGTCAGTCACGAGTTTTATTATCTGGCGCGGGGCGTTGTAGATGCCATTGTGTCGCCCCAGGTAGCAGGAATCATGAAAAACGATCCTCCCCAGGCTCGTTGCTTTTTGGCCCAGCCTGATTTTTCTTTCCTTCAAAAGGCGGTGAATGAGCTCACTGTGGTGGATGACTTCGAGCTTGAGCCCGTACTGTTGGTAATCGTTTTTCAAGGTATTAAAGCAATGGGGACACTGGGTGATAACCTTTTGGACCCCTTTTTCCTGAAAGATTCTGACATTTTCTTTTGCGATTTTCTCGAAAATAAATTCATTTCCCAGCCTTCTGACGCTGTCCCCGCAGCACTTCTCCTCTTTCCCGAAAATTCCCCAGGATATACCGGCAGCGTTAAGGATCGTGGCGATGGCCGAGGTAACCTGCTTGGTGCGGGAATCAAAGGCGCCGGCGCATCCCACGAAGAAAAGATATTCGGTTTCCCCGGCCGCAAACTGCGTGATTTCCAGGCCGGAGGCCCATTTCGAACGCTCGGTGGGAGCAATTCCCCAGGGGTTGTGCCGCTGCTCCAGGTTTTCAAAAAAGTTGAGAAGTTCCTCGGGAAATTTTGACTCCATTTCCACCAGATGGCGCCGCATTTGGATAATTTTGGGGACATGTTCGATCAGAACGGGGCAGACCTCCATGCAAGCTCCGCAAGTGGTACAGGACCAGAGGGAATTTTCGGGGTTGCTGCCTTCCTCGTTATCTCCGATTAAGGGAAGCCCGGCCTTCCCGCCTGCTTTTAGAACCGGCCCGTTTTCGAGAAGATTGATTTTGATCGCGTGAACAATCTGGCGGGGATTAAGCGGCTTCCCCGTATTCGTCGCCGGGCAGACATCCTGGCATCTCCCGCATTCGGTGCAGGAGTAGGAATCGAGCAAGTCTTTCCAGGAGAAGGAATCCACCCGGCCCGCCCCGAAGGTATTGCCCTTGACGAATACCTCCCGGGGCAGGAGGCCCGGCTGATCCAGGTTCCGGAAGAAGCAATTGGGAATGGCGGTCAGGATATGCATGTGCTTGCTCAGCGGGAGGACGTTGAAAAAAGCCAGCAGCACGAGAGCGTGGAGCCACCAGAAGACCCCCCCCAGAAGTTCCAAGCCCGGAGGGGAAATCCCCGCCAGCGATCCGGCCAGCAGGGAAGAGATGGGCCGGGCGGAGCCGGCCGATTCTTTTCCCAAGGCGATTTCGGTGGAATGCAGACCGAAAAAGGCAATCATCAGTAAAGTGATAAATCCCAGGATGAGAAAAGCCTCGAAGCTCCTTGCCTTGACATAGGGGGTAGTCAGGTACGGGGGCGGGGAAAAGGTCCTGCGGGCCAGGGACACGAGCATGCTGAGCAGGGTAACCAGAGAAACAGCCTCGAAGAAAAATGACAAGGGTAGAAAGACGAAGGGAGGCAGCAAGAAAAGGCTGATTGCCGGGAAAAGCCCGTGGAGGAGGAACTCGCCGTTCGCGGCGAGGAGGATCAGGAATGACCAAAAAATAACAAAATGATTGAGGCCGAAAAGACGGGCCACCACTCTTCTTTGGCCAAAGGCATAGACGAGCATGGCCCGGACTCTGGGGAAAAAAGGGCGAAAGCGGTCTTCGGGTTTCCCCAGCAAGATCAAGCTGAAACGTTGGTAACAGCTCCGGGCGAATAAAATCATCGCCACCACGAACAAAAAGATGAAAATAGCTTGTTTTAACTGCATGCGGAACCCATTTTTAGAACTTCATTTCCGATCCTGGGTGAATTGTTTTTTCAATGCCCGGATGCGTTGGGAGAGCGCGGGCACAACTTCAAAGAGATTCCCCACAATCCCATAGTGAGCCACCTGGAAAATCGGCGCATCTTTATCGCGGTTAATCGCGATGATGGTATCGGAGTCCTGCATCCCGACGAGATGCTGAATGGCCCCCGAAATTCCGCAGGCGATATAGACTTTCGGCCTCACCGTCTTTCCGGTCTGCCCGACCTGGCGCTCCTGAGGCATCCACCCGGCGTCCACCGCGCTGCGGGAAGCCCCCACCACCCCGCCCAACTCGTTGGCCAGTTCCTGGAGGAGGGCGAAGTTTTCCTTGGCCATAACCCCCCGTCCGCCTGAAACGATGAAATCCGCGCCGGTAATATCAATTGATCCTTTGTGCTTGGCATCGGATAAAATTTCCAGGACCTTGGTCGGGATCCTTTCTTCCTGAATGGGACAGGTTTCCCTGACGATTTCCCCTTGTTGTCCGGGTTTATATTCCGGCACCGGCATAACGTGAGGACGCACCGTGGCCATCTGAGGCCGGAACTTTTCGCAGAGGATGCTGGCCATGATATTGCCGCCGAAGGCCGGACGGGTTTGCAGGAGGTGTCCTTTATCGGTGATAGAGAGGCCCGTGCAGTCCGCCGTCAGACCCGTTTTCAGCTTGGTCGCCACCGCCCCCCCCAGGTCTCGACCGAGCCCGGTGGCACCCAGGAGCAAGATTTCCGGCTGGTATTTTTCCACCAGATAGCAAACCCCTTCAAGATAAGAGGCCGTGCGGTAATATTTGAAAATCGGGGCCTCGAGGAGGTAGGCCTTCTGCGCCCCATAGGCGAAACCCTGGTGGCAGAGGCCTTCGACCCCATGGCCGATCACGACGGCGGCCAGCTCCACCTTCAGGCTCTGGGCCAGATTAGCGCCAACTCCGAGCAGCTCCCAAGAGACCTTGGCCGGTTCTCCCTCGGTCTGCTCGACAAAAACCCATACGCCCCGGTAGGAAGAGATTTTCGGAGCCCCCGCCTCCGGTTCTTCCTCAACTTCCTCCGCCAGCGCACCCGGCTTGGCCTGCTTTTTGAGTTCTTCCAAAATTTTCAGTTCTTCGGGAGTGAAGAATGTTTCCAGGGCCTGAGACGGACAGATTTTGATGCACTTGCTACATCCGATACACTTGGCGACGCCGATGACCGGCTCGCCGCGCTCATTCATCTCGATGGCGTCGGTGGGACAAGCACTCTGGCAGCGCGCACCGCAGGCGATGCATTTGCCGTCAATCAGCCTGGCTTTGCCCCGAGGTTTTTTAACCGGTTTTTCCATCGGAAATATAAGTCAAAAAACGATGATTTCCTTCTGCCTGAGCTTTTGCAGCAGGAGCTCGGCCGCGTTTCCGGGATCCTTGATTCCATCCCCGAGAATTTCCCCGATCTGGCGTTCGGGGGAGAAGATTTTTACCACCGTGGTGGGTGACCCCTTTAAACCGACGGCGGAAGGGTCCAGACCCAGCGCCTTGATATCCCAGAGCTTGACCTCCGCTTCCTCCGCGAGAATTCTCCGGGGAACCTTCGGGTAGCGGGGATGGTTGATTTCCCTGAGCACGGTGAGCAGGGCCGGGAGAGGGGCTTCCACGATTTCGTGCCGGCCTTCGAGTTTTCTTCTCACCCGGATTTTCCTGGCGGCGACATCAAGATGTTCGATCCGATCCACCAGGGTAAGCTGCTGATAACCAAGGCGGGTGGCGATCCCCGGCCCGACCTGGGCCGTGTCACCGTCGATCGTCTGTTTGCCGCAAATCACCAGTCCAACTTCCGCTTCCCGAGACAGCTTTTGGATGGCGGCGGAAATGACGAAGCTGGTTGCGAGGGTATCCGCTCCCGCGAAACCCCGGTCGGAAAGGAGGATGGCCTCATCCACTCCCAAGGCCAGGGCTTTTCTCAAGGTTGCTTCGGTGTTGGGCGGGCCCATGGAGATCGCCGCCACCTTGAATCCAAAACGTTCTTTCAGTCTGAGACTTTCTTCCAGGGCATGGGTGTCATAAGGGTTGATGATGAAGGGAATCCCCTCGCGAACCAGGGTGTTAGTTACCGGATCTATCTTCACCTGGGTGGTGTCGGGGACCTGTTTGACACAAACGACGATATACATAGCGAATTCCTCTCGATAAAAATCTTCATAATAATTACAGAAATACTATTTTTCTACAACTGATTCCGCCTCGACCCAACACCACTTATATCTTCTCCCCTCCGCAACTTGGAATTCACGGGGAAAATATGAGCCCCGGAAAAAACGGGATTTTCAACAGTTTTAACCGCCCATCTTGACTATCACCCGCGCCCGGAAGAAAATGTTTCTTGTCCCAAATTTCCGGGCGAGAAATATTATGAAAAAAATCACCGATGGCGAAGAAATCTTTCAGTTTATCGACACCTTTAACCTGTGGATGTCGGAAACCCGCCGCTACTCCTCCGAGCTTCTCAGCCGCTACCGGATCACCACTCCCCAGTTGACGGTCCTCCGCGTGCTGAAAATCGCCGGCGACCTCCGGCTTTCCGATCTCTCCGTGAAAATCAACCTGACCAACTCCACCGTCACCGGGATCATCGACCGCCTGGAACGGGCGGGGCTGGTCAGCCGCCAGCGTTCCACCGATGACCGCCGCGTCATCCTGGTAAAAATCACGGCCAAGGGAAGGGAGACGGCGGACCAGGTCCCGGCCCCCCACCTGGAATTGATCCGGAACGCTTTTTTCGCCTTGTCGGAAGAAGACCGGGCGGAACTGCTTCGCCTTCTCCGCAAATTCCACCAGGCTATTACCGCCCTCCTTCCTCAGCCGCCGAAATCCAACGCCTGATGAGAATCATTGAAGAGACTACCCATGGTAAAAAATTCATCATATAATTTTTAACCAAGTTAGAGGATATTAAACCATGAAAAAGATTTCCCAATTGACGCTTTTCGTCCTGGTCCTTTTCCTCTGCAACTTTTCCGGGGCCGCCCCGGAAGACCACGCGCTCGCGGGCCTGAAAGCCGAGGCGGAAAAGATCTTCCCGCAGCGTTACGAAGTCGAAAAAGCCCGGCAGCTGATCCAGGTTTACGAAAAGATCCTGGCCCAGGTTCCGAATTCGGAGGAATACTGGGTCAGGCTTTCCTACGCCCACTTCTGGCTGGGCGACCGTCTGGCGGTCGAGAAAGTCCAAAAGAAAGAGCTTCTGGACGCCTACGACAAATCCAGCCAGGCCGCCCGGGAGGCGATCCGGGTCCATCCCGACAGCATCGGCGGCAATTTCTGGATGACGGTCAGCCAGGGCCGCCTCACCCTGGTAAAAGGAATCCTGGGAGGAAGTTTCAGCCTGGGCACTTCCATCCAGGGCATGATGGTGGTGAGCCGGGACAATATCAATTTCTACTTCGGCGGGGTCTACCGCTACTGGGGCCGGTTTGTTTTCGAGATCCCGAAAATCGCCCGGAGGATCATCGACTTCAAGCTGGTGGAATCCGTTTACTTCCTCAAGAAAGCCATCGAGGTCGAACCCAACTTCTTCATGAACCACGTTTACCTGGCGGAGACCTACCTGGCGATGAGCCAGAAGGACCTGGCCCGGGAAGAGCTCTCCTGGGTCCTGAAGGCCAGGCCGGGCATCCTCCCCCTGGCCGAGCCCGAGAACCGGCTCGAGCAGGACCGCGCCCGCCTGATCTGGAAGGAAGAATTCAAGGAATCGCCTCCCGGATCGTAGATTCTCTCCCTAGACCCGCGACATTTTAGTATCCTCCCGGGCAGGCCTTGTTATTTCGTCAACTGAAGTGGGTCTTTCGGTTGCGGTTAATAATCAAGCCGTTAGACGTTGCCCGTAAGACGACACGAGCAGCCCAACCGATCAACGCAACCCGTCTATTGTCGGACACCCGCTATGTTTTAGTAGCGGGCTCGGAGGCCTTAACCGCGAGGCCGGAGATAAAGATATTCGCCAGGAGGTCCGACCGCTTCTCGAGGTCGTGACCGTTGCCCTCGACCAGCCAGAAAGAAAAAGCCCCGCTGACCAGGCCGGCCACGGCCACGGCCAGTTCCTCCGGGGGAATCCCGGCCTCGCCGCTTTTCAGGGACCCGTTGAAACTTTCCCGCAGGAAAAAAATAAAGCGTTTGAACTCCTGCCGGATTTCCTCCACCAGGGGATCGTTGCTTTTCTGCTTGACCAGCGCCCGGGCGAAGAAAAGCAGTTTGAAAGCCCCCTGATTGTTCCGGAAAAATTGCAGCTGTCCCTGAATCAGGAGCTTGATCCGGTCGGGGAGATCGCCGGTTTCCTGGACCCGGATTTTCATGCTGTCGATCAGCTCATCGGTCGAATGCCGGACCAGATATACAATCAGGTGCATCTTGCTTTCGAAGTGACCGTAAAGGGTTCCCTTCCCAATATCCGCCGCCTCCGCTATTTCTTCCAGGGTGGCCTGGGACAGGCCCCGGGAAGAAAAAACTTCATAAGAAGCCTTTACGATTTTATCTAAAGTTCTCTTCTTTTTTCTTTGTGATCTGCTTATTTCTTCCATAGTAGATTTGATTTTTAAAAACTGACTGGTCATTCGAAACCGACTGGTCAATGATTAAATTTTATCTTATAAAAACCCCTTTTGTCAATATTAATATAAGGAAGGTATTTAGTGAAATCGTCCGAAGTCAGTAATTAAAAGTTGCAAATATTTAATTAAGACCTTTGACCTTTCATCTTTGACCTATGGACCTATGACCTATTACTTTTTTGCGGAGATTCCCGTGATGGGATCGCGTTGGAGATCGAAAAGCACTTCTCTTTTCCCTTCATACTCAAGCCAGAGGCGTCTTTCCTTTACCACCTTTCCAATCACCGCGGCGCTTATCCCCCTCCGGTCAAACATCCGGACTACCTCGCGGGATTTCCGGGCCGGGGCAGTCAGCACGAATCCATAAGAAGGAAAGGTCAAAAGCCAATCGGCCATGGAGAACTTTTGGACCGGGTAAAGGACCGATTCAAGCGTGATCACCGCGCCCCGGCCCGACGCTTCGAGGAGCATGCCCAGGCTGGTCACCACCCCTCCATTGCTTATGTCCTTGGCCGCGTGGGCGAGTTTCTTCCCGGCTATCCGGGACAGTAATCCGAGATCCCCCAGGATTTGATCCGGCTTCTTCCAATAATGAGTATCCCAGGTGCGCGCCCCGCCCTTACCCCTGCGCCCGCGCCTCAAGTCCATCGCCAGGATCACGTCGTCCCGAATCCGGGCCCCGCTGCTCATCAATAAATGCCTGGCCAAGCCCACCGCCGCCCCGGCCAGGCCGGGAGCGGGTGCGTCGGGATGCAAATGGCCCCCGACCACCGGGAGCCGGAGCCGCCGGATCTCGGTTTTTATCCCTCTCAAGATTGGTTCCGCCAGCCTGGGATTGGGGACCGAGATCACATCCACCAGCCCCAGGGGTTTCCCCCCCATCGCGTAGATGTCATTGGTGTTGGCGATGACCAGGGCCCGGCCGGCTGCGAAAGGATCCTTCTGGAGATAAAGGGGCCAAATCCCATCCGCCGACAGGAGAAGGTAGCCGCCCCGGACCCGAATGGCGCCGGCATCCTCGCCCATCCCGGCCTTGACCAGGAACTCGCCCGCCGGGTTGGCCAGCCGGGCCACCGCTCCCCCGATCGGGGATTTTCTTTTCAGTTCCGGCGCGGACCGGATGGTCCGGATTATTTTTGCCAGCGAATCCATGGTTCAAGAATAACAGGGCATAGGGCATAGGTGAAAGGTGAAAGGGAATTTACGATTGACGAATGACGATTGTAGATTGAAAACAAAACAGATGAATTAAATAAACCATTTTCCCTGACACTGGCACTGATCACCATAAAAATTGTATGCAAATCCCCCGAACCCCCGCAATTTCATAGTAAATCTTGACGATAGCCTAGTGATTAATTAATAATTCAACTTATGGCTAAAGCCCCGCTCAGAACAATCAGCGAACAGATCGCCGACCAGCTCCGGGATGCCATCCTGAAAGGCCAGGTCCGGCCCGGGGAAAAATTGAGCGAGCCCCAGTGGGCGGAAAAGCTGAAGGTCAGCCGGACCCCCCTGCGGGAAGCCATCCGCTCCCTGGGAGCCGAAGGTTTCCTCACGGTCACCCCCCGGAAGGGCGCGGTGGTCAGCCCCCTGACCGTGCAGGATGTCCGGGAATTTTATGAAGTGAAGGGTCTCCTGGAAGGCTACGCCGCGCGCCTGGCCTGCCCCCGACTCATCCCGGCCCAGATCGACCGGATGGATCAGATCAACGAGGAAATCAACCGCAAGCGGGAGATCAGCCACTGGCGCTCGCTCTTCAACCTGCACAACGAATTCCACAATATTTTCCTGCAGGCCGCCGGCAATTCGAAGCTTGGCCAGATCGTCACCCAGCTCGTGCAGCAATTCCAGCGCTTCCGGATCGCCCTGACCATGAGCGGAAGGATGGAGGGTTCCATTACCCAGCACCGTGATATAATTCAAGCCTTTCGCGACCACGATGCCGACCGGGCCGAGATCCTGGTCCGGGAAAACGCGGTCTGCGGAGGAGAGGTAATCATTCAGGAAATCCTTAGCAAGTGCTAAGTGAGCATTATTCTTAGTTCGGTTTTAAAAAATACGTACCGTAGCTGCGAATCGAAGCACTAAGGCCATGCCGCAAGTAATCGCCCACACCAATGTCTTGGTCCTGAACCGTTCTTTCATCCCCCTCCACATGACCACGGTCCGGAGGGCCTTCTCCCTCCTTTACCAGGACCTGGCCCGGGCGGTGAATGAGGAGTTCCGCACCTTCGATTTCCAGAGCTGGAGCGAGCTCTCGGTAGCCACCCACTCCGATACGATCGGCCTGGTGGACCGGGCCATCCGGGTCCCGCGGGTGATCGCCCTGACCTCCTTTGACCGCTTCCCCAGACGGACCGTCCGTTTCAGCCGGATCAACATTCTGGCCCGGGACCAGAATACCTGCCAGTACTGCGGCAAGCGTTTCACCCGGACCGACCTGAACCTGGATCATGTCAACCCCCGTTCCCGCGGCGGTCTTTCCACCTGGGAGAACGTGGTGACCAGCTGCATCGCCTGCAACCGGAAAAAGGCCGGGCGCACCCCCGCCGAGGCGGGAATGAAGCTGATCAAGAAGCCGGTCCGTCCCAAGTGGACCCCGCTTTACCGCCTGCCCCTGGTTAACACCCCCTACAAGGAATGGCAGCTTTTCCTGGATTTCGTGGACGCTGCCTATTGGCATGTCGAGCTCGAAGCCTAAAGTCGAACTCAAGCATTCCTGCCAGCTCTGCGGTTCCACTTTGACTACGGGATCCCTGAAGTACATCCTCAAGCTCGAGATCTGGGCCGACTTCGACGGCCATCTTCCCGAAGTCGACGACTCCTCCAAGGTCCAGGCCATCCTCCGAGAAATGGAAGAAGCCGACCCCATCGAACTGGAGGAGGAGGTCCACCTGACCCGCTACCTATTGATCTGCCCGACCTGCCGGCTGAACATTATGTTGGGGTTGAAAAACCGGGAAACCGCCGAGGACAACCTCTCCATCCTCCACTAGAACAACGATTCAAAATACCATGGCAAATCATAAACGGTAGCCGCAGGCTTCAGCCTGCGTGTAGTGGTCGGGCTTGCCCGACATCCAAAGCCGACTAAGGTCGGCCACAACAAATTAAGGATGGCAGATAAAAATTTATGGTGGCCTCTTTAGCCTGCGAAAATGGCGCAACCTGAAGGTTGCGGCTACCCATCTTATTGATATTCCGAAGTCATCAGTCTTAATTAATTTTTTTTCTTTTAACTTTTAACTTTTCACTTTTAACTTTTTACTAACCTGGAGGTTTTATGCCCGAAAGACTTTTGATCATCGGCGGGGTGGCCGGGGGAACCAGCGCGGCGAGCCGCGCCCGGCGGATCAACCCCGGCCTGGAAATCGTCCTGTTTGAAAAGGGACCCTTCGTCTCCTACTCGGCCTGAAGCGAGCCCTATTACATCGGGGATGTAATAAAATCGCCGGAGAAACTGATCGCCCGCGCTCCCGAGGTTTTCCGGGAAAAGCAGAAAATTGATATCCGCCTGAAATACGAGGTGGTCGGGATCGACCCGGGGGCGAAAAAACTCCGGGTCCGCGACCTTGAGGGCGGGAAGGAAACCCTGGAACCCTACGATCGCCTGATCATCGCCTCTGGGGCGAAGCCCCGGCCATTGGATCTTCCGGGGAGCAATCTTTCCAATATCTTCAGGCTTAAATTTCTGGAGGAAGCTATCCGCCTGAAAAAATTCCTGGATACCGAGAAACCGGCCCGGGCGGTCTCGATCGGGGCCGGCTTCATTGCCCTCGAGATGGCGGAAGCCTTCCAGGCCCGCGGGATCGCGAACACCATCCTGCACAACGATGTCCTCCCCGGAGGCCGCCTCGAGCCGGAGCTCCAGGAGCTGATTGCCCGGGAGCTCCAAAGCCAGGGGGTGGAATTCTTTCCCCGCGTGGAAGCACGCGCATTCCGGGAAGCCCCCCGCGGGCGGGCGGCCGAGCTCCTGACCGGCCAGGGCGTTTTCACCGGCAACCTTTTCCTTATCAGCACCGGGGTGGTCCCGGAGGTGAAACTCGCGGAAGACGCCGGCGTGACCCTGGGGCCAACCGGCGCGATCGCGGTCAATGAGCGCCAGGAAACCAATCTCCCGGGTGTTTTCGCGGCCGGCGACTGCTGCGAAGTGAGGCACCGGATCAGCGGCCGGCCGGTCTATTTACCTCTCGGGGATGTCGCCAACAAGCAGGGCTGGGTGGCGGGTGAAAACGCCGCCGGGGGAAAAGTCACTTATCCGGGGGTCCTGGGTTCCGCCCAGTTCAAGTGCTTCGACCTCGAGATCGGGCAGACCGGCCTGGGAGTGAAGGAGGCGGAGAGCCTCGGCTTCTCCGTATTCGCCCCGGTGATTGAAGACTCGAGCCGTACCCGGATTTACCCCGGGAACCGGCCCATCCTGGTCAAGCTGATCATCGACCGGAAATCCCATGTCCTCTTGGGCGCCCAGATCGCGGGGAAGGACGGCGCCGCCCTGCGGATCAATACCCTGGCGGTGGCGGTTTATAAAAAGATGACGGTGGAGGAGCTGGCGGAGCTGGATTTTGCCTACGCCCCGCCCTTCTCGCCGGCGATCGATCCGATCCTGGTCGCCGCCCGCGCCGCGGAAAAAGAACTGGCAGGAAAAAAAGACTAAAACCTGTAGGGACTCAATTCATTGAGCCCGAATCGGGTTCGATAAATCGAACCCCTACCCTAATTTGAATGAAGCAGGTTGCGTGGAATGTCCTTGCGAGCGAATGGAGAGAGTGAAGCAATCTCGTTTTATCCAACCATTCCTTTTCCTATCTTTTGCCCATAACCTATCACCTATCACCCATCACCTCCCTGCCCGTGCTCTTTGCTTTCGCAGGCTAAAGCCTGCGGCTACCGAGCTCTGCGAGCCCGACGAAGCTCCTGTCCGCCGAAGCCTTGGCGAAGGCTGGATAGCGAAGTCTGGGCCACAAGTTTCATTTCCTATCTTTTGCCTTTGCCCTATGCTCTTTGCTCTATGCTATCAATCACACCCAGCTGATCCTGGCCTGCTCCCGTTCCACCACATTATCCACCTTGCCCAGGGGATAGCCGAGGGCGATGGAGGTAACGATCTTCCACTGGTCGCCGATCCCGAGCTGCTTCCGGTATTTCGGGAAGAACCTGAGGGCGGTGATGATCGCGACATAGCAGGTTCCGAGCCCCAGGGAATGGGCGGCGAGCACGATGTTCTGGCCGCAGATCCCGGAATCGAGCTCGATACTCCCCACCCCCCTTTTGTCCGCTAGGACCATAATGAGGACCGGGGCGTGGAAAAAAGTATGGTATTGGGGATCGCTCGCCACCGAATTGATCCCGCCCCGGGCCCGCTGGTCGGTCTCGCCTGGGTTCAGGCGAACGAAGATCGGCAGGAAGAGCCTCTGCCAAAGGGAAAGCCGGGCTTCCTGATCCCCCGGGGTCTTCTTCTCCCGCCAGGCTTTCGGCAGCATCAGGAACGTCCCGAAGCGGCAGACCTTCCGGCAGAGGACGTCGATCTCGTCGATGACCTTCGGATTGTCGATCACCACGAATTTCCAGGGCTGGTTGTTCCCCGCCGAGGGGGCGAAGCGCCCCGCCTCGATCACCCGCTTGATCAGTTCCCGGCTGACCGGCTTTTTCTGGAAGAGGCGCACGCTCCTCCGTTTGTAAATCACCCTCTCGGTCTCGGTCAGCTCCTTTTCATATTCGGAAAACTTGCGGTCCCGCGAGCCCGGCAGGGGCTCCGGCCAGGTCTTCCCGCCCGCGAAAAGATCGGCGTTCTTCCAGAAGCCCTTCTCCACCCGGTATTCCCCCTCGATCCGGATCGCGCCCCGGGGGCAGACCGCCATGCAGTTCTCGCAGGCGATGCAGCGGAAATGATCGTAGCGCCGGTTGGGCCGCGCCTTTTTGTCCACGATCTCGGTCAGCTGGATCGGGCAGGCCTCCGCGCACCGCCCGCACCCGGTGCATTTCTCCGGGTCCAGCTGGAAACGCGGGAAAGCGGCCGGGGGCAGGCTCGCCCATCTCCATTTTTCGAGTCCCATTGTCTCTCCCTTCTCAAAGGATATTGGGAAAAATATATGCGATAATTGACTACCTTGTCAAGAAATACTCAAACCCATGATTTCCGCTTTCCCGACCATCCCCCCGCCGGTTTTTTTCGGCCGAACGGAAAACACGATGTCAGTTATTGATATTTTAAGCCCGTTGTAAAACCTGCTGTCTTTCATCCTGAGCGGCAGCGAAGGATCTGGATTTTTAAGTTCTCCATCGGAAAAGAGATTCTTCACCCTTCGACAAGCTCAGGGTTCAGAATGACAACGCGAGTGTTTTGCCACGGACTCATTAAAAGATTATTTTTCACACATTCTTCGCCTGGCCGCACAGTTTCCGCTGGTTCTTGTCTTCCTTATTCTTATCCATTATTATGTACAGTTACTGGATAGCAACCAATGGCCCCCCGGGAAATAAAGCATTATAAAATCGCCGAGCTCGAGAAATTATCCGGTCTGCCCCGCCGCACGATCCACTTCTACCTGGCCGGGAAGCTTCTGCATTCCCCGGCGCGCACCGGGAAGACCATGGCTTACTACGATGAAGCCCACCTGAAAAAACTCCGCTTCATCCGGGAGGTGAAAGGCCGGGGGGTTCCGCTCCTGGCCGTCCGCCGGATGATCGCCGACCGCGAAGCGGAAAACGCGGAGGCCTTCGGGGCCAGGCTCGACCCCGCCTTCGCCCGGGAAAAAGCCGCCCTGCCCCGTTCCCGGGAACCCCGGAAGCCGAAGGGAATAAAGACCCGGGAAACCATTTTGGAGTCAGGCTCCCGCCTCTTCCGCGAAAAGGGGTACCGCAACACCCGGGTCAGCGACGTGACCCGGGGCCTGAACATCGGCAAGGGAACTTTTTATTTTTATTTCTCCGACAAGAAGGAGCTTTTCCTCGAATGCGCCCCCCAGATCTTCCGGGAGCTTTTCTCCCGGGGCCTGGCCGAGATCCGGGAGGAAAAGGATCCCCTGAAGCGGCTCATCCTCCGGGCCGAGACCGTCCTCCCCGTCCTCTCCGAATTCGCGGTGATCATCGATCTCGCCCGGGAGGCGCTCCTGGACCCGGATCCCAAGGTCCGGAAGCTCGGCCAGGACATCATCCTTTCCATCCGCCGTCCCCTCGAATCCGACTTCGAGAATGGCATTCAGCGGGGCCTCTTCTCGCCCGGGGACAAGCGGATCGTGGGCACGCTTCTGATCGGGATTTTCGAAAGCCTCTCTTACCTCCAGGCGGTCAACCCCGAGATTTCCCCGGACAAGATCAAAAAAACCCTTTTCGGGCTCCTGACCCGCGGATTGTCGGTTCCGGAAAAGCGAAAAGGCTGATCCCCCGCCAGCCATCCGGAAACTATTCACTAACTATACATTGAATACGCCCCGCCGTCCCGCGCCCGGCCCGGTCCCGGTTTATTCCCCTCTCCGCCCGGGAAATCCCCGTATTTACTGACGATGTAACCGGCGAGACCCGGCGCGGATACCCGGCCGGATTTTGAACCTTATTCAGTAAATATCCGGCGGGAAGATACTTTTCCTACTTGACTGATCAGTCCAATTCGTTTATGCTTCCGCTCAGTCAGTTTGTTCATTGTCATCCCCGCGAAACTTGTCCTCGAGAGATTAAATCGGGGAGGGGGATCCAGAAAAAAACAAATGGATTCCCGATCAGGTCGGGAATGACGGAAAAAGGTAATCGCGAAACCGAAGGGAAAAATCATGAGAGACGTAGCCATCGTCGGCGTGGGCATGACCCGCTTCGGGAAGCACCTCGAGCGGGGGATCAAGGATCTGGTTCGGGAGGCGGTGGAAAAGGTGACCGCGGACGCCGGGGTCTCCTACCCCGAAATCGAGGCCGCCTATGTGGGGAGCGGGGTGCCGGGACTGATGACCGGCCAGGAGATGATCAAGGCCCAGGTCACCCTCTCGCCCCTCGGGATCGAAGGCATCCCCATGTACAATGTCGAGAACGCCTGCGCCAGTTCCTCCACCGCCCTGCACCTCGGGTGGAACGCGGTCGGGTCCGGGCTTTACGACCTGGTCCTGATCGTCGGCTTCGAGAAGCTCTACGACCAGGACAAGAAAAAATCCTTCGCGGCCCTGGGGACGGCGGTGGACATCGAGATGTTCAAGGCCTACCTGGAAAGCTTCCAGGCCAGCCGGGGCTCGGACGAGGAGATTCTCAAGACGGGGAGCGGGGAGAAACGCTCCGTGTTCATGGACATGTACGCCTACTACACCCGGATCGTGATGGAACAGTATGGGCTCACCCAGAGCCACTTCGCCCGGATCGCGGTCAAGAGCCACCGGAACGGCGCCCGGAACCCGAACGCCCAGTACCAGGAGGAGGTCACCCTCGAGCAGGTACTCCAGTCGGGCGATGTCTCCTTCCCCCTGACCCGGATGATGTGCGCCCCCATCGGCGACGGGGCCGCGGCCGCCATCCTCTGCTCCCGGGAAAAGGCGGCCCGCTTCACGGATAAGCCGGTCTGGATCGCGGCCAGCGTGGTCGGGAGCGGCAAGCTCTCCGCCGGGCTGGACGATTCCCTGACCAAGCGTCTCGGGCCCCGGGCCTTCCGGATGGCCGGGGTGGGGCCGGACGAGATCGATGTAATCGAGGTGCACGACACCACCTCCCCCTCGGAGATCATCACCCTGATCGAGCTCGGGATCTGCCCGGGCGGAGAGGCGGCCCGGTGGATCGACGAGGGCTACCTCGAAATCGAGGGGAAAAGGCCCGCCAACACCTCCGGCGGCCTCGCCTCCAAGGGCCACCCGATCGGGGCCACCGGCCTGGGACAGATCCACGAGGTCGTCCACCAGCTCCGGGGCTCCGCGGGGCCGCGCCAGACCCGGAACCCCCGGATCGGGATGACCCATAACGGCGGAGGCATCCTGGGGGTGGACGCGGCCGCCATGGCTCTGCATATACTTAAAAAGTAAAGAGGTGAACATGGACAATCCGGACCGCAAGTACTGGAACATGGAAATCGAGCCCCGGCTCAACACCCCGGGGATACGCGACCTCCAGTGGCGGAAGCTCCAGGAAGCGCTGGAGTGGCAGTACGAGAACACCCCCTTCCACCGGAAGCACTTCGACCAGGCCGGGCTGAAACCCGGGGACATCCGGAGCTTCGACGACTTCACCCGGATGATCCCGGTAGTCGGCCAGGCCGAGATCCGCGAGGCGATGGCCGAACTCGGCTTCGACATGGAAAAGCTCATGCTCCACCTCTTCGGCGAGAAGCGGATGCGCGACCTTTACCTCCTCACCACCACCTCGGGGACGACCGGCATCCCCACCCCCTACCCCAACTTCGGGGCCGCCCTCGACGATTCCCAGGAGATCATGGCTCGGGCCGCCTGGCGGATCGGGGTCCGCCCCGGCGACCGGATCGGCCTCTGCTTCGGCCTTTCCATGCACGCCGCCGGCACCCCCCAGATCCTCTGGTACCGCAGGTTCCCGGGAATCACCCTCCTCCCCATCGGGGCGGAGGCGGGCACCGAAAAGATTCTCCAGTTCATGAAAATGTTCCATGTCAACATCTTCACCGGCACCCCCTCGCTGGCCCTGCACCTGATCGAGCGCTGCCCCGAGGTCCTGGGTGAGCCGGTGAAAACCCTGGGGCTCAAGATCCTGATGCTGGGGGCCGAGCCCGGGGCCGGGATCCCCGACGTCCGCGCCCGGCTCGAGCGCGAATACGGCGCCCGGGTTTTCGACCTGGGCGCGGGCTACGGCTGTTCCTGCGACCACCCGGTCTACCAGGGCATGCACTGGCTGGCCGACGACCTCGCCTACTACGAGCTCCTGGACCCGGAGACCAAAAAGCCCGTGCCCCTCGAGCACGGGGCCACCGGGATCATGGTCGGCACCTCCCTCCACCCCGAGGCGGCGGTCTGGTTCGACCTCCGCTTCACCATGAACGACATCCACCAGGTCTTCACCGAGCCCTGCCCCTGCGGCCTGAGCGGCTTCCGCTATAAGGTGGTAGGCCGGGCCGACGACATGCTCAAGATCAAGGGCGTGCCGGTCTACCCCGCCGCGATCGAGGGCGTGATCCACTCCTTCCCGGAAAAACTCACCGGCTCCTTCCGGATCGTCCTCGATGAGCCGCCCCCCCGGGTGGTCCCGCCCCTGAAGCTCAAGGTCGAATACGCCGAAGGGGTGCGGGAAGAGGAACTCCCGGGGCTGGAAAAGGAAATCCTGGAAAAGATGCATAAGCTTTTGAAAATCCGGCCCGCCTTAACCTGGCTCAAGCCCGAGACGCTCGAGCGGGCTACCAAGAAAACCCAGTTGGTGGAAAAAACCTACGAGAAAAAGTAAACAAAATCGCCCCGTGAGACCTATCCCCACTGCAAGCAGTGGGGCATTACGGCCTCACTAAAACCCGGCGATTTTCGAAGATGATATTGAACGTCATGACATCCATTTTAAACACAATGCCGATTCATCCCCCCAGCAAGCTGAGGGGTATTCTCAGCATATTTCTATAAAGGGGGCAACCATGGGAAAGACCGTCGCGATCACCGGGGTGAACAGCTATTTCGCCGGCACCCTCCTGCCCCGGCTCGACCGGGATCCGGAGATCGAGAAAATCATCGGGATTGATGTCGCCCCCTGGAAAGGCACCTCGCCCAAGGTGACTTTCTTCCGGGAGGACATCCGCAGCCCGAAAATCGCCGGCCTCCTCCAGGGCGTGGACGCGGTCTACCACCTGGCCTTCATCGTCGGGGAGATCGCCGACAAGGAAAAGACCCGGGACATCAACATCAACGGCTCGAAGAATCTCTTCTCCGCCTGCCTCCAGAACGGGGTTAAAAAAGTCATCTACACGAGTTCGATGACCGTCTACGGCTCCCACCCGTTCCAGCCCCTGGGCCTGACCGAGGAATCCCCCCTGATCGAAAACCGGGACAGCTATTACAACTCGAACAAGATCGCGGTGGAAAGCTTCGTGAAGGATTTTTTAAAGCCCCACCCCGGGATCACGCTCACCATTTTCCGCGCCGGCCTCCTCTGCGGCCCCCACATCAACAACATGTTCTCAAAGCTCTGGTCCCTCAAGGTCTCGAGCCTTCCCGCCGGCCGGCAGTCCTACAACCAGTTCATCCACGAGGAGGACCTGGGGGAGGCCCTGCATCTGGCGCTGAAGAAGGATATTCCGGGGGTCTACAACCTCACCGCCGACGACGCCATCTCGACCTTGGGGTGCTTCCGGGCCGCCGGGGTCAAGATCATTCCCCTGCCCACGCCCCTCCTGAAGGTGGTCTCCCGGATCGGTTTCGCCCTCGGGCTTTTCCCCGCCGGCTCGGGCTGGGTCACCCTGGGCGAGTACACCATCTTCGGCCTGAACCAGAAGTTCAAGGCCGCCACCGGCTGGCGCCCGAAATATTCCTCCGAGCAGACCTTCCGGTCCTTTCTCCAAGCCCGCGCGGAACGGGCGGAGAAGAACACCGCCAAGCAGTCCCTTTTGACCTGGTTTTACCGGACCCCGGCCGTTTCCAAGCGGGGGCTGCAGGGCATCGAAGGCCTGATCGCGCTGATCAGCAAGGTCCCCGGCCTCCGGATGGCCTGGCCCTGGCTGAGCCCCAAGAAGAACAGCATTACCTACCTGCCGACCAACCGGAAAATCGAGCCGATCGCGCCCATGACCATCAAGGTGGGAAAGGATGTCGGATCCACCTCCAACGAAATCCTCCCGGAAAACATCCTGCACGAGCTGATCGACCGGGCCAAGCATCACATGATCATGGACGAGTGTATCTGCCGGACTGCCTTCAAGTGCGAACATTTCACCAAGGACGTGGGCTGCATCTTCATGGGCGAGACGGCCATGTCATTCCCCCCCGGACTCGGGCGGATCGCCACCAAGGAAGAGGCGCACCGGCACGTGGACCGGGCCGTCTCGCTCGGCCTCCTGCCCCTGGCCGGCAAGGTTAACGTGGACAACACCGGTTTCCTGGTGCCCGACCGGAAGAAGCTCCTGAGCGTGTGCTTTTGCTGTCACTGCTGCTGCATGATGGGATATTTCCGCCACGCCTCCCCCGATCATCTCCGCCAGATCTTCCCACCGGTGGAGGGAATGAGCGTCACGGTCACGGAGAAATGCAAAGGTTGCGGAACCTGCGTGGAGACCTGCGTCTTCGACGCCATCACCCTGAAGGACGGCCGGGCGGTGCACTCGGAAAAATGCCGGGCCTGCGGGCGCTGCGTAACCTACTGCCCGAACGGGGCGGTGCGGATAACCATCTCAAACCCCAATTATAAGGAGGATGTTCTCCGCCGGATCGGGTCGTTCGTGGACCTGTCTTGAAAAGCATAGGGCATAGGGCAATCCAGACTTCGCCCGGTTAGCTTTAGCATAAAAAGGGCTACGTCGGGCTCGCAGAGCTCGAGCGCAGAGCGCAGAGAGGTATCCGCAGGCTTTTATTCATTATGTCATTCCTGCGGAAGCAGGAATCCAGAATTATTTTGGTGTCATTGCGAGCGAACAAAGTAAGCGAAGCAATCTCTGCTTTCCTGTAAAAAACAATCCGCAGGTCCGAAAATCCCTCCTCCCCCTTTCGACCAAGGGGGATATCTATTTAAGAAGGATTTTCAAACTCCCCTCTTTATGAAAAGAGGGGCGGGGGGCCTGCCCTTCGAAGCTTCAGCGAAGTAGGGAGATTTTCAAAACTCCTTACCCTCAGCTCCATGCTCCATGCTCCCTGCTCCTTGCTCCCTGTACTCTTCCCTTTCACCTTTCACCTTTGACCTTTGACCTATCACCTGTTTTTAAAAACCCACTTTCTTTTGACTTTATTTTCTGGTAAAAACATATAAACCGAAACTTCGAGTGGAAATCCCTCGTAAACCCAATAAAAAGGGAACGGGTTATGCTGAAGAAAGATGAAGCGGTTCGCAAGCCCAAATTAAATGTCATCTGTTTTGGCTATAACGGCGTGAATAATACCGGCTCGGAGGCCAAGCTTTACACCACCCTGATGGACTTGAAGGAGGTGTTCGGCCCCCGGCTCGGCCAGGTGGCCATCCTGACCCAGAGCATCGACCAGCAGAGGCGATACACCCCCGACCCGGCCTACAAGTTGGTCGAGGTCGGCCCGGGCACGGTTTTTTCCCCCGCGCAGTGGTTCGTCATGCGCGACACCGACATCCTGATGCTCTCCGAGGGTTCCACCTTCATCGACCACTTCTCCCCCCTCTTCCTGGGGATGTTCTGCTTCGCCGCCATCGCCGCCAAGGGCCGCGGGCACAGCGTGGTGGCCTACGCCAACGATTGCGGTCACCTGAAGCCCTCGAGCCAGAAGCTCCTCAAGTACACCCTGAACAACAAGGTCGACCTGGTGATGCTCCGCAACCCCGACGCCTACAAGCGGATGCGGGAATACGGGGTCACCGTTCCCATCACCGTGACCGCCGACGGCGCCTACGAATATCCCACCCCGCCCCCGGAGCACAAGGAAAAGGTCCTGAAACGCCTCAACCTGGACCCGGCCCGGAAGAAGATCGTCGGGATCGCCCCCAAGGAATTTTTCTGGTGGCCGATCAAGCCCCGGCTCTACGGGGCCAAGTCCGACCTCTACAAGTGGCCCTTCTACCAGTCCTGGACCCCCGAGGCCCGGAAATCGAGCCGGCAATACGTGGACGAATCCGCCCGTTATTCCGACTGGCTGGTGGACACCTACGACGTGGACATCGCCATGATCGCGATGGAGCACATGGATTCCCCCCCCGCCATCCAGATCGTCGAGAAAATGAAGCATAAAGACCGGATCCACTTCGTCCACAGCGACGACAATACCGTGGACGACATCGTCTGCGTCCTCTCCGCGCTCTGGTTCCAGGTGACCACCCGGTACCACACCACCGTGCTGGCCTCTCCCTTCGGCATCCCGATGATCTCGGTCAGCTCCGATACCCGCTGCGAGGCCGTTTTCCGCGAGCTCGGGATCATGGACCTCTACATCGACTACGTCGGCCACCCCGAGCGGGTCCCCCGGATCAAGGACCTCTACGGCACCCTGGTGGACATGACCAAGAAGCTGGTCGGCCGGGAAAAAGACCTGAGGCAGAAAGCCATTGAAATGCACCCCAAGTTCTACGAGCGGGCCCGGATGAACGTGAAGCTCCTGAAGGAGTGGGTGGAGAAAACCCTCCCGGTCTAAAGCCGGATCGATTATCCCGGGCGGGCTCTCAAACCCGCCCTTTTTATTCGGCTCCCGTCATCCTGATCCCGCCTTCGGCGGGAGAAGGATCTACTATAATAGTTATTAAACTAAACCAAGATTCTTCACTCCGTTCAGAATGACATATTGTTATTTGTCATCTTGATCCCCTCCCCTCTTGTCATCCTGAGCACAGCGAAGGATCTCGACTTTGATTTTTCCGAACCGAAGCTATCAAATGGAAAATTACTATGTTTATATCATGACAAATAAATCCAGAACGCTTTACATCGGGGTGACCAATGATCTTATACGTCGTGTTTATGAACATAAAAACCACCTGATCGAAGGATTCACAAAAAAATATCAAATAACAAAATTAGTTTATTATGAAGAAACCAACGATATCCAAGAAGCAATTTCCCGAGAAAAACAGCTAAAAGGTTGGTTGAGAAAAAAGAAAATTGATTTGATAGAATCAATAAATCCGGATTGGCAAGATTTATCGGATGGCTGGTATTAAGAAAAAATATTAATGCGAGATTCTTCGGCTGGCGCCTCAGAATGACAGAATGATGCCTGTCATCTTGATTTTGCCCCTCTCCCTGTCATCCTGAGTGCTTCTCTCCTTGTCATCCTGAGCGAAGCGAAGGATCTGGGTTTTAAAGCGAGATTCTTCGGCTGGCGCCTCAGAATGACAGAATGATGCCTGTCATCTTGATTTTGCCCCTCTCCCTGTCATCCTGAGCGCAGCGAAGGATCTACTATAATATTTATTAAAACAAACCGAGATTCTTCGCCCTTCGACAAGCTCAGAGCTCAGAATGACAAACACAGTTAAAAAACTTTACCTGATCGACGGCAGCTCCTACATCTACCGGGCCTTTCACGCCATCCGCGACCTCCGCACCTCCAAGGGTTTCCCCACCAACGCCATTTACGGATTCGTCGGGATGATCCTGAAAATCATCCGGGAGGTGAAGCCGGATTATTTTGCCATCGTGTTCGACAGCCGGGGGCCGACCTTCCGCGACGAGCTTTTCCGCGAATACAAGGCCAACCGCCCCGAGATGCCCGACGAGCTCGTCCCCCAGATCCCCAGGATCCACGAGGTGGTCAAAGCCTTCCGCATCCCCGCCATTTCCCTCGAAGGCTACGAGGCGGACGACCTGATCGCCACCCTGGTGAAAAAACTCGACGCCCCCGGCCTCGAGTGCGTGGTGGTCACCGGCGACAAGGACCTGATGCAGCTCGTTTCCGACCGGGTCCGGCTCTACGACCCGATGAAGGAAAAGTTCTCCGGGCCCGAAGAGGTCCGGGAAAAATTCGGGGTGGGGCCGGAAAGGGTGGTCGAGATCCTGGGTCTGGCCGGCGACGCGATCGACAACATCCCCGGGGTGCCCGGGATCGGGGATAAAACCGCGAAGGATCTGATCCAGGCCTTCGGCTCGATCGAGGGGGTCCTGGAAAACCTGGAGCGGATCCCCGGGGAAAAGAAAAAACAAAACCTGCGGGAGCACGCCGAAACGGCCCGGCTCTCGAAAAAACTCGCCACCCTGGCGGACGACGCGCCCCTCCAGGTTTCCCTTCCGGAACTGGTGCCGGCCGAGCCGGACCGGGCCCGGCTCTCCGAGCTTTTCCGGGAATTCGAGTTCACCCGCTTCTCCCGCGAGCTCGCGCCGGAAAAAACCATCTCCTACCAGGAATACAAAACCATCCTGGCCGAAGAGGAGCTGGACCGGGTCCTCCGGGAAATCCCGCAGGCCCCCCGGCTCTCGGTCGACCTCGAGACGGTCAACCCCCAGATCCCGGGCGTGACCCCCGTGGGGGCCGAGATCGTGGGAATTTCTCTTTCCCTGAAGGAGCACGAAGCTTTTTATATCCCCGTCGCCCACCGCTACCTGGGCGTTCCCCGCCAGCTTTCCCGCGACCTGGTGCTCGCGAAGCTCAAGCCCATCCTGGAAAATCCGGCGATCCCGAAAGTGGGGCAGAACATCAAGTATGACTACGAGGTTTTCAAGAACTACGCGATCACCCTGGCCGGGGTCAGCTTCGATCCGATGGTGGCTTCCTACCTGCTCAATCCCGGGAAGGCCATTCACGGTCTCTCGGAGCTGGCCCTCGAATACCTCGGTCATACCATCATCTCTTACAAGGAAGTCACCGGCACGGAGGGGAAAAAGCAGCCCCGGCGGAGCTTCGACGAGGTCGAGGTGGAGCGGGCCACGGTGTATTCCGGCGAGGACGCCGACCTGGCCCTGATCCTCTCCGGCCTCCTGGAAAAGAAATTAAAGGAAGAAAACCTGGACGGGCTTTTCCGGGAGCTCGAGCTGCCCCTGATCCCCGTTCTGGCCGAGATGGAGTGGGCCGGGGTCAAGCTCGACCTGGAGCTCCTGAAAAAGCTTTCCGCCGAATTCGCCGTTGAGCTCAAGATCCGGGAGGAGGAGATCCACCGCCTGGCCGGGGAGGAGTTCAACATCAATTCGCCCAAGCAGCTCGCCGAGATCCTCTTCGAGAAGCTCAAGCTCCCGGTGAAAAAGAAAACCAAGACCGGTTATTCCACCGATGTGGAGGTTCTCTCCGAGCTTTCCGCGATCCACCCCCTGCCGAAGAACCTGCTCGAATACCGCAACTTCTTCAAGCTAAAATCCACCTACGTCGACGCCCTGCCCGGCCTGGTCAATCCCCGGACCGGCCGGGTCCACGCCTCCTTCAACCAGGCCGTGACCGCCACCGGCCGCCTCTCCTCAAGCGATCCCAACCTCCAGAACATCCCCATCCGCACCCCCGAGGGGCGGGAGATCCGCCGGGCTTTCATCGCCGAGGAGGGCCACCAGCTCCTCTCTGCCGACTATTCCCAGATCGAGCTCCGGATCCTGGCCCATCTCTCCGAAGACCCCATCCTGGTCGAATCGTTCGAGAAGGGGGAGGACGTACACAAGCGCACCGCCGCCCTGATCTTCGGGAACGCGGCGGAATCCCTGGACGAGCTCCGGCGCCGGGCCAAGGTAATCAATTTCGGGATCGTTTACGGGATGAGCGCCTACGGGCTGGCCAAGGAGCTCGGGGTGGAGGTGAGACTGGCCCAGGCGATCATTGACGATTACTTCCAGCGCTACCGGGGGGTGAAAACCTACCTGGATGAAACCCTGGCCGCGGCCCGGGAAAGGGGCATGGTCTCAACCCTCTGGGGCCGGCGCCGGCCCCTCCCCGAGCTCAAGAGCCCTGATAAAAACACCCGGAATTTCGCGGAGAGGATGGCGATCAACACCCCCATCCAGGGAAGCGCCGCCGACCTGATCAAGGCCGCGATGATCCGGATCTCCAAGAGTTTGCCGGAAAAAGGCGCTCAAGCCCGGATGATCATCCAGGTGCATGACGAGCTGGTCTTCGAGGTCCCGGAAAAAGAGCTGGAGGCGGTCCGGGAACTCGTCCGGGAAGAGATGGAAGGGGTGATCAAGCTCCGGGTTCCCCTGAAGGTGGACATCAATTCCGGCCCGAACTGGGCGGAAGCGCATTAAAGTAGCAAGGGGCAAAGGGCATAGAGTATAGTGTTAATAACATTTTCTAATCTATTTGGTTTCTTTAGTCCTTTTGTTTAACTCGAAACCCGAAACCAGAAACTCGAAACTTTTTTCTGTTCTGCGCTATGCGCTTTGCGCCTGCCTCA